>ERZ773170.2232-NODE-2232-length-12137-cov-4.874772_pt1 | contig 12137 bp, 7 predicted proteins | sample MGYA00581002_ERZ773170 | MGnify/ENA primary metagenome ERZ773170 (study PRJEB29015, sample SAMEA2737811) | human gut metagenome | biome: human gut; feature: human-associated habitat; material: faeces | place: China | collected 2012 ... | reverse complement strand
CGACGGCGTGGGCGGCAATGCCCAACCCCTCGCCGGTAAAGCCCAGATGCTCCTCCGTGGTGGCCTTTACGCTTACCGCCTCTATCGGCAGGCCGAAAGCCGCCGCCAGATTAGCACGCATGGCCGGGATATGGGGTGCAAGCTTGGGGCGCTGGCACAGCAGGGTGGCATCGATGTTCTCAATGCGCCAGCCATGCTCCTTAAGGATCTGCGCCACGCGGCGGGCCAGCTTCAGGCTGTCGGCACCGGCGTACTCCGGGTCATTGTCCGGGAAATGCTGGCCGATATCCCCCAGCGCCGCTGCGCCCAGCACGGCATCCATCACCGCATGGGTCAGCACGTCTGCATCCGAATGCCCCAGCAGGCCTTTTTCAAAGGGGATCTCCACCCCGCCAAGGATCAGCTTGCGCTGCTCTACCAAACGATGTACATCATAGCCGTGTCCAATACGCATTTCCGTTTCCTTCCTCTGTGCCGGGCGGGGCAGATCCTCCCGGGTGGTGATCTTCAGGTTTGCATAGTCGCCCTGCGTCAGCTGCACCGGGCGTCCGGTCAGCTCAAACAGGCTGCAATCATCGGTAACAAGGCGGGCGCGGGTCTCGTCCAGTTCTTCCAGCGCCGCAAGGTACGCTGCACGGTCAAAGCACTGGGGGGTCTGCACCGCATACAGGGTGCTGCGGTTCGGGGTCGTCTGCACCGTGCAGTCCGGGGGCACGGTCTTTCCATCGCCCCGGGCAGCGGTCTTGATGGTATCCTTTACCGGCACTGCCGGGGCTGCTGCGCCGCACCGGGCGGCAGCTTCCAGCGCTGCTGTAATGACCGCCGCACTCACAAAGGGGCGGGCGGCATCGTGCACCGCCACCAGTTCTCCGTGCGCCGCCTGCACGCCGTTTTTTGCGCTCTCGGCGCGGGTAGCCCCACCCGCTACGATCTGCACAGGCTTTGGGCAATCCGCCGCCTGCTGCGCCACAAACTCCCGGTTTTTGCCCGCCACCAGCACAAGCTCGGTGACCTGCGGGCACTGGGCAAAGGCGCGGATACTGCGGTGCAGCACCGTTTCGCCTCCCAGATCAAAACTGAGCTTATCAAAACCCATACGGGTCGAGGAGCCCGCCGCCACCAATACCACCGATACAGTTTTTCCCATCTCTTCCACCTACCCTGCCGCTGTGCCGCACTGCGCGCCCACAGCTGCTTATAATAAACCATGTTTTATTATAGCGTATCACAGCGCAAACTTCAACCGATTTTACACAGCAAAAGTGCATCCGTGCTGCATAAAGCCCTGCGGTCTGTCCTGAAAGCGCAGTCACCCAGAGTGTGCGCTTTCGCCCTCTCCCTTTGGACTTAACTCCCTCAGTCAAAACCTGACGGTTTTGACAGCTCCCTCTGGGAGGGAGCCTTTGGCATAACGGCACAGTTTCCAGCTAAAGTGCAAAATTTTTGAGGACGTCAAAGCCCCTTGGGGAAAGTTTTTTGCTCCGGTCAACGCTCCGACAAACGCAAAAAGGGCTGTTGCACAAAAACGTGCAGCAGCCCCGCAGAATGCTTTGGGATAGTTTTACTTCAGGATAGGCTCAATGGCGGCAGCCAGAGCGTCCTTCTGTGCCTGTGCTTCCGCCAGATCCTTGCCCAGCGTGGTGAAGTAGGTCTTGATCTTCGGCTCGGTGCCGGAGGGACGCACCACCACGGTAGCGCCGTTTTCCAGCGTGTAGATCAGCACGTTGGCAGCGGGCAGACCGGTCTCTTCCGGCTTCTTGTAGTCGGTCACCTTGACCACCTTATGGCCCGCCAGCTCCACCGGGGGCTGGTCACGCAGCTTCTGCATGATGGAAGCCATCTTCTCCATGCCGGTCAGGCCGGGGAACTCAAAGCTGTCCACCTTGTTCAGGTAGCGGCCGTACTGGGCGTAGATCTCTTCCAGACGCTGCTTGATGGAGGAACCGATGCTGCGGTAGTAAGCGGCCATCTCGCAGATGAGCATGGAGCCGATGACGGCATCCTTGTCACGGACATAAGGACCGGCCAGATAGCCGTAGCTCTCCTCGAAGCCGAAGATGAAGCGGTCCACTTCACCGGCAGCTTCCAGATTGGCGATCTGGTCGCCGATCCACTTGAAGCCGGTCAGGACGTTGCGCATCTCCACGCCGTAGTGCTTTGCCACAGCGTCGGCCAGCGGGGTGGAAACGATGGACTTGACCGCCACGGGGTTTGCGGGCATGGTGCCCTTTTCAATGCGTCCGGCGCAGATGTAATCCAGCAGCAGAACGCCCATTTCATTGCCGGAGACCAGCTCATAGCTGCCGTCCGGGCACTTCATGGCAATGCCCACGCGGTCTGCGTCAGGGTCGGTGGCCAGCATCAGGTCAGCGCCGGTCTTGGTGGCCAGCTCCAGACCCAGCTTCAGGGCCTCAAAGATCTCAGGGTTGGGGTAGGAGCAGGTGGTAAAGTAGCCGTTGGGGTACTCCTGCTCGGGCACGATGGTGATATCGGTGATGCCCATATCGTTCAGCACATGGGTCACGGGCACCAGACCGGAACCGTTCAGGGGGCTGTACACCAGCTTCAGGCCGGCAGTCCGGCACAGGCCGGGGCGCACCTGGCGGGCCTCGATGGCATCGTACAGGGCCTTTTTGCAGTCATCGCCCACAAAGCGGATCAGGCCCTGCTCCACGCCAGCGGCAAAGGAGATGTACTTTGCGCCGGTCAGAACATCGGTCTTCTGGATCTCATCATAGACGATGGCGGCGGCATCATCGGTCATCTGGCAGCCATCCGGGCCGTAGGCCTTGTAGCCGTTGTACTTGGCGGGGTTGTGGGAAGCGGTAACCATGATACCGGCGTTGCACTCGTAGTAACGGGTGGCAAAGCTCAAGGCAGGCACAGGCATCAGGGCATCATAGATGCGCACCTTGATGCCGTTGGCGGCCAGAACACCGGCGGCGGTCTTGGCAAAGACATCGCTCTTCAGGCGGCTGTCGTAGCTGATGGCGACAGTCTGGCTGCCGCCCTGGGTCTTGACCCAGTTCGCCAGACCCTGGGTAGCCTGACGGACAACATAGATGTTCATGCGGTTGGTACCGGCACCCAGCACACCGCGCAGACCGGCGGTGCCAAACTTCAGGGCCACAGCAAAGCGGTCCTTGATCTCCTCGTCATTGCCCTCGATTTTGCTCAGCTCCGGTTTCAGATCCGCGTCCTCCAGATCCGCTGCCAGCCAGCGCTTATACTCATCCAGATACATATTGCACACCTTACCTTTAATTCGTATTTCGCACAGGGATAGTTTTTCCAAACCTACTTATACTATAAACCTTTCCCCGGCACTGTGTCAATTCCATATTATGTAAGAATTTTTGCTCCGCAAATCATACAAATGCCACAAAGATTTCAGCCTATTCCATCATTTGGGGCTTTCGGGCTGTCTGCAGGGCCTGCGGCGCTGCCCGCGCATTGACAAGCCCCCTGCCCGACACTATAATTGGGACAATAGATTATTTTGCCGAGACCGGGCATTTTCCCGGTCATTTCCCCGTCGGGCCGCAGACGCGGTGTGAGGAGGCCCCATGTATTCCGTTCTGAAAAGCTATGGTCTGAACGGCCTGAACGGCTTTGCCGTGGCCGTGGAAGCCGATGTCTCCGGCGGCCTGCCCGCCTTTTCGCTGGTGGGCCTGCCGGATTCCGCCGTGCGGGAAAGCGGCGACCGTGTCCGCTCTGCTGTGAAGAATCTGGGCTACAAATGGCCCGACCGCCACATCACGGTCAACCTTGCCCCGGCGGACATCCGCAAGAGCGGCCCGGTGTATGACCTGCCTCTGCTGCTGGCGGTGCTGGCATCCTCCGGCCAGATGGAGGAGCCGCCCGCCGACGCGGCTTTTCTGGGGGAGCTGGCACTGGACGGCAGCCTGCGCCCGGTTTCGGGCGTGCTGCCCATGGCGCTGGCGGCGGCAGCAGACGGCATCCGCAGCCTGTATGTGCCCGCCGAAAACGCCGCCGAAGCCGCCGAGGCGGGCGGCGACGCGATGCAGGTCTACCCCGCCCGCACAGCCCGGGAGGTCGTGGATGCGCTGCGGGGCCTTGTGCCCCTCTCCCCCGCCGCGCCCATCCCTTTTGATCCCGCTTCCGGCTGGAATGCCGCCCCGGATTTTGCGGACGTGATGGGCCAGCCGCTGGCCCGCCGGGCCATGGTGCTGGCAGCAGCCGGTGGGCACAACGTGCTGCTCATCGGCGCGCCCGGCACCGGCAAATCCATGCTGGCCAAGCGCCTGCCCGGCATCCTGCCGCCCCTGACCCGGGAGGAGGCTGTGGAGACCACCAAGATCTATTCCATTGCGGGCCAGCTGCCCAAGGGGCGGGGCCTGATCTCTGCCCGGCCCTTCCGCAGCCCGCACCACTCGGCCAGCGCGGCGGCACTGGCGGGCGGCGGCACCACCTTCCGGCCCGGCGAGTGCAGCCTTGCCGACTGCGGCGTGCTGTTTCTGGACGAGCTGCCGGAGTTTTCCCGGGACAGTCTGGAAGTTCTGCGCCAGCCGCTGGAGGACGGCCAGATCACCGTGAGCCGCGCGGCAGGCAGCGCCACCTACCCCAGCCGGTTCCAGCTGGTGGCCGCCATGAACCCCTGCAAGTGCGGCTACTACGGCCACCCCACCCGTCCCTGCACCTGTTCGCCCAGTGCGGTGCGGCAGTACCGCAGCCGGGTGTCCGGCCCTCTGCTGGATCGCATCGACCTCTGTGTGGAGATGGACCCCGTTGCCTTTGACGAGCTTCACACCAGCACCCCCGCCGAGAGCAGCGCAGACCTGCGCAAGCAGGTGCTTGCCGCCCGGGCCGTGCAGGCCAGGCGCTATGCCGCCCCCGGATATGAGGGCGTGCGCTGCAATGCCCAGCTCACAGCCGGGCAGGTGCGGCGTGTCTGCCGGATGACCCCCGCCGCCGAGCGGCTCCTCCGCGCCTCCTACGACACACTGGGCCTTTCCGCCCGCGCCCATGACCGCATCCTCCGGCTGGCCCGCACTGTGGCCGACCTGGCGGGCAAACAGCTGCTGGATGAAGAGGCCCTGCTGGAAGCATTGCAGTACCGCGCCCAGGAAAAGGTTGATTTGACGTTCTGACCCGTCATTTTACCGCAGCGTCAACGTTTTTCATCCTCACATTTCACGATCCGATCTCTGTTTCAAAGAGTGCACTGTCCGCTTTCTGCGGGCGGTGCATTTTTGTTTGCAAAAAATGCTTGACAAATCCCGGCAGTTCTGTATAATTATCTGCGGTAATTATCTATGGTCACTATTTGAGGAGAAACCACTATGAACATCGCACTGATCAAACGGATGATGGATGCCTGCTATCAGGCCAAGCGGGTGCGGGATCTGCTGCCTGCCCTGCCGGACGGGGTTCTGCCCTCCTTCATCCAATATCTGGATGCGATCCAGACGCTGGAACAGCAGGGCATACAGGTCAAGGTCTCTGACCTGAGCGATGCGCTCAGCCTGCCCCGCCCCGGCGTGACCCGGACCGTAAAGGACATGGAAGCTCGTGGTCTTTTGACCAAGCATACCTCCCCTGAGGACGGCCGGGTGACCTACCTGACCATCACAGAGGCCGGGCGGGCGCTTTCCCGCAAATACGATGCGGAATATTTCAGCTCTCTTGTTCCGGCGCTGGAGGTCATCCCGGAAGAGGATGCGGAGACCATGATCCGCACCATCGAGATTTTTTATCAGATCATGGTCGAAAGGAGAGATTCCCTTGAAAAATGATAAGACCGATTTCACGCAGGGCAGCATCCTGAAAAAGCTGGCTCTGTTCATGCTGCCCATTCTGGGCGCACTGGTGCTGCAGGCCGCTTACGGCGCGGTAGACCTGCTGGTGGTGGGCCGCTTCGGCTCCACCTCGGGCCTGTCTGCCGTTTCCACCGGCAGCCAGGTGCTCAACCTTGTCACCTTTGTGGTCACCCAGCTGGCCATGGGTGTCACAGTGCTGATCGCACGGTATCTCGGCGAAAAGAAACACGAATTCATCAGCCCGGTCATCGGCGGCGCGGCGGTTGTATTTGCCCTTCTGGCCGCTGTGCTGTTCGGGGTTCTGGTGTTTCTGGCACGGCCCATTTCCAGCCTGATGCAGGCCCCGGCCGAGGCCCTTGACCTGACCACCAGCTATGTGCGCATCTGCGGTGCAGGCATCTTCTTCATCGTAGCCTACAATATGCTCTCGGCCCTCTTCCGCGGCCTGGGCGACAGCCGATCTCCCCTGATCTTTGTGCTGGTGGCCTGCGTGGTCAACATCATCGGCGACCTGGTCCTGGTGGCCGGGTTCCATCTGGATGCTGTCGGTGCCGCTATTGCCACCGTGGCCGCACAGGCTGTCAGCGTGGTCTGCGCTGTTATCATGCTGCTGAAAAAAGATCTGCCCTTTTCCATCAAAAAGGAGGACTTCAGGCTGAACTTCCAGTGCAAAAAGTTTCTGGCCATCGGCCTGCCTCTGGCACTGCAGGAGTTTTTGACCCAGCTCTCTTTTCTGGCCCTCTGCGCCTTTGTCAACCGCCTGGGTCTGGAGGCTTCCTCCGGCTACGGCGTGGCCTGCAAGATCGTCAATTTCGCCATGCTGATCCCCAGCGCCCTGATGCAGTCCATGGCTTCCTTCATCTCCCAGAACATCGGCGCAGGCAAGCATCGGCGCGCCCGGCAGACCCTGCGCACCGGCATCGGCATCGGTCTGTTCTTTGGCCTGTTCGTCTTTGCGCTGGTCTTATGCAAGGGCGACCTGCTCTGCAGCTTCTTCACCACGGATGCACCTGTGATCGCCAACGGCTATGCCTACCTCAAGGGCTTTGCGCTGGAGACCATCCTCACCGCGATCCTGTTCAGTATGATCGGCTATTTCAACGGCAGCGGCAAGACCGTTTTCGTCATGGCGCAGGGCCTGTTCCAGACCCTGCTCGTCCGCCTGCCCATGGCCTACATTATGAGCATCCAGCCCAACGCCAGCCTGACCATGATCGGCCTGGCCGCCCCCACCTCCACAGCGGTGGGTGTGCTGCTGAATGTCTGTTTCTTCCTGTATCTGGACAAGAAAGAGAAACAGATGAGCTAAAATATATCTCCTCTGTGTCAGAAAAGAAAGTAAGTCCCCCTGTCTATACCAATTGGTATGGGCAGGGGGCTTACTTGTTGTAAATTCCTGTGTTATACTCAGGGCATAAAATCAATTTCAGGGGTGACTGTGTGATCACATTTTACATTCCGACTACGGAGGATCTCTGGTTCCGGGAAAAGCTTCTGGGCGATGCCGAAACCATGTCCTACAACCACGCCTGGGGCGGAACCATTGACTTTCCACCGAGCCGGTGGACGCAATGGCACCGCAAATGGATTGATGACCAGAACAGCCATTATTTTTATCGCTATCTTTGCGCGGAAGGTGAATTTGTCGGCGAAGCGGCCTACCACTTTGAAGAAGAACGCGGCATCTGGCTTGCTGATGTTCTGATCTATGCTCCCTTCCGGGGAAGAGGCTACGGGAAAGAAGCACTTCTTCTGCTGTGCGAAGCTGCCCAGAGCAGTGGTATCCTGGAACTCTGCGACGACATCGCACTCGACAACCTAGCTGCCGGGCTGTTTCTTCAGTGCGGTTTTGAGGAAGCGTTCCGGACCGGCACCTATGTGCTGCTGCGGAAAAGGCTTACACCTTAAACTGAGACGGCAGCTCCATCTCAGCGTTTATTTTCAATCCACCACCGGGATATCCAGCCCGAACTCAAGGGGGCGGAAGCGGGGGCAGACATTTTCCGTGATGCAGATGACCGAGGCGGCCAGGCGGCTGCCGATCTCGCAGGATTCAGCCAGAGTCTTGCCGTAGGTCAGGCCGATGACGGTTCCGGCAAAGAAGGCATCCCCCGCACCGGTGGTGTCGATGACATCCACCTTCTTGGCGGGCACGATGCCGCACTCGCCGTTGGCGCGGGCAAACACAGCGCCCTTTCCGCCCATGGTCACCACCATGCAGGGGATGTTGGCGCTGTGCACATTGCCCGCCAGCACCCTGCACATCTCCTCAGGCTCGAGATGGTCGTAATCGTCCGAGAAGAGCAGCCCGGCCTCCTGCTGGTTGCAGACAAAGCAATCGATCTGCTGCAAAAAGTCCCGGCGCTCCATGGCGATGCTCATGTTGGAGACGACCGCATACACTTTTTTGCCGTACTTTTTGGCGTATTTCAGGGTCTGCTTGACTGTCTCCTTTTCAAGGTCCAGCTCCAGCGCGATGCTGTCACAATCTGCAAAGATCTCATCGCCCCGCTCAGCCAGCAAGCCGATGAGCGGCGTGGTATCCGGCCGCTTTGAGATGGCGGCAGTTACATCACCCCTGTTGTCAAAGATGGCCAGCCAGGTGCCCATGCCGTCCGGTACCTTTTTGATGAACCGGGTGTTGACCTTGTGGTTCTCCAGCTTGTCAATGACATCCTGACCCATGCCGCTGTCATCGACAAGGCTCACGAAGGTGGGCCGGAGCTCCACGTTGGCGATATCCTCTGCCACGTTGCGGCTCACGCCGCCGTGGACCTGCTCCATTCTGCCCGCGTTGCGCCCGCCGGGGATATAGGTAGAAAGCGGATATCCCTTGATGTCCACAAACACTGCGCCGATGACTACGATGCCCATAAATTTCTTGATTCCTTTCCGGATTTTACTTTGATATCTCCTATTATATAACAGCTCCTGACAAAAAGCCAATTTTTTCTCTCAAAGCCTACTCTGCCCTTGAAAAACTGTGGCAGAGCCGCCCCGAAGAAAAAACCTCCGGCATCCACCGATAATCGCTGCTCAGGCTCAGGATCGCATCATACTTCACGCAGTCCGGCCGGGCAGGCGAGGCCAGCAGGTAATCCGCCTGCACAGGGGCCGCAAGCGCAGCACTGCCGCTCAGGGTGACAAAGATCTGCCCGGCGGCGTGGATGCGGGCCACACAGCCGTTCCGGGTGCGGAGCACCTCCACCTCTGCCGGGCCGCAGCGGACACGGCGTGTGGCATAGAGCGCCATCCGGTCAACGGCAATGCGCTGTTCCGCCCCCATCCGCTGGGCGCTCCGGGGCCTGAGCCGCAGGTCGATCAGGCACTCCACGGTCCGGATATTCCGGTGCTCCAGCGTGGTCTCCACGGCGCACCGGGTCACGTCGCCGCCGCGGAAGAGGATGACGGCGCTCTCGTTCCGGCTGATGACCACCGCCGGGGCATTCCGGCTGCCCACCAGCTCCACCCGGACAACATCCCGGTTCAGGGCATTGCCGGTGAAAACGGCAAGCCCCGCCGTCAGCAGAAGGGCAGGCAGGGCCACCCGCAGGCGCACCCTGTTATGGAACGCCAGCCAGCAGAGCCCGGCCAGCAGCAGGCAGACCACGGCGGCATAGGCGGTGTCGAACCAGATCTGTGCCCCGGGCCAGCCGGACACCCAGAGCGCCCAGCGGTCCAGCACCTCTGCCAGAAATTCCGCGCAGCACGAGCACGCCCGCTGGGCCGGGGCCAATGCAGGCACCAGCCCCAGCAGGGCTGCTCCCAGACCGGTGAGCAGGATGGGTTCCACCAGCCAGAGCACCGCCGCGCCGGACACCAGCGCGTACAGGCTGGTGCTCATCCCCCGCAGCACCAGCACCGGGAAGGTGGCCATGGAGGCGCAGGCCGAGATGCAGACCGTTTCCCACAGACTTCCCGCAAGCCCAAGCGCTTTCCGCTTCCAGAACCGGAGGCGGGGGCGCTTTTTCTTTGCCCGTTGTTTTTCCCAGGCTTCCTGACTGCGGCGCACCACGGCCCCACCGGCCAGGGTGCCCACCACCGCCGCAAAGGAGAGCTGAAAGCCCACGTCACAGACGGCGCAGCTGTTGCCCGCCGTCATCAGAACACCGGCCACGCCCAGCGAGGTCAGGGCATCCGGCGGGCCGTAGACCCAGACCCCCAGCGCACTGAGCCAGACGGCCCCCGCCGCGCGCAAAACAGAGGGCGTAAAGCCCGTCACGCCCACCAGCAGCAATGCCAGCACCGCACTGAACAGCGCCCTGACCCGGCGGCCGGTATAGCCGCGCAGTCGCTTTTTGCGGTTGGGCAGCAGCCTGCCCAGCACATCGCCGCACAGGATCGAAACGTGCATTCCGCTGACCACCAGCACATGGGAAAGCCCCGCGCCCCGGTAGGCTGTGCGCAGTTCCTTGGAGAGATGGGTGCGGTCGCCTGTAACCATGGCGGCCAGCACGCCCGCCGGGCCGGAGGCCATCCCCTGCCGCAGGGCGGCGCTCAGCCGCTTCTGGAGCCGGGCCGTCCGGGCACGGAAGGAGGTGCTCTGCCCCAGCAGCACAAAGCCTTTCTCATAAGCAGCGTTCAGGGCAATGCCATCGGCCAGGGCATTCAGGCGGGCAGTGTCATCGGGCATTTCCAGCGCAAAGCGGCCCTTGACCCGGTCGCCGGGGCTGCAGGCGGGCAGGCTGGCGCACTCCACCCGGAGGGAGGCCGCCTCCCGGTCCACCGTTTCCACCCGCAGGACCGCCCGCACCCTGCCGGGGGAATAGGAAGAGGAGGTACTCTCCACCTCTGCCTCCAGCAGGACACTGCGGCCATCGTAAGCGGTCTGGAGCTTTTCCCATTTTGCCTGCGTGGAGCCGGTCAGCACAAGACCCAGCACTGCCCCCAGGATCAGGCAGATGCCATAGCCCCAGGCCGGACTTTTGCGCAAACGGCCCGCCAGCGCCCACAGCAGACCGGCAATAAAAAATGCCGCAAACGGCACAAAACGTCCCGTTTGCGGCAAAAAGGCGCACACCAACTCCAGCCCCAGCGTTCCTGCGCAGAAAACACAGAGGGGGCGGCGCATCTTACTTAGTGGAGGAACAGGGGCAGCGGCTCAAGGAAGATGATATCCTTGCGCTCGGCTGCATCGCCCTCGGCCAGAACAGCGGCCTGGCCCACGATGGTGCACTGGGTCTGCTCTGCCAGTGCGTCCAGCGCCTTCAGGGAGCCGCCGGTGGAGATGACATCATCCACCACAAGCACACGCTTGCCGTTCATCTTGTCCAGCTCCTTGCGGTCGATGACCAGCTTCTGCTTGCCTGCGGTGGTGATGGACTGATCCTCCACCACGACAGGGTCGGCCATATAGAGCTTTTCGCCCTTGCGTGCGCAGATGTAGGGCTTGCCACTCTGGCGGCTCATCTCGTGTGCCAGAGGGATGCCCTTGGCCTCAGCGGTCAGCAGGATATCAAACTCGGGGCACTTTTTCAGCAGCTCGGTGGCAGCAGCCACGGTCAGCTCTGCATCGCCCAGCATGATGAAGGCCGCAATGTCCATGTGGTCGTTCACCTTGCAGATGGTCAGTTCACGGGTCAGGCCCGCAACATTCAGGGTATAGGTCTTTGCCATAACAATTCCCTTCCTTTTGTTCGATCCGTTATTTTTATGCGCGGCTCAGACAGGCAGTTTCTCGCCGCCCAGCACATGGAAATGCAGGTGCTTCACGGTCTGGCCGGCATCCTCGCCGACATTGGAGATCACGCGGTAGCCGTTGTCCAGGCCGACTTCCTTGGCCAGCTTGGCGATCACGGCAAAGATATGGCCCAGCAGGGCACCGTCCTCCTCAGTCAGGGCAGCGGCACTCTGGATGTGCTTTTTGGGCACAACAAGGAAGTGCACCTTGGCCTGCGGGTTGATATCGTAAAACGCCACGACCTGATCGTCCTCGTAGAGCTTTTTGGAGGGGATCTTGCCCTCGGCGATCATGCAAAACAGACAATCTTCCATGGGAATTGCTCCTTTCAGTTTTTTCTCGCCCTCTCAGTCGAGCTTTGCTCGACAGCTCTCCCAAAGGGAGAGCCTATGCATCTGACAGGACAACAACTGCAAACTTGCAGAACTATTGCCTAAAGCCTCTCTTGCCTCTCCCTTTGGGAGAGGTGGCAGCGCTTCTGCGCTGCCGGAGAGGGTGAGCCCGCTTCCAATCAGCCCAGCTGCTTCTCAACGATGCCCTTGACAGCGGCCAGAGCCTCGTCGATCTTGGTCTCGTCCTTCAGGCCGGCCATTGCAAAGTCGGGCTTGCCGCCGCCCTTGCCGCCTGCGATAGCGCTGATCTCCTTGACCAGCACGCCAGCCTTGAGGCCCTTTTCC
>ERZ773170.2227-NODE-2227-length-12156-cov-5.355590_pt1 | contig 12156 bp, 9 predicted proteins | sample MGYA00581002_ERZ773170 | MGnify/ENA primary metagenome ERZ773170 (study PRJEB29015, sample SAMEA2737811) | human gut metagenome | biome: human gut; feature: human-associated habitat; material: faeces | place: China | collected 2012 ... | reverse complement strand
CGAGCTGATGGAGCTGCGCCCGGACATGACGGTGGCGCAGGCCATGGAGGCCATCCGCCAGAACGGCTTTGACAAGGAGACCATCAACAACTGCTATGTGACCGACGGCAGCCGCAAGCTGGTGGGTGTGGTGTCGCTGCGGGCGCTGGTGCTGGCCAAGGACACCGCAGAACCCATCCGGGACCTGATGGACACCAATGTGGTCAGTGTGACCACCACCACCGATCAGGAGGATGTTTCCAACCTGTTCGAGAAATACGGCTTTCTGGCTATTCCGGTGGTGGACGCCGAGAACCGGTTGGTGGGCATCGTGACCATTGACGATGCCATCAGCATCCTGCAGGACGAGGCCAGCGAGGATATCGCCAAGATGAACGCCATCGGCCCGTCCGACAAGCCCTACTTCAAGCAGAGCATGTGGGACCTGTACAAGAGCCGTGCGCCCTGGCTGCTATTTTTGATGATCAGCGCCACCTTCTCCAGTCTGGTCATTCGCGGATACGAGGATGCACTGGCCGCTGTGACCGTGCTGACCGCCTACATCCCGATGCTGACCGACGCAGGCGGCAACGCGGGCAGCCAGAGTACTTCCACCATCATCCGCGGCCTGGCCGTCGGTGACATTGAACCCCACGACCTGCCGAAGATTCTGTGGCGCGAGTTCCGCATTGCCATCCTCTGCGGCGGCACGCTGGCGCTGTGCAACTTTGCCAAACTGATTTTCCTGGACGGCATCAAAGCTCCTGTGGCAGCGGTCGTCTGCCTGACGCTGGTCTGCACGGTCATCCTGTCCCAGCTGATCGGCGGCCTGCTGCCTGTTGTGGCCGAAAAGTTCAAGATGGACCCGGCCGTCATGGCGTCGCCGCTTATCACCACCATCGTCGATACCACGACGCTGCTGGTCTACTTCAACATTGCACGGGTTTTGCTGAAAATTTAAATTTTGGACACCGTGTTCAAAATTGTAGGTTGTACCACACCTTTGGGTGTGGTACAATTTTTTTAGAGAAAAAGCCTTCCCCTGAGGGGGGAAGGTGGCCCGAAGGGGCGGATGAGGGGCAGACTTCCCGCAGCAGCCCCTTTACCGGGCAATAATGACCAGCGCCGCCCCTCATCAGTCAGCGGTCGGGGCCGCTGACAGCTTCCCCCAGGGGGGAAGCCATCCTTACAATAGGAGACTTTCATCATGAATATGCAGGATTTTTACACCGGGCACGCCTTTGATGCGTATGAATTTTTCGGGGCGCATACCTATTTCGGCGGCACACATTTTGCAGTTTGGGCACCGTCCGCGCAGCATATCGCTGTCGAGACCGAGATCGGCACCTTTGACCTGCACCGCACCCAGTCCGCCGTGTGGGAATGCGACGCCCCCGGTGTGAACGCGGGTATGGTCTACCAGTATTGGGTGCGCGGCGCAAACGGCCAGAGCGTGGCCCACTGCGACCCCTACGGCACGGCTATGACACTGCGCCCCGACGGCCGCAGCATTGTGGCTGACCGCCCGCAGGGCTTTGACGACGACCAATGGATGCAGGCACGCACAAAATGCTTCGATAAACCGCTGAATATCTACGAGGTCCATGCCGGAAGCTGGCGGCAGAAGGAGGACGGCAGCTGGTACACCTACGCCGAGCTGGCCGAGTTGCTGCCTGCCTACTGCAGGGAGAACGGCTTCACCCACATTGAACTCATGCCCCTGGCCGAGCACCCCTTCGACGGCAGCTGGGGCTACCAGATTACCGGCTTTTTTGCCCCCACCAGCCGCTACGGCACGCCGGACGAGCTGGCCGAATTTGTCAACGCCTGCCACAAGCAGGGCATCGGCGTGATTCTGGATTTTGTACCGGTACACTTTGCCGTGGACGCCTACGGCCTGAAAGAATTTGACGGTACACCGCTGTATGAGTACCCGGCAGCCGCTGTGGGCCAGAGCGAGTGGGGCAGCTGTAACTTCATGCACTCCCGCGGCGAGATCCAGTGCTTCATCCAGTCCTGCGCCGATTACTGGCTGCGGGTGTTCCACGCCGACGGCCTGCGCATGGACGCGGTGTCCCGGCTCATCTACTGGCAGGGCGACCCGAACCGCGGCGTCAACGGCTCGACGCTGGACTTTTTGAAGGGCATGAACTGCGGTTTGCAGCAGCGCCACCCCACGGCCATCCTGATTGCCGAGGATTCCACCAGCTTCCCGAAAGTGACCGCGCCGGTCGAGTACGGCGGCCTGGGCTTTGACTACAAGTGGGATCTGGGCTGGATGAACGATACCCTAGACTACTTTAAAAAGACCCCCGACGAGCGGCGGGAGAACCTGGGCAAGCTGACCTTCTCGATGATGTACGCCTGGAATGAGCACTACATCCTGCCCTTCAGCCACGACGAGAACGTCCACGGCAAGGCGACCATCGTGCAAAAAATGTACGGCGACTACGAGGGCAAGTTCCCCCAGGCGCGGGCGCTGTACCTGTACATGGCTATCCACCCGGGCAAGATGCTGGACTTTATGGGCAACGAATTCGCGCAGCTGCGCGAGTTTGACGAGAGCCGCGAGCAGGACTGGATGGTGCTGAAGTACCCGAGCCACGACGACTTCCACCGCTACCGCAAGGCGCTGAACGAGGCGTACTGCGCCAACGAGGCGTTCTGGAGTCGTGAGTACGACCCGGCGGCGTTCCAGTGGCTGGACTGCCGGCACCCCGAGCTGGACGCCTGTGCCATCTGGCGTGAGGGCCATGACGGCGCGGTGCTGGCGGCGTTCAACTTCGGCGATACGGAGCTGAAAGAGTACGAGCTGACACTGCCCCGCGCGGGCAGGCTGACGCCGATTCTGGACACGGATTGGCAGTGCTTCGGCGGCCAGACCGAGAAACCGAAGCGGCTTGTGGGCAAGGCGTGCGAAGGCAAGCTGAAGCTGACGCTGGCACCGTTCAGCGGGCGGCTGTATAAGTTGGTATAACTGCATATAAAAAGGCCGCGCCTTTCCCGATACAGGATGGGCGCGGCCTTTTGCTGTGCGGTAGGGGCCGGGCGTGCTCAGCCCGGCCGCAAAGGGTGAGGCGAGCGGTTGTGGGGAAGGTTTCTCGCTGTCACCTCACGGTCTGCCCCCAAAAAGCCGCCCCTCATCCGGCCCTGCGGGGCCACCTTCCCCCTTGGGGGAAGGCAGGGAGAAAAACTCCTCCACTACCTCCCGCTCCACAAACGGCTCCTTGACCCCATTGCGTTCTATCGTCGTCTCGTGGCCCTTGCCTAAAATCGCTACGATATCCCCGGGCTGGGCGTGGGCCAGCGCGTAGTAAATGGCCTGCCGCCGGTCCGGTATCTCGGCAAAGGGGGTGGCCGGGTTGCCGAGTTTCAGCCCCGCCCGGATATCCGCCAAAATATGCTCCACCGGCTCACTGCGGCTGTTGTCCTCGGTAATGACGCAGAAATCCGCCAGCCGGGCGCAGACGGACCCCATACCGAACCGCCGCAGCCGGCTCCGCTCGCCACCACAGCCGAACACCGCCACCAGCCGCGCCGGAGTGTAGGCCCGCAGCGTGCGCAACAGGCTCTCGGCGGCGGCCTCGTTGTGGGCGTAGTCGATCAGCACCGTGAACGGTGCGTCCACGGCCACAGGCTCCACCCGGCCCTGCACCACGGCGGCGGCCAGCCCCCGGCGTATCGCGTCCTCGCCCGCGCCCAGCACCCGCGCTGCAGCCAGGGCAGCCAGGGCGTTCTGCACGCTGAACGCCCCGGGCATCCCCACGGTGTACCGCACACCGTCCACCGTGAAGGCCGCGCCCAGCCGACCGCCCTCCCGTGTCAGAGTAAAATTGCTATCGGCCCGCACATCGGCCCCGGGGACTGTGCCGTAGGTTACGACGCGGCAGGGGACGCCGTCCACGATTTTCCCCACCCAGGGGTCGTCGATGTTGAAAACTCCCGCGCGGCACTGCTGAAACAGCGCAGCTTTCCAGTGCAGATACTCGGCAAAATCCGCGTGCTCGCCGGGGCCGATGTGGTCGGGCGACAGGTTCGTGAACACGCCCACGTCAAACTCTATCCCCGCCGCGCGGTCAAACTTCATCCCCAGGCTTGAAACTTCCATCACGCAGGCGTCGCAGCCGTCGTCGGCCATGTCGCGCAAAATATGCTGCAGATCGCAGCTTTCGGGGGTGGTGTAACCCAGTGTGTGCCGCTGCCCCGGCCACACCGCGCCGTTGGTGCCAATGCATCCCACCCGCCGCCCAGCTGCCGTCAGCACCGCTGCCAGCAGGTGGGCAGTGGTCGTCTTGCCCTTGGTGCCCGTGATGCCGATCATCGTCATCCGCCGCGCGGGATACCCATACAGCCGCGATGCCATCAGCGCCAGCACCCGGCGAGCCTTGCCCGGCTCCGCCTGCACCAGAGCTGGGCTGCAGGACCGGGAAAATTCAAAATTGGGGAGTGTGCCCTCAAACACCAGCACCGCCGCCCCGGCCGCCGCGGCCGCGTGGGCAAAGCGTCGGCCGTCGGTGTGCTGCCCCGGCAGGCAGACGAATACGCACCCGGGCGTCACAGAGCGGGAGTCACAGCAAATGGCGTTCACCTCGATGTCGCTGCGGCCCTGCACAAGGGTGCAGTCCAGATCTTCCAGCAGGCGGCAAAGCATCATAGGGCATCCCTCGCTTTCCCTCCATACTATGCACAATTTTGCCGTTGTAACCCTGCGCTTTTTTATTGCCAAATAACAGACAATCCTGATTGCATAATCCGTTGTATTAGTAAGCTGCATAGGTGCTCACCTCTCTCTCTTTTCTTTGTTCCGTACATAAACTCATTGATTGAAAAAGGAAGAATCATACTTTTCACTCACACATTTCAAGCATAATATTTCTGTTTCAGATTCTGTAGTTTCTGTAGTATCTGTTTCCTGCTCCGGGTCTTCTGTCTTCGATATTTCTGACTCTTTTTCCTTTTCTTTCAATGCATAAGTCATAGTCAGTTTTTGCCCATCTGTAAACTTATTGGCATTGATATTATCGGAACTCCAATAAACCGTATCTTTATATACTCCTATAAAGGAACAGTCTGCATCATTTACTTTTGCACTCTTAAATTCATAATCTTTGTCAGAAATATTTAACTCTGAATGATCTGATATTTTTCCAAGCTCAATGGTCTCTGGTGCTCCTTCAATCGCATTGCCGGATTCATCTACATATTCCACCAATTTTGTGGTCGGTACCTGACCATTTGAAGTTGCTTCCTGTATTTCTTTCTCCAGCTTCTCCACTTCTATGCTATCCGGAATCTGTTCCTCAGTTTCTGCCGATGTCTCAGTTTCTGTTTCTGATGTAAATTGCTCCGAAGTTTGCTCGGTTTCTGTCTGTTGTGCATCTGTCTCACTTGTAAATGCTTCTGTATCTTGTGTTTCTTCCTGCTCTGTAACCACTGATGTTTCATCTTCTGATGCACTTACGGTTTCCAGATTCATAAAACAAATAGAAAAGATTAGAAGCCAGGAACATGCTATTTTCAAATATGTTTTCCAATTCTTATGCCTCATTTTTCGCATCTTCCTTCCTGTTCTTCTGCTTCTCCATGAGTAATCCGCAAAGGCAGATAACTGAGCCAAAGAATAAGAACAAATAGCCTGCAACCGGACTATCATCACCTGTCTTTACCGGCGAACCATTATGAATAATATCCTTTGATCTTTGGGAAGATGGAACCGGGTTTTGATTTTTACCAGTTTGACCGGTATACGAGTTTTTGAATGAAACCTTCGATACTTTATCTCCATTTTCATTTTTGACCACTGTTACCGCCATCAGTTCATTATTGGAATCAAAGAATCCTTCAATCGTTACATCATAGGTTTTTGAATCATATGTATAATTTTCTTTATTCTCTGTTGCCTGGTACAGCTTGTAATGATATTCTCCTGCCTGTCCGACATTCATAATCAGCTCTGTAGAAGAATTACCACTCATATTCCAGGTAAATGTTCTTCTATTGCTTCCCTCCGGCATTGGATTTTGTATCTGATCTGCTATTAAAACATAAGAGCCTGTTTTGTCAGCATCTGCAGAATTGTTTACTTCAAATATCTGTTCCACTGGTATTTTCACTGTTGTGTTTTTGCCAGCTGCCAGTACTGGTTTTTGAACACCCAGAAAGAATATCATGGACAGGAATATAACCATGGCTATTTTTGTTAAACGTGCTGTTCTCATGCTTCTCCCTCTCCTTCTTTCTTCTTGTTTCTTTTCTTTTCTATCTGTCTTGCTATCAGAATCAGTACAAGGACAATCAGGATAAACCATACAATAACTGGCACTTTTCCTACTGCATTTTTCAGTTCATCAATTCCTGTACCTACGTTTTTGGCTTTTTCTTTTTCCGGATATATCTGATCTGTTAAGCGTCCCACCAGGATATTTCTTCCATTTGTCATATCCGATGTACAGGTGGTCAGCAAAACCAGATGATCATCTTCCGTTATATTCATATCTCTTTTATATAAAACATTGTTCTCGATTTCCTGCAGATACTCCTGTTTCGCTTCTGGTGTGTCCAGACACACATTGAAAATCGTTTCATTATAGGCATCTACCTGCATCAATGCATAGAATTCGATTCCATGATCTTTTCCGTCAAAGAACAGATTTCCATATGGATGTTCGTTGAAATACTGTTCTTTTGTAAATTCACCGATATCTCCAAACATCATGTGTTTTTCCATATGGTGGCCATATATAATATTATCAAAATCCGAAAAATCCGGCTTATTTGCACAATGTAAAAAGATTGCTCCGCTTAAGGAATAGTTTCCTTCCGCATCTGTATTCATATAAGTATCATCATTGTCCGTCTGCACCAGTGGATAATTGATATTTGTGTCATTCACTCGTATCCATCCAATCACATCCGGATTGATTTTCTGTAATTCTTCAAAAGATTTTGTATTCTTTTCTGTCGGAATATATGCTTCATAGTTCTTTGCATCTGCTGTCTGGTATACCTGGTGGGAGTCCCACAGCATATAACCTGAGAGAAACATGGCTGCAAGAATCAGCGATAAGGCTGTGAAGTTTACAATATGGTCTAATCCTCTGATAATTCCTTTCAGCACTTTCTTCATCCGAAGCATATGTACAAGTTCCTTTCACCATTTCTGTTTCTTTTATATTTATCAAAACTGGTTCATCTGACCAATTTGCTCGCAAAATTAGCAAAAAGGGATGCGGCGGAGCAACGCCGCACACATCCCCTTTCCTGGTTGCTATATTTTATTATTTCTGTAATCTTCTGCGTTTGAATCCTACAAAAGCAATCAGTGCTACACCGCAAAGTGCAATCATCAGAACGTATGGAAGAGTGTTCATGATGATACCGGTTGTCGGTACATAGTTATATGTATTGGTTACATCAACAGTATTCTTTGCTTTTCCTAAAGTCTTATTAGATACTTTGATTGCTTCGTCATACTTACTTGCTGTAATGGTATCCTGTGCTGCACCGTTAATTACAACAGCTGCACTTCCTTTATAGTTCGCTGTTCCAGACTCTGTTACTGCGATCTCAGTTCCTACCGGAACATCTGTAAATTTCATACTCTCTGTTGTTTTCAGTTTGAATGAGTACGTTCCATCCTGACCGATTGTAATAGTTGCTCCATTACCTTTTACACCACCAAGAGTTGCTGCATCTGTTCCTTCCGGGAATTTAAAGGTTGCTGTGAAGTCAAACTGTTTAGCTGTATCTGCTGTTCCACCATTAGCATCAATCGTCTTAGATACATTCAATGAACCATAGTTTGTGTAATCTGGATCTGGGGTCGTTGGGTTTGTACCGGTACCAGCTTCCTGTACATAGGTGTTGGTGAAGTTGAATCCGTTTGTATCTGTATCACCGATATCTGTTACTTTTGTACCCTGTGCATCATCGCCTTTATCATCTTTCATTTTTTTGACGATAATATTATCAATTACTAAATTGCCCTCTGTATTCTCTGTAACATATACATCCATTGTATACTCAGCCTTTGACATGATCATTTTTTCATGTTCCCCGTCGGCTACTGCTGGATCTGCTGTCTGAGACTCAGTTACAGTGTACTCATACTGACCAGCCTGTGTATACTCCGGAAAGTTAACTTTTGCTCTCTGCTTTGTTGGTTTTGCCTCATCTGCTGTAAATGAGATATCTGGAATCGTAACTGCAGCATCCGCTGTGATGATTCCGGTTCCTGTTTTTACCTGTGTTGCAGTAAAACTAAACTTCTCTGCTTTTCCAACCTCTCTGTTATACGTTTTGCTAACATACGCCTCGGTTACCTTTGCTGTCGTGGCCTCATCTGCCGCAAATGTTGGCATTGCCATTCCCATCGTCATGGCACCAGCAGCAACAACTGCGAGCACTTTTTTGAACATTTTGTTCATGCTCATAATGATTCCTCCCTTGTAGATAAAATATTATTTGTTTTTATTTGATTAACGGAGGAGGGGCTTAGAGTCCTCTGGTCCGAATAACCGCAATCGCTTTTCCTTTGACGTCTTTAATATTGATGCAGCCATAGATTCTGCTGTCTGACGCCTCCGGTCTGTTATCACCCAGTACAAATATCTGACCTTCGCCAACAGTGATTGGAAAGTCAACTCCATTTTGAAACTGTGTGGTGTCAAAATAAATATCCTGTGAAATCTGCGTAGCGCCGTTAATCATCAAACCGTCTTTTGTTATATCTACGGTATCACCTGCGACTGCTACGACCCTGCCTGTGGTTGTTCTGCCATCTTTCTTAAATACTGCAATATCACCGGACACAAAACGCTTGTCCAGTCGATAATACATGACCAGATCACCATCTTTTATTGCTGGTTTCATAGATACGTCATTGATTCTCGCCATCCCGTACATAAATGTAAAAACAAGGATGACCGCCAAAATGATAAGAACAATCTTCAATAACAGCTGAAAGATATCTTCTCCCAGTGTCGTTTCCTGTCTGGGAAGCTGTTTCTCATTATTCTGTTCTTTCTCAACCTGTTTCTTTTTCATGATTCATTCCTGCTTCATATCAACTTAGATAATCAAGGTATCCTTTTATGTACTGGTTAAAGTATAGCACTTGTTTTTTGCAAAAATAATACAGAGAATAGGAAGATATTTTCACGTTTTGCTACAAAAAGTTTGTAGTTATCGGTTTTTCGCAAAAAAAAGAAACCATACCGTAGAGATATAGTTTCTCTTTAAATTACAGTGTTTCTGCCATTTTGAATAAAACGATTCCATTTCTAACAGCCAGCATCTCAGCAGAATTCTTGAAATCAATGCCAGAAATATCTCTTATTTTTTTCAATCGCCCTGAAAGAGTACGATAATTTACATAGAGTTTTTCAGCTGCTTTATTCGCATTCTTATCACAGTCCAGATACGCCTGCAGCGTTTCAATCAGTTCTCCATCATGTTCTTTATCATACCAATATAATTTCACAAGTGACTCTGGCACATATTCCATCAGTTCATCACGATTTTGGATTTTTTCAAAAATCTGGAAAAAACCGAGCTTAGAAAAATCGGCTACCGATATATTCTTATCACCATAGAGATATCTGAGCATATCCATATAGTCTATGATTTTCTTTGAATCCTTAAAAGATTTTTTCAAATCTCCATATCCATTAACAATACTTCCAATGCCAATCTGAAAATCCGTTGTCTTATTTCTGTGAAAAATCTGCTTCTGTACTGTCTGATATAATTTTTCCATTTCTTCCCGGAACCCTGCTTGTGTTTCCCCAGGCTTAATTTCATGAATACACACAATCTGATTCAGATTCCGGTAAATATGTTCATCCGGAAGTAATCTCTGAATCTCGCCTTCTATCACTCCGATTTCTTCTAATTCTTCTTTTGTATAATAATCTTCGCTATTGCTTGAAATCGTATGAAAACTTACCACACAATATTGATCTGTATCTTCCAATTTTAGCATTCTTGCAGCTTTACTCAATTCATCGCCCGTTAATAAACCATTAAGCAAGCTATATTCAATATCTCGTTGATATTTTTTTTCTATCTCATTTCGAGCATATGTTTCCATAAAACTATACTGTAAAGTAAAAACAGCATTTTCCAATGCCATATAGTCCAGTATTGTTAATGGCATATTCACTTCCGTGACTACCAAATAAACTTCTACCCGACCTAACACATGTATTTTTGTAATATATTGCGTATGCTCTTTTCTCTGTTTTTTGTATTCAAATCTGGTAACAATATCCGGTTTATATTTCTCAACATTTTTCTCAAATACAAAATCAGACAGATCCTGCGTTGTGGACGCACAGCAAGTTAAGTTACTATAATATAACGCTACCGGATTGCCAATCATAGAAGACAATAGAAACAAAATATTTTTAGTTGGATCTTCAAAATTCTCTCCATCCAATAACATGTTAGAAATATTGTCGTGTGTCAATTTGAAATAAATCAACCGTGCGATATTTTCATCATAGATCTGCAGAATAACATATTTTATAATACCCCAATAATACTCATCTTCCGAAATTTCTATCACTGGAATATTACGTTCCGAACAAAACTTTAATAAAATATCATAATAATTGACTTTCTGTACCATGTCCGGATGCTGCTTTATAATAAATCCACTGACCTGTTTCTTCTCCAGTTCATTCAAATGTTTCCGAAACTCTCTGTCCGTTTCTCCGAAATACACTTTCATATTTGTAAGAAGAAGCTCTCCTCCAGTCAGATATCTTTCCATATCTTCTATTTCGATAATTCGTATACCTTTAATTTCCTGATTCAGATTTTCTTTACATGTCACTAATCTCATATCAGGAAATTGTTTCGATTCTAATAATTGTTTTACCGTATAAGCCATTCAGCACCTCGTCAAATTCGTCTTTTGTTGTCTACTTTGGTTGTACCAGCATCTGATGTTGTGTTTTCAAAAGTGGCATAAGTATACAGTATAATTATACCCCCCCCAAATTTTCTGTCAATTTCTTCATGCGTATAAAATGCATATTTTATATAGATTCAAATAAAAAAGACAGCTCGCATCTTTGTCGAACTGTCCATTACTTCTTCAGGCTGCGGATAAAAGTCATAAAAATTTCTCTTTCCTTCTCATCCAAGCCATCCCAAATCTCAAGTATTTCTTTTTGCTCTTTTGTCAGATCCAATCTGCTTTCATCATCTGAAAAAAATTGTGCGATTGTATCTTCATTACCTTTTCCTTGCTGATAACTGATCCAACTTTCATCTGTCAATTTCATTTCATTCTGCATCTTTAACTGACTGATGATACCGCCGTTTCCAGTACCAATATCTAGCTTACATTAAATGATATCTTTCCAGATTGGTTGGAATACAAACGTCTCCATACAACTGCTGAAACATATATTACGCGAATCCAGTCTGATTGGAATACACATTACAAGGATACTGATATCATCTAGATTCCGCTTATCAAATTAGACAAATTAACCTTAGATTGCTGGGCTCATAAGCTAATTCAGGATAACAACCTGACTAAAAACGCTTACTACAACATTACAGTGATTATGCGGCAATGCTTGAATTATGCCGTCGATAAGGGCTATATTTCTTCTAATCCATTTAGTTCTGTAACGATTGATTCACAACGGATGCTTCGACGTGATACCGCAGAAGTTGTATCGCATACAAAAACTGCTGCTGGCGATCGATTTGTTCCACTAACTTCTGAAGCCCAGAAATTAATTGATACCGCGAGACAGTATCAAAAAGAGCATCACTATCCTGATAATGGTTATATCTTTTCCATCAATGATAAACCACTGACAGAACGTTGTATCTCAACACTATACACGAAATATTGTAAAAAGTTGGGAATAATTCAGAAGAGCTCTCACAAAGCTCGTAAAACATTTGTGTCTAACTTGTTATCAAACGGAGTCAACATCAACACTGTAAGACAGGCAGCAGGACATGCGGATAAGAGAACCACTTACAATTACTTGCCGTAACATATCAAAAAGACGTGAAACCCTTGTAAATCAAGGCTTTCCTGCGCACAAAAAATCACCGTCCCCACAGCTCCAATGTCTGTAAAAACAGTGATCGTCAGTGCGCGATCAGGGGTTCGAACCCTGGACACCCTGATTAAGAGTCAGGTGCTCT
>ERZ773170.2201-NODE-2201-length-12286-cov-60.264737_pt1 | contig 12286 bp, 11 predicted proteins | sample MGYA00581002_ERZ773170 | MGnify/ENA primary metagenome ERZ773170 (study PRJEB29015, sample SAMEA2737811) | human gut metagenome | biome: human gut; feature: human-associated habitat; material: faeces | place: China | collected 2012 ... | reverse complement strand
CTCTTCACAAGGCTGGTATCGAGATCAACCGTAAGGTTCTCGCTGACCTCGCTGTTAACAACCCAGAGGCTTTCAAGGCTATCGTTGCTAAGGTGAAGTAATTTGAAAGATTTTTAAAGGAATCCTCAGTTATCTTTGATAGCTGAGGATTTTTCTTTTCCAGGAATTCCTAGAGATGGCAAACTGGCCTCACACGTCCTGGGCTAGGAGCTTCTGCCCTTTACCTTTCCGCTACGCGCCGGTGACCGTTGGTTTAGGGCGTGTGGAGCATTCCGTTTGTTATGCGCAAGTAAAAAATCCCCAGCAATCCATCTAAAAGATTGCTGGGGATAATTGTATTCTTGCTCAAATTTTTTCTAAATCATTTGATAACTCATGCGTAATTGCTAGTTTTGATTACTTCATGCGTAATTACTTGGTCAGCTCAATGCCTGCCTCAAGCTTTGTTGTTGCGTTTAGGATCCCTGGAAGCTGTGTGGCGATGCCTTTTATCATCTCAAACTGAGTCTTTTCCTCCTCGTCCATGTCGGCTGTAGGAATCTTGTCGAGTGTGTCTAACAACTGCAGGATAATTGGCTGTACGAATTCCTTGTCAACATAGAAGAATGGCTTTGTCTTGGTTGCGTCCCATGAGATGTGTACAGGGATGTTAGGATATTGCTTCAGGATGCCTTCGATCATAGCCTTTTTCTGTGGGTTTTTGATGCCTTCGGTCACCTTGCTGATGTTCAGGTTTACATTGATGAGGTTGTCGTTGACTACTGTGTATGATGCATAATCTTCTGCAGTCTTCCATCCGTCAGACTCTGTGCTTGAGGTGCTTTCTGCTTCCTTGTAGATTGCGATAATCTTGCCGTCCTTGGTGAAGGTTACGCTCTTCAATACTGTAGGAAGTTTTGTGTTGCCAAGCATGCTTACCATTGCCAAGGCGGAGCTTACTGGGTAATCCTCGCCGCTGCCCATGAAATTCTTGAATACGCCCTTCTTTTCGTCGCCTTCCCAGTTAATCTTGATGGAACCTGTCATTTCATAGGTCGTAGGGTCCATTTTGCTCTCCTCTACGTTCCATGTTCCCTCAATCGCCTCAAGGCGCTTTGCCTCTGGCTCATCGTTGTCGTTGCTACAAGATGTGAATGCACCAAGGGTGCAAACCATGGCCATCAAATAAATAAACTTTTTCATTTTACTTCTCTTTTTTGTGTATTAATAAATTATTATTGTATTGTTTCTATTTATTTATATAATAATGTACGCGTACATTATAATATATATTACTTCAGCTGATACGTGATGCCGATGCTGCCGTAGATTGGATACATCGTCTGCTCGATGGTCTCGAAATCCTTCTTGAAGATGCCATTCAGACCCCAGCTCAGGTCGGCGCAGATGCCCCAGCGGTTGTTCAATCGCCAGTCTATTCCGAAATCTACGCCTACGTGCCAGTTGCGCATATCGTCGCTGAAATCGTAATCACCTCGTTCGCCTTCCTTTTCGCCCAGCATCACCTTCTGTCCCGTAGGGTCTCCCTTGGGATGACCCTCCTCCTGGCGGCGGAGATAACCGTTGTATGCCCAGCCCTCAAACTTCTTCGAGGTAACATAACTTACGTATGGACCCAGCTTGAAGCGGAGATTATCGCAGACATCGTATGTTGCCTGAATCGGAACGGTGATGAGACTCATATCCACCTTGGTCACTACATCGCCCGTAAAGATGCCCTGCAGCTCCTCGCCGCCACGAACTATCTTCATATAGTAGTTCTTAACGCCCGCATCGGTCTTCATGCTCTTGTTCTCGAATCGGATTCCGCCCACGAAACCCCAGTTTCCGGAGAGTGGGTGATAGGCATCCACGCCCAGACTGAAGTTAGGGCGAAGGGTGTAGCTGTGAAGCGTGCGGATGGTGGCAGGCATGCCGATAGGGGCGGTGCCGCCCAGGTTATACGCCACGCGTGCCTGATACTCATAGCCGTGGAGATATTTGTTCCAGGCACTATTCTTGTCTCCTGCCCATGAAGCAGCGCTGCATGCCAGCAGGAGTGCCAGTACTGTTATCTTTTTCATTTTTCTTCTTATTTGCAAATCAGTTTGAAACTATCCACCCAGAGGGTGCTGCCTACGGCTCCCAGGAAGTTGGCGCCATCAGAACTGGATGAGCAGACGATGGTGAGACTGTAGCCGCCATTCTTCAGCTTCACGGGGTCGATGGTCTTGCCGTAGGATTGATAATCGAAATCTACGCTGAAGTGATGCCATTCCGGTGTGTTGCCGATGGCTGTCTGGCCGTTGTCATCGCGGGTTTCACCTACCAGTGCGATAGCTACTATCTGCTTGCTGCTCTGTACGTTATCTCCATAGAGCACTACTGCATCTCCATTCTCGTCGATGTTCTCGTAGAGCACGGCGTAGATGGTTCCGTAGTCATGTCGGTTCAGTTCGTTCATATCCTTGTCGGTGAATTTCTCGCCAGCCTGATATTTATACCAGCCTTCCAGCTTTTCCGGTTTGGCACTGAAGCTGAATGGGCGACCGAACTTGGTGGCTTTCATGGCATCGCGTAGGGCATCGGTGGCATCAAACTGTCCGATGAAGAGGTTGCCGGCAGCGATAGGCTTGTGTACCATATCGGCAAGCTTGCTGGTGCGCTGGGTGGTGAGCTTCACGCCCTTGCTCTGATAGCCGTCTTCTATCATCACGGTAGGATATTCCTCCGGTTTTGCCGATGAGTTGCTGATCTTGAATCCCGGGTTTCCTGTTGCCCAGATGTCGAGTTTATTGCCGTTCCAGTTCTCTTGCCAGTTGTAGTATCCCTTGCTGAGGTATGCGTCTTCAAATTCGAATTCTATCTCGTTTGGCATGGTGGTCTGACCCTTCTTAATGCTCACCTGATAGGTGCGGGTCCACTGCTTGTCTTCCGATGTAACCACGTATGTAACAGGACCTTTGGAGAAATCGTGCACACTTCCGCTTTCCGGCTGGATGGTGGCTCCCGGGGTGAGTCGGAACATCGGTGCCTGGTTCTTGAGACTGGCGAATGGCTTCATGGTGAATTCTATCTTGTCCTGGTCGCTCTGCACGTTGACGAGCGTATCCGATGCGTTTGTGAACCACAGCTTCATCCAGCTTCCTGGGTGGATGTATGCCTGCTCGATGTCGCATTCGGCATTGAGGGGTTCATCCTTGAAGCATGAACTGAGTGATAGGGCGCAAGCCGTCGATAAAGATAGCGTTATAAATTTTCTAAAACCCATTGTCTTCATATCTTTTCCTTTATTATATAAGAGCGTTATCTTTTTGGGGATAGCCGCTGATGATTCAATTTTCTGGTTGCAAAGTTACGCAGAAAACTTGAAAGCACCAAACATTTTCCACTTTATTTGCATATTATTTATGTTTCTGATTATTTGTTAGATGGGGTAGGAAAAAAAGAAGACTGGGCATCCCTTTTGGAATGCTCAGTCTTGATATTAGAAATTTACATTGTCGCCTCCGCCGCCTTCGCCGTCTCCGGTGTTATCCTTTCCGGTGTCTCCTGATGGGGTGTTGCCGCCGCTTGGGTTGTCCTTGTCGGTGCCGCCGGATGTATCACCGGTATTGTCCTTATCAGTTCCACCTGAAGTTCCGCCGCCTGAAGTTCCACCGTCATTTTCCTTGTCTTCGATGCCGTTGTACTCGGTCATCTCCTCCATCTTGATGCCACTGAGCATCGGCTTTACTCGCTTGCCCTGGTCCATGACAGAGTAAGGTGAGTAGATGATGTACATAGCCTTGATGTTGGCTGAGGTGAACTTCTTGGCGCTTACGGCTGGGGAAGTTCTGATGCCGAGCTTGAAGCTTCCGAATTCGTCGAGCACCACCTTGTTGCCGTCGGCGATGTTGGCTGAGATCTCTGTCATCAGGGCGTTGATCACGGCTAGGATGTCTGGCTCGGTGACGGTGCATCGCTCGGTAATCTTCTTGGCGATGGCGCTGGTGTGCACCACTCTGTTCACTACTGCTCTACCGTAGATCATTCCCCTGGTAGGGGAGTTCTTGCGGTTGTTTTTCACTTTTCTGAATTTTGCCATACTCATTTAGATTTAAAGGGTTAAACAATCATTTTTCTTTCTTCATCGTTTTTTTTGTCACGCAGATTTCGCAGATGACGCAGATTTCTCTGCGTTAGCTACTCATGCACGAGGTTACCCCCAGAGTGGTGGCAATCGCCGTGAGAATAGAAATCGCAATCTGGATAACGGTTTTCCATGTGTCTTTCTTCATTTTTGTATCTCCTTTCTGTTTATCATGTTATTAGAATTTTTTACATCAGTACCTGCTGACGATTCTTCCGCCGCATGGTGTAGCTTACGTGCAGCCAACGGTGCTTGCCGGGAGAGGCACCGCGAGGCTCCAGGATCAGCTGGTCGAAGGTGCAGCTCGATTCTATGAATTTTCTGTACTTCGCCAGAATTTCCTCGTTCGGGATGAAGATGTCGGCAGCCTCGCCCAGGGTATGCTGACTGCCCGGTACGCCATGTACGGCTAGGTTGAGCTGCGGACAGCGATACCCGCTCGTGATGGTGATGATGCCGCAATGCAGGCGAAGTGGTTCCAGCACCTGCTCGCACAGCATCATCAGACGGATGATGACCATGGAGCTTTGTGGAGTGTTGTCGATGCCATACTTGATGGCGGTGCCTGAGCGGAGAAACTCTCCGAGGGCGAAGTGAGTGGAGAGGAGCATCTGCTGCATCCTCTCCAGTTCTAACATTGTGTGTGTTTCCATAAGCATTATTGATTGGTTTACGATGCAAAGATACGAAATTTTTTCGGGTTTGTCAAGGGTTTGGGGGTTACTGCGAGGGTTACATTGAGGGTTACCGCATTTCGGAATACAATAGAGCCTCTTTTGGGTCAGAAATGAGCCTAACGTAACGTTTGTTTTAGGCTCATTTCATCGCCAAAAGAGGCTCTGTTGCATGGTAAAAGAGGCTCTGTTGCATGGTAAAAGAGGCTCTATTGCAGGGTAAAAGAGGCTCTATTCCAGACCAATAGAGGCTCTATTCAGCTTTCTCCTCCTTCCATGATCAGCAGCTCGATGATTCGGCAGGGAGGATTCTTCTGCAGCTGCTCCATGTAGAATCTCGTGATGCTGTCGGGGTAGATGCTGTTGCGCTGCTCCATGCCCCTGAGCTTGCTCAGCGCCTTATCCGGATGATTGGGTGGGGGAATGCAGCTCTTCTGGAAGAACTGGCGGTAGAGCTTCTGCAGGGGGATGGGGCGCAGGAGATCGTCGTGCCACTCATCGCCCACGTCCTCCTCGCCGCTGCTCCTCACCATCACATAGTCGCTTACATCGTGTACGAACTCGATGATCCATCTCTTGGGACATCGCCACTCCCGGATGCCCGATTCCTGATCCAGCATCCACTTATAGTCGTCGAGCATCTGCTCGTGGGCACGGGCTCTCAGCTCGTTGTACTCTTCTCTTGTCATAGGCGTATCGTTTTTTGAAATTCACTATCTCCAGGGTTCATCGTCCTTCGCCAGCACCTTGCCCTGCATCGCCTCGGCTATGCAGTCGTTCTCCGATTCCCTTTCGTCGTATCTGCCGCAGGGCTGGCGTACGTAGTACACCTTTCCGGGATGACAGAACTCCTGGTCTCTCACCTTCAGCATCTCTACGATGGTAAACATCTTGCCCTCCTCGGGCTTCGAGATTCGGTTTACGGTGAGCAGGAAGTCGGCGAGGTTAGCCCACTGCGCACTGCCCGCTACGGAGTAGATATCCAGCGGCGGAAATGCCTCGTGACCATCCTTGTACTGTATTCTCGGGTGAGCCACTACCACCGTCCAGATGTGGCGCGTACGGCTCCATGCCTGCAGCTTCGTCAGCATCAGTCTCACCTTCTCCGTCTCCGTGGCACGGCTGCCGCCCTCGGTCATGTTGATGAATACATACGGGTCTATCACCAGATAATCTATCTTCTGCTTCTTGCGGTTCATCATCGCCTCCATCATTCCGATGATGTAGTTGCTGTCGGGCAGACGGGTCTTCGTGTCGAAATCCACCATGTGCTCCGACAGGAAATCCAGCACCTTGCGGTTCTCCTGCCTTGCCTCTTCGGGCGATTCTGCGCCGTCCATATCCTCCGTGTTCCTCACCCCCAGGGCTATGCGGGCAATCTCCCTCACGTGCTTGCCCTTGATAGGTTTCTCGAACGAGAAGAACGCCACGCGCTTCTGGTTGTGGTACATCAGATGCGCCATCAGGCAGTTGAGGAAATCCGTCTTTCCCGAGTTCGGGCGACCGGTGAGGATGATGAGTCCGCCCTCGGAAGTGGGGTGGAAGATGCCGTCGGTGAGTCCGCCCATCCCCACCTCGTAGCCACGGTCGTAGTTGCCCATCATGATGTCGAGGATGTCCTCCTTGTGCTCGGAGAGGTCGTAGATGTCGGCGTCGCTGATGCCCTGCGCTTCGGCTATGATTCGCTGCACCTCGCGGCTTCCGAAGGCATCATATACCTCGCTGATGTCCTTCTTGCCCTGCGGCAGCGTGGTAACCTTGGCGCGGGTCTGGTATTGCTCTATCAGGAGTTTCACCAGTCGGCGGCCCGGGCGGTCGGTATCGCCGCAGATGATGATTTCGCCTGCCTGCTGAATCCACTCGTCGAAAGCCTCGTGACTCTCCTCGATGTTGGTGCTGGCACCGTTGGCGATGCTCAGCACGTAGGGGAATCCGCAGGTCATCAGCGTGAGTCGGTCCTTTTCGCCCTCGGTAATGATGAGCTGTCGGATGGTCTGTGCGTCGGGTCGGAGCAGGTTGATGCTGTCGATGCCGTAGGGAGCGCAGGGCTTGGTGGGTGAAACCTGGCAGAAGAGCTTGCTCCACTCGCCGGTGACGGGGTGCTGCTGCACGGAGCGGAACTTCACGTTGATGATCTTGCCGTCCAGGTAGTTGCAGTAGGCGATGGCAGGCACCATCTCCACGCCTTTCGGGTCCTCGCTTTTGGTGTCATCCGCATTCTGCTTCATCCATGCGCACATCACTCCTTCCTGGACGATGATGTCGGGCGAGAGCTTCATTGCCTGGATGTATCGCTGCACCATCGACTGGAGCGAGGCGAGTTCGGTGGCGGTGATCATGGGGCGAGCCTTGGGATGGCGCGAGAGGAGGTTGGCGGGGTGGAAGTGGTCGATGAACTGCTGCTGATCTTCCTGGGTCTTGAAGGGGTAGATGGGGTAGAGCCAGGATCGGGTTTCGGCATCTATCTCGCGGAAGTCGTCGGGCAGCATGGGCACGTAGTCTTTGGCCTTGTGTTCATCCTGCTGCTTTTTCTGGGCATTGGCGTAGTAGTTTCCGTTCACCTTACCGCTGCCCTTTCCGAGCAGCGATTTCATCTCTTCCAGGTATCCGCTCCAGTTGCACGACCAGCAGTGGGTCAATCCGTTATCTACCTTGATGAAGCAGTGATGCTTTCCGCATTTCGGGCATGTAACTTGGATGTCGAGCTTTCCTCCAGCCATCAGCTTCATGGCTTTCTGGCTGATGTCCTTCAGGTGATTGAGGAGGGTCTTGGGGGATGGAGCATCATTTGCAGGAGCTGATGAAGCTGATGTGAATGCATCATCGTTTGCAGGAGCTGATGAAGCTGAATCTGCAGGGATGATGCCGCTCAGCATTTCCTTGTATCTCTCGAAGAGCAGCTTCTCTTCATCAGAGAGATTTTCCTTGATTTCATTGAAGTCGGTAGCATAGTAACGTGGCTTCTCATTTTTGTTTTGATTTTGTTGGTCTTCTTGCATGTTTTTAGTAATTTTATGTTGTTGTTTTATGTTGTTGTTTTATTGTTAGCCCCCACACGCCCTGAAAGGGCAGAAGCTCTTAGCCCAGGGCATCGCCCTGGGTAATGCCGGACGCAAGCCTGTCGCCCTGTAAGGGCAAAAGCTTTAATTGAATTACTTTGGACTCACCCAGGTGTGTGAGAATTTGTTCCAGGCAGCGTTGCCGGATGGTCTCGGCGCAGCATCCGGTGGTATTCGATGCTGCTCCGGGGTTCCATCACTTCGTGCCGTATCATAGAATCGCTGTTTCGACACCTTGTCCTGATACTCGAAATTCGAGATAGGTCGGTACTGCCGCATCATTTCTGCTGCATGCAGCTTGAGGTACTTGGTGGCATCATTCACGGCACGCATGATGTTCTTCTGCATGAAATCGTATTTGATGAGATTGGCGAGCCAGATGCTTTTGCCCAGGATACTCTGGATTTTCATCAATCGCTCGCTATGTGTCAGCAGATAGGGGTACAGATATTTGTTGAAGAAAATATTCGTAGCCATATTGCTGGGACAGGCATCCCCCGGATTCGTGAAGAGATCCGGATTCGCTTTCTGCGTGATATCATTCACTGGTTTCACCACCTTGGCATAAGCATCAGGATTGGTTCCGATGTAGTGGATAAGCTCCTTGGCAGCAGCTGCCACTTCCTTCTCGTGTTCGGGAGAATTTGCAAGATAACTTGGGCTAACATACTTGCTAATATTTTTCTTTTTATTATTTTTCTTTATAATATATATATTATTATTAATATATCCCAAGTTATCTTGCAGATTTTCGTCGGAATTCTGCTCGTTAACCATATCTTTTTCATCGCAAACATGCCAGATGGGAGTGTAGAAGGCAAGAAGATTTTTGCCAGTGTGAGGCTCCTCTTTGTTCTTCCAGATGAATCCGAATCCTGCACATCTGAGCAGGAGTTCAACGAATTCCTGTCTGCTGCGGAATCTTAACCCCATTGCAATCTGCGAAAAACTGTTGCAGTCATAAAGTTTCTGCAGATTCATCCATGCTGGTTCGCCGAAGTAGAGCATCAGCATTTTGCGGATCTGCACGTCACTCAGCCCGCTGGTATGCCAGCTGGCAATGAGTCTTCGCTCCGTCTTGATATCGATGCTGGTGGTGAGCGGCTGGATGGTGTAGCCGCCTGCCACCTGATAGCCCGAATCGCTGTCAGAGCACTTGCTTGTTTGGATTGTTGTGTTGTTTGTCATAATAATTATGTATTAAACGTTCTTTGTAAAATTGTCCTTGTTACCAGAAGTCTTATTCATATAGATAGCATAATGTTCAAGATTTTCTCCCTCCTGCATCATTTCGAATATTTCTTTCATGGGTGTACCTAGATGCCAGATGAATTCTTTCTGAAGTTTCTGTACTTTCTTCTGTCGCTCTTCTGGATCTAACTTGGGACAGTATCTGTCGATATGATTTTGCACGATGTCTTTCCACATAATGCCTATTCCCAGACAGATACGTTGCTTGAATCTTTTGCTCAGGTTTCTCTTTTGGCTGAATACCTTTCTGAAAGTATTCTCTCCCAGGTGTGCATTTTTTTTGAAGTTTTGCGGTATGATACCGTTATTACCATTGTTGATGTACTGCTTCAGGAAGTCGATGACCTCTTTATTTGTCTTCTTCTCTCGTTCTAGCAATCTGTTCTTGCAGGCTTTCATTTCCTCTTCAGAGAGTATTTTCTCTTCTTCAAAGAGCATTTTCTCTTTTTCAGAGAGCATTTCTTCCTCTTCAGAGAGTACTGGATTCTCTTTAGAGAGAGCCACCTCCTGCTGTTTCTTTTTGTCTTTACTTTTTGTTATTATCATTATCTATTATGTGACTTTAGTGCCATAGTGCAAAGAAACATCAAAAAGTTGGAATAGAAAAATTTAGTCAACCACTAGTATCTGGTGGCTTTTTAACGTTTTTAACGCATTTTCTGTCTAAATTTGTTGTTGGGGGATTACAAATCCCCCGGTTTTCATAGGTCGAACCTTTTTTTACGGCGGATTGCAAATCCGCCGGGACGCCTGGCGGGAGACAGTTCTTTTGGACGCCTGGCGGGAGACTGTTCGTTTCTCCCGTTAGGTGTTTCGACGTATTTGCAATCCGTCGTTAAAAAATGTCCCAACCTCTTTGTGTTCTGGGGATTTGTAATCCCCAGCCATCAGTACTGCCATTCTGACGAATTTGTAATCCCCAGCTATCAGTACTGCCATTCCGACGGATTTGCAATCCCCATCAATAAGTAATGCCTTGTAAAGTCTAATCCTCACCTCATAAACACTAAAAAAGAAGAAAAAACTGCTAGATTTCTCCAAAAACCAAATAATTTCGACTCAAACAGCAAATTCTCACTTCAAAAGCACCATTGAATGAAGAAATATATTATCTTTGTACCTGTATATTCGCTTGAGCCAGTGATAAGCTACGATACATCAAGAAGTATCACAACCTATATGACTCATCCTGTTTTATGGAAATTTTAAAATCATCAAAATTATGGCTACAAAGAATACTACAACCAAAAACTTATATTTTGTGACAACCACTGTTGTTAATTGGGTTGATATTTTCAGTCGTCCCAAGTATAAGCATATTATTATAGAATCTCTGGCTTTTTGTCAGAAGACCAAGGGATTGGAAATATACGCCTGGGTACTGATGCCCAATCATTTACATTTCATTATAGGGGCTGAGAATCTTGAACAGGTTCAAACTGTTCTCCGTGATTTCAAGAAGTTCACGAGTAAGAAAATTGTCACAGAACTTCTGGAAGATATCCAGGAGAGTAGGAGAGAGTGGATGTTGCAACTTTTCAGACTGGCTGGTGAGAAGAATCCGAAAATCAGCAAGTATCATTTTTGGCAGGATGGGTGTTATACTGAAGTGATTTCATCGTTCAAGTTTTTCAAGCAGAAGTTGGATTATATTCATCAGAATCCTGTGAGGGCCGAGTTCGTGAGGTATCCTCAGGATTATCTTTATAGTTCTGCGATAGATTATGCAGGGGGTAGGGGATTGCTGGAAGTGATTGTTGTGAGGTAATCTTTTGTTATTGATGGGGAGTTATGGGGGATTACAAATCCCCCGGTTTTCATAGGTCGAACCTTTTTTTTACGGTGGATTGCAAATCCGCCGGGACGCCTTGCGGAAGACTTTTCTCTGGACGCCTTGCGGAAGGACTTTGCATCGATACCGTTAGGCGTTTCGACGGATTTGCAATCCGTCGTTTAAAAATGTCCTAACCTCTTTTGTGTTCTGGGGATTTGCAATCCCCAGCAATCAGTAATGCATTTCATCCCTTAGCCATACACATTCACCATTCACATTCTCCATCCCCCCATCCACATTTCCCCCCCCCACCCACAAAAAAAGGGGGACTGAAATCTCATTTCTGAAATTTCAGTCCCCTTAAAATTTTTATTTAGCTAATGAATAGCAAATGCTTTATCTGCAGGAGATTAAGCCTTGCCCTCCATCTGAGCCTTCAACTTAGCAAGAGCATCGATGTCGCCGAGTGAAGTACCAGCAGCTACGTTGTTGATAGCTGGAGTCTCGTTCTTGCGACCACCGTTACCACCACGCTTGTGAGCTGGCTTAGCGATTGGCTCGTCCTTGCCCTCCTCGAATGTACGAGAGTGAGAGAGGATGATACGCTTTGTCTCCTTAACGAACTCGATTACCTTGAAGTCGAGCTCCTCGCCCTTCTTAGCCATTGAGCCGTCCTCCTTAGTGAGGTGCTTTGGAGTAGCGAAGCCTTCGCCACCCTCTGCGAGAGCAACTACAGCACCCTTATCCATCATCTCAACGATGGTACCCTTGTGTACAGAACCTGGAGTGTAGATTGTCTCATACTCATCCCATGGGTTCTTCTCCAACTGCTTGTGGCCGAGGCTCAAGCGGCGGTTCTCCTTGTCGATCTCGAGAACTACTACGTCGATAGTAGCACCTACAGATGTGAACTCAGATGGGTGCTTAATCTTCTTAGTCCAAGAGAGGTCAGAGATGTGGATCAAGCCATCAACACCCTCCTCGAGCTCTACGAAGATACCGAAGTTAGTGAAGTTGCGAACCTTAGCAACGTGCTTGCTGCCGATAGGGAACTTAGTCTCGATGCACTCCCATGGATCAGCCTTGAGCTGCTTGATACCGAGGCTCATCTTGCGCTCAGCGCGGTCGAGAGTCAGGATAACTGCCTCTACCTCGTCACCTACCTTCATGAAGTCCTGAGCAGAACGCAAGTGCTGGCTCCAAGACATCTCAGATACGTGGATCAAGCCCTCTACACCTGGAGCAATCTCAACGAATGCACCATAGTCAGCCATAACCACTACCTTACCCTTCACGTGATCACCTACCTTGAGGTTCTCGTCGAGGGCATCCCATGGATGTGGAGTGAGCTGCTTCAAACCGAGAGCGATACGCTTCTTCTCCTCATCGAAGTCGAGGATAACAACGTTGATCTTCT
>ERZ773170.2199-NODE-2199-length-12297-cov-2.504901_pt1 | contig 12297 bp, 9 predicted proteins | sample MGYA00581002_ERZ773170 | MGnify/ENA primary metagenome ERZ773170 (study PRJEB29015, sample SAMEA2737811) | human gut metagenome | biome: human gut; feature: human-associated habitat; material: faeces | place: China | collected 2012 ... | reverse complement strand
GCTCATCCATGTCCTCGTCCGTTCCAAAGGCTTCATCTATATGATAATAATCTGCAATATCGTAACCGTTATCGTCCATCGGGGATTTATAAACCGGACAGAGCCAGATCACATTTGCCCCGAGGTCACGGATATAGTCCAATTTTTCAATAATACCGCGCAGATCGCCGATCCCATCCCCATTCGCATCATAAAAGCTTCGGGGATAAATCTGATAAACGACTGCCTTTTTCCACCACTTTTCTTTTTCCATGAGCAAAATCCCCTTTTCCTGATAAGATAATGTCGGGTCAAAAGCCCCCGACCTTGATGCCTGTAGAAGGCCTGCTGTTTTACTGCTTCCCTGATACAACGAAAACCCGCACAAGGCGGGTTTTCGCAATTGCCGGCAGACACTCGGCAGCTATGAGGTTTTCTCATCATCCGACACTGCCAGTCTGTTTACATCTTAACGGCACCTTCTGCCACACCTGCCACGATATACTTCTGCAGGAAAATATAAAGAATGACAATCGGGATGATCGTTACCAGCACAGCCGGGAAGATCAGCTCCCACGGGTTACCGTACTGACCTGATGTCAGCTTGGCGAAGTATAACTCCAGCGTCAGGGTTTTCACTCCGTTGCTGTTACCGATTACCAGGAAAGGAAGCAGATAGTCGTTCCAGATCCACATACCGTTTAATACGATAACAGTAACTGTAGTTCCCTTTAACAGCGGGAATACTACTTTAAAGAACATCTGAAAAATGTTGGCTCCGTCAATGATCGCCGCTTCCTCCAGAGACTGGGGAACGCTCTTGATAAAGCCATGATACAGAAATACTGACATACTCAGTCCAAAACCGCCGTACATGAAGATCAGTCCGGGGATGTTCTTGAGTCCTATTTTCTCAAAGAGATCCAGCAAAGGATACATCAGAGACTGGAAGGGGATCAGCATTGCTGCGGTAAATCCAAGATAAAGTACAGTACCCAGGATGCTCTTGCTTCTTACCATTACCCATGCTGCCAGAGAAGAAACCATAACCAGAAGCAGCACAGAAATGAAGGTGATCACAAAGGTGATCCAGATGGCGCGGAAGAAATGGATCTGCTGCGCCGCACTGATAATATACTGAAAGCTCCAAGAAGAAGGCGCGCTGACCGGTGAATCCACGATCTCATTGTTGGATTTGAAGGAATTGAAGATCAGGAAAACCAGCGGAGCCAGTGTATAAATCGCAACGAGGGCCAAAATCGCGTGCATCAAGGCCTGACCTGTTTTATGACGTCCCTGCATGCTCATTACAGCTCCACCTCCTTCTTAGATGTAATGGAAACCTGAACCAGGGTTACAGCTGCGATCAGCACAAAGAAGATAACAGCCTGTGCCTGTGCAAGACCGTAGTCCGGGGGAGAACCGTCACGGGTTGTATACAGGATCTGCATCGCCAGCATTCTGGTACTGAAGTTACCGTCTGTCAACGCTACGTTCTGATCCAACAGCATGAAGCATTTGGACAGTGTCAGGAAAAATACGATAGTAAAGGATGGCATCAGCATCGGAACCGTGATGCTCTTAAATCTCTGCCAGGTACCTGCTCCGTCAATCGCCGCCGCTTCCGACAGATCCTTCGGAATATTATTCAAACCGGTGGTATAGATGATCATCATATAACCGGCCATCTGCCATGTGATCAGCATTACCAGGGCAAACAGCGCCTTGGTGTTGTCCTGCGTCATGTTACACAGCGCAGGAATGGAAATGATTCCGTCTTCTCCGAACAGAATCTTGGAAAAAACGATTTCAAAAATGAACTGCCAGATATAGCCCAGTGCCAGGCCACCTAACAGGTTCGGCAGAAAGTAGATCGTGCGGTATGCCGCAGCGCCTTTGTTCAGGCTGGTTGCCAGAAGCGCCATTGCAAGGGATACCACGTTGATCGCTACAACTGCCACAAGCGTTACCTTAATGGTATATACAAACGCATCAAGGAATTTTTTGGTTTTAAATGCCTTAACATAGTTGTCGAAGCCAACAAACGCTTCCCAGAAATGATCACCGCCTGCAAAGTAGGTACCTCTCCAGGCTGTAAAGGAATAAATGACACCCATGATGAACGGGATCACAATTACCATAACAAACAAAATCAGGGCCGGAAGCGCTAACGGTACAAATCTTTTTTTATAATATCTGTCCATTACGTCTCTCCTTGTCTTTTCTTTTCCCCTGTCGTTTTCCGGCTTTGCCGGAAAGAGGAGGCTGCCGCAGCCCATGTCGCATGTTTGCGGCAGCCGGAAAATCCTGTTTTACAAAATTCTGTTTCGTTCTGTCACTTTTTATATGGCTCGGTCGAGATTATTCCAGACCAGCCATTTCAGCCCAGCTGCTGATGGCATAATCTGCGATATCGCTGTAAGCGGTTTCAGGCCATTCTGCAGTATTTACATAGTTCTCCATCATCTGCAGACCGAAGTTATCGGTAGCCCAGCCCTTAGGAGCGCCTGCGTATGCGTTGGTCAGAGTCTTATCCGCAGCCATGTAGGAGATAATGGAATCGCCCAGGCTGTAGCCAGCGGAGGTTGTTGCAGGATCAGCGTTGTAAGGGATGAAGGACATTTCCTCCACAACGAACTTCTGACCTGCTTCAGTGGTGTTCAGCCATACAAGGAACTCTTCTGCCAGTTCTTTTTCTTCATCAGAAACCTTGTCGTTGATGCAGTAGTAGTTCGGTACGAATACCGGAATGGACTCAAGCATATGCTCAACTGTCAGACCTTCTACCTTGATGTCATCCTGTGTGAAGGGCATCTTAATGGGCAGGAAGGTCAGGGTATCAACGATGTCAGCATTTGCTTTCTTGATGTTCTCGTATGCCCAGTTGCCCTGCTTTAAGAAGATTGCCTTGCTGTTTGCGAAGGTTGCAACAGAAGGATCATAGCCATTGGTAGTTGCATTGATCAGTTCCGGTCCTCTGGGGGTTGTTGCATTGGCGGTCTTTAAATCCAGAGCCTTTGCATAAGCTTCGAATGCACCCTTGCCAGCCTGCAGCTGTTCCAGAGTAGCTTCGCCGGCTGCCTTGGAATCCGGGAAGATCGCGTCTACTGCAATGTTAACGAAGTGGTCACCATAGGTCCATTTTTCGGAGCCTGCTACAGAGAATACACCTTCCAGAGTAGCTGCCTTGCCGGTCTTCTCTGCTGCCAGTGCGAATTCCTGACCGCTTAAGGTAACGCTTCCTGATGTGCCTTCTTTGATGTAGCTCTGCAGAGTCAGAACCATCTGCTCAAACTCGTCATAGGTTGCTGTCTTGAATGCTTCAAGGAAAGCGTCTACCTGATCTTCACCAAACAGAGCTGCCAGCATCTCTTTATCTACGATGTAGCCATAGCCTTCTACGTTATAAGGAATACCGTAATTTGCAGTGCCGTCTGTCAGGTTGAAGTTCTCCGGAATATCAGCTACCAGCTGCTTGAACTCTTCATTGGTTGCCTTGGAAAGATCCATTGCAAATCCGCCCTCTGTCCATTCAACCAGAGATTCGGAGTTCATGCAGGAGAAGATCGCCGGCTTGTTCTTGGAGTTCATTTCGGTACGAAGTGTGTCATCACTGTTAACGCCGGAACCCAGGGAGAATACCTTAACCGTAACACCCTTTTCCTCGCCGAAGGCCTCTGCTGCAGCTGCCATAGCGTCTGCGTTCTCACCCTTGTTGTTAAAGATGTACAGGTCGTAATCAGCGGAACCTGTAGAGGTGGAAGCTGTGTCTGCGCCGCCTGTGCTGGAAGAGGAGCTTCCGCAGCCTGCCAGTGCGCTCACTGCCAGCATGCCTGCCAGTGCGAGGGATAACCATTTTTTACCTTTCATTTCATAATCCTCCTTGTTTCTTTATGGATTCTGAGAAGCTGTGGTTTGTAGAAGTTGTCCTGTAAAACCGCTGCATCCTGGAATCCTTTTAGAGCTCTTGCCTAATGTACGGAGCTCTTGTTTCCTGATGAGGTCATCATATCACCGTCCTATATGTATGTCAACCGATAACATGTGCATCTTTTATACTTTTGTCCCTTTTTACAAATTTAAAATGCAATATTTGTACAGTTTTACAAAATTCATTTCTATTATCAGCTGCCAAAAGTTCCAATTCCATACTATTTATGTTATTTTTCTCATGATACGATATATCAAACATGTTTCCGCAACACATATTGTGTTACCGATGACATATTGTGACCCGCCCAGGAACGTTAAAATGCCGGAGCTTTTTACGCTCCGGCATTTCTCATACCAGTTTCTATTATATTTCCGGCTTCAAAACCGTAGTCCCGCGCTGCACCAGCCGTACCGGCAGTACAATCTTCTGGGGGACAGGCTCATTCTTCAGACTCTTCGCAATATATTCCACGCACAATTCTGTCATTTCTTCCACAGGCTGATGGATCGTCGTGATCTGGGGTGTTGTTACCGTTGATATCATCACATCATCGAAGCCCACCAGCTGGATATCCTCCGGCACCCGTTTGCCCATCTGTGCGCCGACCTGGATCACCTGAGAAGCGATCAGATCACTGCTGGCAAAAATTCCATCCACGTCCGGGAACTCCTGCAGTGCCCTGCGGATAAAGTCTTCATAATGCATAGAGCCGTACAACAGTCTGTCGCTCACTAATATCCGGTATGGAATTCCCGCCCTTTTACAAATGTCAGAAAATCCATCCGCACGCCGGTCCGCGGGCATATCCTTGCCGGCGACGCCGCCGAAATGCAAAAGATTCTTACAGCCACATGCAATCAGATGCTCCGCTGCCAGCTTGCCGCCCTGATAGTTGTCACACTGTACAGAAATCGTATCATCATCCTCTCCCCGCTCCAGATTCACGACCGGGATGTTCATTTTGCGAAATTCCCGTGTCTGAACATATTTGCTGCACAGCACAATGCCCGCTACACGGTTTGACATGCACATATCCAGATAATCCTGTTCCTTTTCCGGCTGCTCCTTTGAATTACACAAAAGCAGCTTAAAGCCCTTTTCCGCTGCTGAGGATTCTATATTACTGATCACCTTTGTAAAAAAAGGATGCGAAATATGCGGCACGATCAGCCCGATCGTATTGGTATACTGTTTGGAGAATGCACGTGCCAGCTCATTTGGCTGATAGTGCATTTCTTCCATCGCTGCATATACCTTTTTCCGCGTCCCCTCACTGATATATCCCCTGTTGTTTATAACACGGGATACTGTTGTTGCCGTTACACCCGCCCTCTGGGCGATATCCTTTAAGGTTGCCATTTTCTGTCTTATACTCCATTTCAAGTAAGGAATATCCTTCTCCCACTGAGATTATAAACTTTTTTCCGTAAAATATCAACCGGTAACATATTCTCGGGATACAGATTCCTTTACAGCGCCCGCGTCGATTCCTGTTCCAGCAATTCTCCCGGAAAAATCTTATGCTGATGACTGCTTTTGCCATCCAGCAGATCAAACAGATGATGGACAGATTCTTCTGCAATTTCCCGGATCGGCTGACGGATTGTCGTCAGGGTCGGATTGTAATAGCTGCACAGCTCAATTCCGTCAAAGCCCGCAACAGAATAATCCTGCGGGATCCGTTTTCCCGCCTCTGCGATCGCCCGACAGGCTCCCACTGCCATCGTATCTGAAAAAGCAAACACTGCCGTAAACTCTTTTCCTTCATCCAGCAGCTGTCGGGTCAGAACATAACCGTTTTCCATACTGTAGGACGGAAGCTTCGGATTCATATAGCAGATCAGTCCCTCATCCGGCTCGATTCCCTGTTCCCGAAGTGCCCGCAAATATCCCATCAGACGCATCCGACCGATGCTGACGTCTTCTTTTTCCGCAGCGAGCACCGCGATTTTGCGGTGTCCCAGTCGGATCAGGTAATCCGTCATCCGATATCCTTCTTTTTCATCGTCAACCGACAAGGTGGAGTAATTATCATGCCGGATTCCGTCCGGTCCTTCTCCGACTGTTGAAAGAATAAACGGTATCCGCAGCTTACTCAGCTTTTCTTCTGAATGGACAAAATGTCCCCCCAGAAAGATCAGACCTGCCAGACGTTTTTCCTTTACCAGCTCCAGCGCCACATCAACCTCATCCTCATCCGATTCAACGTGCCGGATCACCATGGAATACTTCTTCTTTTTGATTTCATCCTCCATGATCTTGATCGCTCCGGCAAAAAACGGGTTTGTTAATCCCTTCACAAGCACAGCGATACACTTTCCGTCCGTCCGCTTCAGATACCGTGCACTGTTATTCGGAATATACCCATACTTCTGAATGATGCCCATTACCTTCTGCTTCGTTTCAGGATTGATATCCGGATGGTTATTGATCGCCCGGGATACTGTGCTTACTCCAACGCCGCACATCCGTGCAATATCTTTAATTGTGATCTCTTCCATCTCTCTGTTTTCCTGCTCCATTGCTTCTCTGCCCTACCATACTTATTGTTTCGACCGCAATTTCAAAGTTTCGCGTTTTCTCCGACATTTTATAGGAAAACCCCCGTAAAGTCAAAACAATCACAAAATTATCACAAAATTATAAAAAGCCGCCCGGCTGTTTGCAGTAGCCGAACGGCTTTATTCTTTTTTCTAAATATGTATTTTTATTCCGGTACGCAGCTCATCCTTTTACAGCACCAGCTACAACGCCCTCGATGATGTACTTCTGGCATGCCAGATAAAATACAATGATCGGAATGATGGCAAGCACCAGGACGCCCATCATCGCACCCATGTCGACAGAGCCATATCCGCCCTTCAGATACTGAACTGCGATGGGAACTGTTTTATACTTCGTCATATCCAGTACAAGATACGGAAGCAGATAGTCGTTCCAGATCCACATCGTCTGCAGGATTGCAACCGTAATACAGGTTGGCTTCATAATCGGCATAACAATTCCGAAAAAGGTCTGCAGCGGCGTACAACCATCGATCATCGCAGCCTCTTCAATTTCCAGCGGGATGCTCTTTACAAAACCGCAGAACATAAAGACGGAAAGCCCTGCGCCAAATCCCAGATATACAATGACGATACCAAGCGGATTATTTAATTTCAGCATATCCGCAAGCTTGGACAGGGTAAACATTACCATCTGGAACGGAACGATCATCGAAAACAGACACAGAAAATACAGCGCAGTTGTAAAACGATTCTTTACACGGCTGATATACCACGCACACATGGAGGTACACAGGATGATCACGCCAACAGACAGCACCGTAATAAAGAGAGAGGTAAAGAACGCGTCAATAAAGCCGGTTCTCTGGATTCCCTTGATATAGTTTTCGATGCCGACAAACATCTTGTCCGTCGGAATGGCAAAGGGTTTCTTACTGATATAAGCCTTCTTTTTAAAAGAGTTAATCACAACCAGCGCGATCGGAAATACATAGGCAATGGAAATCAGGGTAAAGACCAGCGTAAAGATCCAGCCATGCTTTGCTTTTCTCACATTCATTACTGCTGTACCTCCTTTCTACGTGTCAGCCAGTTCTGCGTCAATGCGATCGTTGCTACCAGCAGGAAGAATACGACCGCTTTCGCCTGACCGACGCCCTCCCAGCCGGTACGTCCATAAAATTTACGGAAAATATTCAGCGCCAGCAGCTCGGACATGTTGGAGGGCTCGCCGTTTGTCAGCGCCAGGTTCTGGTCGAACAGCTTAAACGAATTGGTCAGGGTCAGGAATGTACAGATCGTAATGGAGGGCATTACCATCGGAATTGTCACGTTTTTCAAAATCTGTCCGGAAGTCGCACCGTCAATCTTTGCAGCCTCGATCAGATCCCCGGGGATATTCTGAATTCCGGCAATGTAAATGATCATCATATAGCCGATCTGCTGCCAGCACATCAGAATAACCAGTCCCCAGAAGCCATAGACGGAGGAATAGGTCAGTGTCCGGTTCATATACAGCAGTACACCATTTAACAGAAGCTGCCAGATATAACCCAGGATGATACCACCGATCAGGTTCGGCATAAAAAATACTGTCCGGAAGATATTTGTCCCCCGAAATCCCTTTGTCAAAAGCAGTGCTACCGCAAATGCAAGCACATTGATCAGCACAACCGTCACAACTGTGAAAATCGCTGTATACCACAGGGCGTGTACAAATGAAGCATCTGTAAAAATTTTAAGATAGTTTGAAAAACCGATAAACTTTGCATCTGTTACCGTCGTGAACTTGCAGAAGGACAAATATACACCCATCGCAAAAGGCGCAATAAATCCAAGGATAAATGCAAGAAATGTGGGCAGAACAAAAATCGGCCAATACCGTCTGATTGCTTTCTCCATAATTTCCTCTCATTCTGCCGCTTTCGTGTTCTCTGCATCCGCACAGGCGGCATTGTTTCAAAACATCTGTAATTACCGCACGTGAAGCAAAAATCCCGTGCGTTAAAGGGAAAGGGCGGGCACATAGCCCGCCCTCTGATTATGATCCTCTTTGTTTGCCTGCATACTGAGCTTTGATGCAAGGCTCTTATACAGCTGAATTATTCCGCATGTGCTGCGTCATATTCTGTCTTCCAGCCATCTACGAATGCGGTTACAACAGCATCCCAGTCGCCGGTGCCCTGAGCATACTCAAGCAGTGCGCTGCCGACGCCGTTTTTCCACTCTTCAGAAGGCATTGTGGTGAAGTTCCATGATACAGGTGTCTTACCAGCTTTGGTGTACTCGTCATTTGCAAGTACCAGCGGGTTCTGAGACTGATAACCGTCTTCAAAGGTCTTGAAAGGTGTTACAAAGCCCATGGTGTTTGCCAGAGCGTCACGACCGGTATCGCTGGTTACAACCCATTCCATGAAGTCCAGAGTTGCCTGGATATCAGCAGGATCTGCATTCTTGTTTACACACCAGTAGTTCTCGGAACCGGTGCACAGGCCCTGATTTTCTTCGCCTTCTGCGCCAATATAGATAGGAAGCATGCCAAGATCTTCATCTGCTACTTCGTTATCCTTGATGTCGTTGTAAGCCCAGGTACCATTCTGGTAGAAGACAGCTTCGCCAAGTGCAAATTCGCTGGCAGCATCTTCACCAGTCTTACCGGACAGCAGAGCCGGATCACAGGTAGAATCTGTGATGTAAAGATCGAAGATCTGTTTGTAGTTGTCCAGATAGGTTCCCTTGATAGCAGGAGAAGAGGTAATTCCGTCTGCCTTATATTCATAGTACAGAGGCAGGTTTGCCAGATGTGTCTTAAATCTCCAGTCAGAGGAGGAATCAAAACCGGTCGAAGCAAATGCACCTTCTACGCCAAGGTCATCCTTGTGAGCCTGAATGCCATCTGCAACTTTCTTCAGTGCTTCGAAGTTGTTCAGCTCATCGATGGATTTGATCTCTGCATCGTCCAATGCAAAATAGTCATTTAACAGTGCCTTGTTGTAGATCAGACCATATGTTTCAATTACATATGCAATACCCTGAACAGCGTCGCCATCCTTTAACACATAATCGTCTGACTGTACGTTCTTATAAACCTCGCTGTCCTTTAAGTCATAGCAATAATCCTTCCAGGAAGCAAGACCAACAGGACCATTTACCTGAAACAGAGTAGGTGCTTCTGTCTTTGCCATTTCGGACTTCAGAGTAGATTCATAGGTTCCGCTTGCTGCAGTTACAACAGTTACCGGTACGCCGGTTTCAGCGGTGTAATCCTCTGCAAGAGCTACCCAGTCATCTGCCTGCTCGGGTTTGAAGTTTAAGTAATAAACTTTGCCTTCGCCTGTGGCAGCAGCCTCTTCCGTTCCAGTCTCTGCCTCGGTATCTGCAGCTTCGGTCTTTTCCTCAGTTGCTTTCGTTTCTGCCGGAGCAGCTCCGGTATCTGCGGCAGTGCTTCCGCAGCCTGCAAGCATCGTTGTTGCCATTGCCGCACTCAGTAATACACTGATCAGTTTCTTTTTCATAGCTTTACCTCTCCTTTTTTATTGGTGACAGGCGCTTTTCTTAGCGCATTTTCTGTCTGTTTCCATCCCGGAACTATTCCCGGGAACGCTTCCGGAAACGTTTCCGGAATCTATGGTTGTATCTTACCACGAGGTAAACCATGCGGCAATATCAATTTATTCAGATTGCATGTTTGTTTTTTAAGAACTTGCATATACTGTACAAGTTGCATATGCTTTCATCGAAGTGCCTGTGTGATCCCTTTCACCGACGACAAATAAGCTGATCTTAGGTACTGCACTGTCCACTCTGCAGGGTCAGCACACGACACAATACCCGCGTAGACGGCTTAAATCAGCCCGTAGTGCTTTAACGCGTTCGCGATTCCGTCCTCCAGAACCGGCGTGGTCCGGTAGCTGCAATACGGAAGGATCGTTTTGGAGCAGACCCCCATCGCAATGCTGTGGGGCACAGCCTCCAGCATCGGAATATCGTTTTCAGAGTCCCCAATGGCATAACAGTTGTCCTTGGGGATTCCCAGTTTTTTCTGTAAAATGTGGATCCCCTCCGCCTTGCTGCAGCCTGTCGGAACGATTTCCAGATAATGCTCTCCCTGGGGCACTGCAGTAAATTCGTCTCCGATAAAGCTTCTCAGCTTATCCACCGGATCATCCGGACGAAGCAGGCAGAAAAATTTATCAAACACCACATCACTGTCCTCTGGCCGCTCCGGCATGTCCGGCACAGAACAGTTCAGACTTTTAAAATTAGAAACCGAATTGCCAAGCTCCGGGCTCATACAGCGGCTGTCATAATACACATGCTCCTCCGCTTCAAAAAATGTCGGGATGCCGAGTCTGCGCAGCTCATATACGATTTCCGTACATTTTTCATGCAAAATACTGTGGCTAAACAACGTTTCTCCTTCATAATAAATATGTGTTCCGCAGCCGCATACCAGGCCGTCAAATCCGATTTCGCGGATTCTCGGCTCAATGCTCACCAGCGTCCGTCCCGTATTGATAAATGCCAGGTGTCCATTTTCGCGAAGTTTACGGATCGCCTCCACTGCACTCTGCGGGATCTGATGGGTCGGTCCATCGATCAACGTTCCGTCAATATCAAAAAATACAAGCTTTCTGTCTTTATTTTCCATCCTGCAAAACTCCTCCTTTTGTCAGATATTCCCAAATTGCTTTCTGCTCTGCTTTTACCTGTCCCTGGATCATTGGATTTTTCCCGCCGCCGCGCCCGCAAAGTGCCTTGTTGAACGCCTTGCCAAACGCCGAAACATCCCGGTCAGATGCGCAGATCACATACTGATAACCATCTGCATCGCTACCATTAAAAACTGCTGCAAATAAAACCTTCTGTGCCAGCTTATCCGCCAGCTTACGAACGTCCACTGTGCTCAGTCCCTGTTCAAACAGCACACAGGCGCTGCTTCCGGTCTCTACGGCATCCACCTTTTCTTCCAGCAGGCGCAGCTTTAACGCGCCGAGCTCCTGTTTTAAATCAGCCACCGTCTGCAGCAGTTTTTGGGCTGCTTTTGCGGTCTGCTCCGGCTTTACGGACAGCAATGCCGAGATTTTCTGCGTGTTTTCGAATCGGCACTTATAATCTGCCAGTGCTTTTTCCCCAATCAGAATATCCAGCCGGCTTCCGCCCTTTGCATGCTCTGCAGAAATGACCTTGATAGGTCCGATCTCGCCTGTGTATTTCACATGCGTTCCGCAGCAGGCACACACATCTGCACCCGGAATCGTAACGATGCGGACCGCCCCGGTCAGCTCTTTTTTACTGCGGTAATCCAACGTTGCAAGGGTCTCCCTGTCCGGATACTCCGCCAGAATTTCTACATTCTCCAGTACCTTCTGGTTCGCCAGGTCTTCCGCCTCCTGAATCTGTTCTGCCGTCAGCGGTCCCGAAAAGTCGATCGTCACGCAGTCTTTTCCCATATGAAAGCCGATATTCGAATAGCCGTGGGTATGGCAGATGATACCGGAAATGATATGTTCTCCGGAATGCTCCCGCATATGCATCAGCCTTCTGTCCCAGTCAATGGTTCCATGCACGCAGCTTCCAACCTCCAGCGGGGCGCTGCACAAATGGAAAATTATGCCGTCCTTTTCCTGTACATCTGTCACCCGGGCGCCGCCGAGTACACCGAAATCGCAGGGCTGACCGCCGCCCTCCGGATAAAAGGCGGTTCGATCCAGAGCAACCTCCCAGAGTGGCGCATCCGGCCGCGCTGCTTCGCCAACTGCCTGCTGACCATTCACGTCTCGCTCCGTGCCTTCCTTCAACACCTGGCAGCTTACGACCGCCGCATCAAATTCTGTCAGATACGCATTCACATCATATAATTTTTCTGTCATCTTTCTC
>ERZ773170.2198-NODE-2198-length-12315-cov-7.765905_pt1 | contig 12315 bp, 7 predicted proteins | sample MGYA00581002_ERZ773170 | MGnify/ENA primary metagenome ERZ773170 (study PRJEB29015, sample SAMEA2737811) | human gut metagenome | biome: human gut; feature: human-associated habitat; material: faeces | place: China | collected 2012 ... | reverse complement strand
GGTATGATAGGGGTCTCCAAAACCTTTGGTGGGAGTTCGATTCTCTCATCCCCTGCTCTTTAAAAACACCTGTTTAGGTGTTTTTTTATTTATAGTAATTTAAATTAAATTTTTATAAAGGAGAATTATATGAAAAAAACAAATAACAGCGTGCTTTCGCAATATCGGGGTGCGTTAATGGGAATATCCATCATATTGATTATAGTTTTTCATTTTACGGATGACTGTCATTATTACTCCTATCATTTTAGTGGCTGGATTTCCTTCTTTTGGAGATATATTTCATCATCAAGTGTGGATGCTTTTTTATTCTTTTCTGGTCTGGGGTTATACTATTCCATGAAAAAAAGATCAGATGTTAGAAGCTTTTACATAAGAAGATTAAAAAGAATTCTGATTCCTTATTGCATCGTAGCCGTACCCTCTTATATTTTACTGGATGTCTGTGTAAATAAAACAGGATGGGGAGAAGCCATAAAAGACTTCACATTTATCACATTTTTCAGTAATGGAGACAGGCTTTACTGGTATATTGGACTTATGCTGTTATGCTATCTGATTTATCCCTATATCTTTCAGATTGTGGATAGCGCACGAGACGCAATAGATGGAGAGATCCGGCTGATTTCCATGGTAAGTGCTATTACAGTATTAGCACTTGTAATTGCATTATATGAGAAAGATATGTTTGGAAATGTGAATATTGCTTTGCTTCGTCTGCCTGTTTTTATAGCGGGCTGTTTTTATGGCAGATCCAGTTATGAAAAAAGGGAAAGTTATTGGAAATGGTTGATTCTTTTTGCGTTATCCGGCTATTTGCTCACCATGCTTCCAAGTGGATCTCCTATTTTTGCAAGGTATGTGACCGGAATTTTTAATATCTCATGTTGTGCGGGAATTGCCTGGATCTTTTCCCAGTTATCTATGCGCCCGGTTATAAGAATACTGGAATGGTTTGGTGCTCATTCGCTGGAATTGTATCTGGTACATGTTACCATACGAAAATTTATGAAGGGAGCAGCATTTCATACATGCCATCTGCGTTACGAACTGGTGCTGGTATGCAGTTCCATTGTGATTGCATGGATACTTCAGATCCTTGTCCGGTATATAACAGATCATTTGCTTAAGGAAAAGAGGTAAGACATATGACCCTACAGCAGTTACATCAGGTAATTACGATTGCAGAAAGCCGTTCCATGAACGAAGCATCCCGAAAATTGTTTGTCTCACAGCCCAATCTGTCTGCGGTTGTGCGCGAACTGGAAGAAGAAGCAGGAATCACCATTTTTATCCGGTCCAACCGGGGAATCGTGCTTACACCAGAGGGAGAGGAATTTATCGGATATGCCAAGCAGGTCGTGGAGCAGTATCATTTACTGGAATCCCGTTATATTTCGTCTGCATCCAAAAAGAAATTTTCCGTGTCTATGCAGCATTATACCTTTGCGGTCAAGGCATTTGTGGAAGTGGTCAAGGCGGTGGGAATGGAAGAATATGAATTTGCCGTGCATGAGACACAGACGAATCAGGTAATCGAAAATGTGCGTAACATGAAAAGTGAGCTGGGAATTCTCTTCCTGAGCAAATTTAATGAAGCAGTACTCCAGAAACTTTTCAGGGAAAATGATGTGATTTTTGAAGAACTGTTTACCTGTGACACCTATGTATATCTGTGGAAAGGACATCCGCTGGCACAAAGGGATGTAATTTCCATGAAAGAACTGCAGGAATATCCATGTCTGGTGTTCGAACAGGGGAAAAATAATTCCTTTTATTTTGCCGAAGAGATGAAAAGTACCTATGAATATAAGAAGATGATCCATGCGGATGACCGGGCGACCATGCTGAATCTGATGGTTGGTCTGAATGGTTATACACTCTGTTCCGGGATTATCTGTGAAGAATTAAACGGTAATGATTATGCGGCAGTGCCGCTGGCAGAGAGCGAAAAGATGCGGATCGGCTATATCCGGCACAAGGGGATAAAGGTCAGTCCGATCGGAGAATTATATGTGGATATTCTGAAAAAAAGTGGGAAACCACTTTAAAAAAATTAGTTTTCGTCAAAAAATTCCTGTTTTTGTGATTGGAAAGGCAATTTTTTGGAGAAATTGCATAAGATAGCAGGTATAAATATAAATACACGAAAAAAAACGGTAGGAATCTGAGTAAAACGGTTGCGCGTTTACCGTCATTATGCAGGAAAAACCTAAGAAATATAGAGTTTGCGGAACTTTGACAGATGAAAAAAAAAGTGGCATAATCGTTTCTAAACTCGGGGATGATAAAAATAATATCTTGTTTAAAGGTAGAAAGAGGTGTTGGATTATGTATGAAACTGTTAAAGTAATTCGGTTATCAGACATGGATGAAGTAAAAGATTTCGTACGTGCTGCAGGAGGCTGCGATTTCGATATCGATGTAAAATGCGACCGCACACTGATTGATGCAAAGTCATTACTTGGCATGATTGGTCTTGGCGTAAAGAAGAATCTTCAGGTTTGCTACGGTGGAAAGAATGAAAACTTCGAAAACGTAGTTGCTAAATTTGCAGTGGCATAATACAATTATAATATCGTGACTATGGAACTTTAAGTTCTGCTCCGTATTCCGGAGCAGGGCTTTTTTTGTAAAAGAATGAAAGGACGAAAAACCGCTTCACACAGCAGAAAAATATCCACTGGAGAAAGGAGGAGCACATGCAGGAATTACATATCTCTGTGAGAAATCTGGTAGAGTTTATTTTCCGGGCAGGAGATATCGATAATCGTGCTGGAAAGCTGGCGAGTGCAGAGGCCATGATGGAAGGCAGCCGTATCCATCGGAAAATTCAAAAAAGCATGGACACCTCCTACCAGGCGGAAGTACCGCTGAAAATTGAATGGAAAGCCAACGATTACGTACTGGTCGTGGAAGGACGTGCAGACGGAATCGTCTATGGAAAATTTCAGCCGGATCTGCCGGCTGCGACGGAGTCTGTGCTGCAACCGGAGATGGAGTTTGCGGCGGAAATCCCTCCGGAAGAAGAAATCAGCTTCATCGATGAGATCAAGGGTGTATATAGAAACGTTGCGGCAATGGAACAGCCGGTCTACGTGCATAAAGCCCAGGCAATGTGCTATGCGTATATCTATGCGAAACAGAACCGTCTGGAGCGGATCGGCGTGCAGATGACCTACTGCAATCTGGATACGGAAGAAATTCGGTATTTCCGGGAAATTTTCGATTATGAGACACTGACCGTGTGGTTTGGCCATCTGATCGAAGATTATCGGAAATGGGCGGACTGGCAGATTGCATGGAAAAAACAGCGGCAGGAGAGCATTCATGGACTGGAGTTTCCATTTCCGTACCGGGAAGGGCAAAAGAAGCTGGTTGCAGATGTTTATCGTACAATTTTGCGGGGAAAGAATCTGTTTATCGAAGCACCGACCGGTGTGGGCAAAACAATTTCCACAATCTTTCCGGCGGTAAAAGCAGTGGGAGAAGGGCTGGCAGACCGGATCTTTTATCTCACGGCAAAGACCATCACAGCAACTGTGGCAAAAGAAACGTTCGCACTGCTGGAAGAACAGGGCTATCGTGCCAAAGTGATCCAGATTACAGCAAAAGAAAAACTCTGCCTGTGTGAAGAGATGGACTGCAACCCGGTAAACTGTCCATATGCAAAGGGACATTTTGACCGGGTGAACGATGCGGTGTTTGATCTCTTGCAGAAATCCAACCTGTTTACCAGAGAGGAAGTTTTAGCGCAGGCGAAAGAATATCAGGTGTGCCCGTTTGAGATGAGTCTGGATGTGGCAACCTGGGCGGACAATATTGTCTGTGATTACAATTACGTATTCGATCCGAATGTATATCTGAAACGCTTTTTTCAGGAGGGGATAAAGGGAGACTATCTGTTCCTGGTGGATGAGGCACATAACCTCGTGGATCGCAGCAGGGAGATGTACAGTGCCGATCTGTACAAAGAAGACGTGCTTGCAGTGAAGCGGATCATGAAAGCGCACAGCCGTACGATCTGCCGTATCCTGGACAAATGCAACAAAGCCATGCTGGAAATGAAACGTGAGTGTGAGCACTACCAGATTCTGGACAGTGTGGGAACGTTGACCTTCCACCTTATGCGGCTGGCCTCCCAGATGGATGAATTTTTGGAAAAACCGCGGGAATTTCCGGAGAAGAAAACGGTGCTGGATTTTTACTTTGCACTGCGCAATTTCCTGAATATCTATGATCTGGTGGATGACCATTACGTGATCTACAGCCAGATGACGGAGGAAGGCCAGTTCCGGATCCGGCTCTTTTGCGTAGATCCGTCGGTCAATCTGCAGAAATGCATCGATAAAAGCAATTCCACGATTTTTTTCTCCGCAACGCTCCTGCCGATCGGATACTACAAGCGGCTACTTTCCACGGACGAGGATAACTATGCCATTTATGCGCAGAGTACGTTTGCCCAGACACAGAGACTTCTCGCATTTGGCCGGGATGTGAGCACAAAATATACGCGGAGGAACAGAAAAGAATACGAAAAAATCGCGGATTATATCGATGCAGTCACAGAAGCACAGCAGGGAAATTACATGGTGTTTTTCCCGTCTTACCGGCTGATGCAGGATGTATATGAGGTCTTTGCCGGGAAGGCGGTCGATTCGTGCGAGATTCTGATGCAGCATAGTAATATGAAAGAACACGAAAGAGAAGCGTTTTTGGAAGAATTTGAAAAAGAGCGCCAGGGGACACTCGTTGCGTTCTGTGTGATGGGTGGAATTTTCGGGGAAGGCATTGATCTGAAAAACGACCGGCTGATCGGTGCCATCATCGTGGGAACCGGACTTCCGCAGGTCAGCGATGAACGTGAAATTTTAAAGAATTATTATGATGAGCGGGGATTGTCCGGATTTGACTATGCGTTCCGCTATCCGGGAATGAACAAAGTCCTGCAGGCAGCAGGGCGCGTGATCAGGACCAGCGAGGACCGCGGCGTGATCCTTCTGCTGGATGAACGTTTCCTGCAGCGCGAATACGGAGCGCTTTTTCCGAGAGAATGGGAAAAGAGAAGCGTCTGTGGTCTGCCGCAGCTGCGGGAAGAAGTGAGCCGGTTCTGGTCAGACGTCCGGGAGGAGCTTTAAAAACTCTTCGGTGGAGGCAGAAACCGGAAGGGTAGGGTTTAACGAAGCCACCAGCTGCCGCTGCGGGATCGTTTCCTGCGTGCGGACGAGAAAGAGATCCTCCGGCTTGTGTTTCAGACAAAAATCCGGGATAAAAGCAATTCCAAGACCGATGCGGGCCATGTCAATGAGCAGATCGTTGCTGCTGAGCTCTACCTGAGGCAGCAGTTCCAGCTGATGTTGCAGGAAAATGTGGTGCAGAAACTCACTCGTTGTGCTCGTGCGGTCTAACATCATGAGCGGATAGGTGCCAAGCTCCGAGAAAGGAACGATGCGGTCCGCCAGATCAAAATATGCCGGATTGGCGACGAACACATCCGAGAAAGAGCCAACCGTTTTCTGAATATAGGAAGGATTCAGATGCGGGTTTGGAAAATTTGTGATAATCAGATCTACCCGGCGCTGCTCTAACAGGTCTACACAGCCCATCGAGCTGGCATTGGTGATTTTAATCGGAACATCCGGGAATTTCCGATGGAATTTCTGCAGATACGGCAGAAGAAAATAGCGGCAGATCGTGTCGCTGGCACCGATATGCAGCTGTCCTAAACCAAGAGAGCCGGATTCTAAAAGCTGGCTTTCGCCGCGTGAGATCAGATTCATGGCAGGTTCCACATGTTTCAGAAGCAGAGCACCGGCAGGAGTCAGCTGCACTTTTTTTGTGCTGCGGATAAAAAGCGGCTGTCCCAGCTTGCGCTCTAATGTTTTGATAGACTGGCTTACCGCTGACTGGGAGATAAAAAGCTTCTTACTTGCATCCGAAAATGAGAGAGAGCTTGCAACATAATAGAAAACCTTGTATAATTCATAATTGATATCCATCGATCATATCCTCAGTAGTATAGTATAGTATAGGATATATTATATACCTTTCACAAAGGAGAGAAAAGGAGATTATCATGAAAAAGGGAATTTTGAAAACCTTATGCGGATTGATGGCGGCACTCATGCTGCTTGTGTTCGCAGGAACACCCGTTACAACTCAGGCAGCAAAACTGCCATATTACATTAAAATCAATCGTCAGCAGAACTGTGTGACCGTATATGCACTTGATTCCAAAGGCAAATATACCAAACCGGTCAAAGCATTTGCCTGCTCGGTCGGTGTCAACAATGCCACCCCGACAGGAACATTTTCGATTCCGGCAAAATACCGCTGGCATACACTTATGGGCGGTGTGTACGGACAGTATTGCAGCCGTATTCACGGTGGTGTGCTGTTCCACTCTGTTTTTTACAGTTCACAGGACCCGAGCAAGCTGGCATACAATTCTTATAACCGTCTGGGACAGACGGCATCCCACGGATGTGTCCGTCTGAATGTGGAAGATGCCAAGTGGATCTATGACAACTGCCCGGTAGGAACCAAAGTAACCATCTATGACAGCAAAGATCCGGGACCGCTGGGCAAGCCTACCCCGATCCGTATTGATGTAAACAGTCCGTACCGCGGATGGGATCCGACCGATCCGGATCCGAGAAATCCATGGCTGAAACTCCGTCCGACGATTAAGGGAATCGCGAATAAAACCATCGAGAGATCCAATCGTAAAGTAGACCTCAAAAAGGGAGTGAAAGCTTCTGATTACAGAGGAAAGACCCTTAAATTTACCGTTTCCGGAAAAGTCAATGCGGCAAAGACCGGAAAATATAAGATTACATACACCGCAAAAGATGCCAAAGGAAGCAAGACCAAAAAGAGCATCATAATTACCGTAAAAGATACGAAAGCACCATCCATCAGCCTGAAGCGAAAGACACTGACCTACAATAAAGCCGTTTCCAAAGAAAAACTGGTTTCTGCAATTAAGGCAGATGTAGTGGCAAAAGATCTGGGCAAAAAACTTGCGTCAAAATATGTTTTCGTGGATGCCAGAGAAGCACATAAGGCAGTTACCGCTATGGAAAGAGGAACCTATGGAACTTATAGCGTGACCGTATATGTCAAAGATGCGGCAGGAAATAAATCCAGAAAGCTGAAAGTAAAGATTAATTTTGTAAATCCAAACCCGGGTACCGATCAGCCGGATCAGCCGGAGCCGGACACTCCGGGCGTTGTAACGGACAGTGCAATTACCGTACAGTAATTTCATAAGAACAGGTAATAGATATCGTAAGCGATATTAATTTTACTTAATTGTCAACCCATGATACAATAACATAAAGATCAATAGAATGCCCCCAAATGCAGGGGGCATTCCGTTTCGCAAAAGAAGGAGGTAAATCCAATGGGCAATGTACGTCGTGTGTACGTAGAAAAGAAACCGGATTTTGCCGTAAAGGCAAAAGAATTAAAACATGAGGTAAAGCATTATCTCGGAATCGCTGCAGATCAGGTGCGTGTTCTGATCCGTTATGATGTGGAAAATGTATCGGATGCCACTTACCAGAAGGCATTGCAGACGGTATTTTCCGAGCCACCAGTGGATGATATTTATGAGGAGAACTTTGATGCAGAAGGCGGAAACGTATTTTCCGTAGAATTCCTGCCGGGACAGTTCGACCAGAGAGCGGATTCCGCAGAGCAGTGCGTGAAGCTTTTAAATGAGGATGAGGAGCCGATCATCCGCAGCGCGACGACCTATGTGATCAAGGGTGACATCACAGAGGATGAGTTAGAGGCGATCAAAAAGTATTGTATCAATCCGGTAGATTCCCGTGAGACCGGTATGGACAAGCCGGATACCCTCGTACAGAATTTCGATGAGCCGGCAGACGTGGCAGTTTTCGACGGATTTATCGACATGGCAGAAGCACAGCTGAAGGAACTGTACAGCTCTTTAAATCTTGCCATGACCTTTAAGGATTTCTTACATATCCAGAATTACTTCAAAAATACCGAGAAGCGGAATCCGTCCGTGACAGAGATCCGCGTGCTTGATACTTACTGGAGTGACCATTGCCGTCATACCACCTTCTCGACAGAACTGAAAAATGTGAAGTTTGATGAAGGATTTTACCAGGCACCAATCAAAAAGACTTACGAAGAATATCTTGATACCCACAAGAAACTGTATGCGGGACGCGATGACAAGTTTGTCTGCCTGATGGATCTGGCACTGCTTGCCATGAAACGTCTGAAAAAAGAAGGAAAACTTGCAGACCAGGAAGAATCTGACGAGATCAATGCATGTTCCATCGTGGTACCGGTGGAAGTAGATGGAAAGACAGAGGAGTGGCTTGTAAACTTTAAGAACGAGACACACAACCATCCGACCGAGATTGAGCCGTTCGGTGGTGCTGCTACCTGTTTAGGTGGAGCCATCCGTGATCCGCTTTCCGGAAGAACTTATGTGTATCAGGCAATGCGTGTGACCGGAGCTGCAGATCCGACCGTATCCGTAAAAGATACGATTGAGGGTAAGCTGCCACAGAAGAAGATCGTGCGCGAGGCAGCCAGAGGTTACAGCTCTTACGGAAACCAGATCGGACTGGCAACCGGATATGTCAAAGAAGTTTACCATCCGGATTATGTAGCAAAACGTATGGAGATCGGTGCTGTCATGGGTGCCGCACCGAGACGTGCCGTACAGAGACTGACCTCTGATCCGGGAGATAAGATTATCCTTCTGGGCGGACGTACCGGACGTGACGGTATCGGTGGAGCAACCGGTTCTTCCAAGGCGCACAATACAGAGTCCACATCGGTATGCGGTGCTGAGGTACAGAAAGGTAATGCACCGACTGAGCGTAAACTGCAGCGTCTGTTCCGCAGGGAAGAAGTCAGCCATATCATTAAAAAATGTAACGATTTCGGTGCCGGCGGTGTGTCCGTAGCAATCGGTGAGCTTGCAGACGGACTGCGCGTGAATCTGGACAAAGTACCGAAGAAATATGCCGGTCTGGACGGAACGGAGATTGCAATCTCCGAGTCCCAGGAGCGTATGGCAGTGGTTGTCGCTCCGCAGGATGTCGAGCAGTTCCTTGCTTATGCAAAAGAAGAAAACCTTGAAGCAACCGAGGTGGCAGTTGTTACCGAGGAGCCGAGACTGATCTTAGAGTGGAGAGGAAAAGACATTGTCAATATTTCCCGTGCATTCCTCGATACCAACGGTGCGCATCAGGAAGCAGATGTCGAAGTCGAGATGCCAAAAGAGGAAGACAACTTCTTTAAAAAGATCGAACTTCCGAAAGTTGCAGATGCATTACAGAAAAACGACAACAAATCAGCATGGCTTGCCATGCTTGCGGATCTTAATGTATGTTCCCAGAAGGGACTTGTCGAGATGTTTGACGGTTCCATCGGTGCGGGAAGTGTCTACATGCCATACGGCGGCCGCTATCAGCTGACCGAGACACAGAGCATGGTTGCCAAACTTCCGGTTCTGAAAGGAAAATGCGATACCGTAACCATGATGTCCTACGGATTTGATCCGTACTTATCCTCCTGGAGTCCATACCACGGATCGGTATATGCCGTGCTGGAATCCCTTTCCCGTATCGTGACCGCCGGTGGTGACTACAAGAAAGTACGCTTCACCTTCCAGGAGTATTTCCGCAGAATGAGTGAAGATCCAAAGAGATGGAGTCAGCCGTTTGCAGCACTGCTCGGTGCATTTGATGCACAGATCGGTTTTGGCCTGCCGTCCATCGGTGGAAAAGATTCCATGTCCGGAACCTTTAACGAGATTGACGTACCTCCGACACTTGTTTCTTTTGCGGTTGATGTGGCAAGAGAAAAAGATGTCATCACACCAGAGTTGAAAGAAGCAGGAGATAAGCTGGTACTCTTTACCATCGAAAAGAACGAATATGATCTGCCGGTATACGAGCAGGTAATGAAGCTGTACGATAAGATCCATGAACTGATTGGCAGGGGCGCAATCCGCAGTGCCTACGCACTGGACGGAAAAGGTCTGGCAGCAGCAGTCAGCAAGATGGCATTTGGTAACAAATTAGGTGTCACCATTGCAGAGGATGTCACAGCAGAAACATTATTTGCACCGGGATTTGGTAATATCGTTGCAGAAGTAAAAGAGGAGTTTCTTCCTATTATAAAAGAAGCATCCGGAGTTGTTGTCGGTGAAGTGAACGATGCACAGAAATTTGTATACAAAGAAATGTCACTTTCCATGGAGGAAGCAATTGCAGCCTGGACCGGAACACTCGAAAGAGTCTTCCCAACCCGCGCAACCGAGGGCAAGGAAAAAGTGCAGAGTGATGTATATGATACCAAGAATATCTATGTATGCAAGAACAAAGTCGCAAAGCCGACCGTATTCATTCCGGTATTCCCTGGAACAAACTGTGAGTATGACAGTGCGAAAGCGTTTGAGCGTGCAGGTGCCAATACAATTGTAAAAGTATTCAAGAATCTGAGTGCAGCAGACATCCGTGATTCTGTCGATGAATTTGTCAAGGCAATCGATCAGTCACAGATCATCATGTTCCCGGGTGGATTCTCCGCAGGAGATGAACCGGAAGGATCTGCAAAGTTCTTTGCAACAGCATTCCGGAATGCAAAGATGACAGAGGCAGTAGGCAGACTGCTGTCAGAACGTGACGGACTGGCACTTGGTATCTGCAACGGATTCCAGGCGCTGATCAAACTCGGACTTGTTCCTTACGGACAGATCCAGGCACAGAGTGCGGATTCTCCGACACTGACCTACAACACCATCAACCGCCACATCAGCAAGATGGTATATACCAGGGTCGTAACAAACAAATCCCCATGGCTGCAGCAGGCAAAGCTTGGTGCAACATACTGCAACCCGGCATCCCATGGAGAGGGACGTTTCGTAGCTCCGAAGGAATGGCTGGACAAGCTTTTTGCAAACGGACAGGTTGCCACCCAGTATGTCAATGAAGCCGGCGAGCCAACCATGGACGAAGAGTGGAATGTCAATGGTTCGTACATGGCGATCGAGGGTATCACCAGTCCGGATGGACGTGTACTCGGAAAGATGGCACACAGCGAGCGCCGTGGTGAGGCCGTTGCCATGAACATCTACGGAGAGCAGGATATGAAGATCTTCGAATCCGGAGTTGCTTACTTTAAATAGAATTGTTTATCTTCACGCGTAGTTTCACTCGAACTACGCGTGAAATAGTTTTAATAATAGAAAAAAGTGAAAAAACTCTTAAATGCTTAAGAAAATATTAAAGAATTTTTTCAATAAAATGTAATTTTGGTGTTGCAAAGATACAATACTTGGTGTATGATTGTCACGTAGAGTAGTTAAAAGAGTACTATAAATAGTACGACAAGTGATGAACTACTATCGAGGCTATGGAAACTGGAACTTGTTCCAGACAGACCTTACAATTACAGATACATATTAGAAATATAAGTCATCGGAACCTCAGCTTGCTGATCTTGATGCTGGACAATCAACGTTGATATCACACTCTACGCCGACGTCTGATGTACGAAAGTTTCTGGTCATTTATGATTTGTGTGTCTGCAGATGAAACTGACGATGGACTTAACAGTAAGACCGAGGAAGGTCAGTGGAGGCAATTAGCGAGAACATTGGATTGGAAAAATCGTCCGCAGCGGTTTGGAAGAGAAGATGAAGGAACTTAAACGTGCAGGGTTAAACGAGTAGAAGAGATGGAAGTTAGTCAAAAAGAAAGAGAGGAAAAAACATGAAATCAAGCAAAAAAGTGTTAGCTTTTGCTCTCGCTGCAGCTATGGTTGTAACAGCAGTTCCTGCTACAAACGCACAGGCAGCTTCTACAGCAAAGCTTAGCGCAAAAAAAGCCACAGTTTATTCTGAGGGCTACAAGACAGTTACAGTTAAAACTCCAAAGTCTTGGAAGTCTGTTAAAGTAACTGCAACAAGCAACAAGAAGTCTGTTGCAAAAGTTAAGAAGACAGCAGCAAAGAAGATCAAGGTTACAGGTGTTAAGCCAGGTACCGCTAAAGTTACGGTTAAGGTAACTTACAAGACTTCTACAAAGAAAAATGCTAAGGCAAAGACAAAGAAACTTACTTACACAATGAAAGTTGCTAAGGCAAGCGTTGCTTTATCTGGAGATTCAGCAGTAGCAGTTGGAAGCACAACTAAGTTAACAACAACTAAGAAGGCTTCTTCAAGAGCTAAGATCACTTACACATCCAGTGATGATACAATCGCAACAGTTTCTGAAGACGGAACTGTAAAGGGTGTTAAGGCTGGTAAGGCTACAATCA
>ERZ773170.2188-NODE-2188-length-12359-cov-8.307380_pt1 | contig 12359 bp, 19 predicted proteins | sample MGYA00581002_ERZ773170 | MGnify/ENA primary metagenome ERZ773170 (study PRJEB29015, sample SAMEA2737811) | human gut metagenome | biome: human gut; feature: human-associated habitat; material: faeces | place: China | collected 2012 ... | reverse complement strand
ACTGCCAATCTAATCCCTTTCTCTTGGGGGTCAAAGGGGGATATTCTCTTTCCGAGGAAAGAGAATATCCCCCTTAACCGCGTCCCCTGCACGGCGCAGGGGAACAAAGTACAGCGCTGCCGCGCTGTGATATGTTACCCTTGACGTTTTTTGAAGGTTAAGTAACCTTCAAGCATCAGGCTCGCCGCGACGGCGTCGACGGTTTTCTTGCGCTCCTTGGCGCGCTTGCCATTATTCAATAGAATATTGTGCGCGTCGACGGTCGTGCGGCGCTCATCCCAGAGCGTGACGGGGAGCGACGTGGCCTCGCGCAGCATCTCGGCAAAGCCCTCGGCCTTTTCTGCGCGGGGGCCGCGCGTGCCGTCCATGTTGAGTGGGTGGCCGAGCACGAGCTCTGAGACCTCGTGCTCGGAGATGAGCGGCAGCAGCTTTTCGATGACCGCTTCGGGCCGGTACGCGGTGATAACGGTCGAAAATCCAGTGAGCGTCAGCGTGCGGTCGGAGATCGCGACGCCGGTGTGCGCGTCGCCGTAGTCGATGGCCATGATTTTCATAAAATTGCCTCCTGAGCGTTTCTTTTGACTGCCAGCATACAGGATTTTCACCCAAAAAGCAAGCGCGGGGCAGGGAAGTGGCGTGCGGAAACGGAAAAATCGCGTCAAGAGAGGCAGCGGGAGAGAAAAAACAGGGGAAAGAGCGCAAAATCTGCGCGATTTTCTGCAAAAACGTGCAAAAAGTGCTTGACGGCTGGACATGACATGTGGTATCATCTTACTTACCTGTGAAAGAGGGCTTTCTTTTTGCGCGCTTTTGCTTCTCGGCACGCAAGGGAAAAGCACCCCTCAAATTTGAGAGCAGGGAGGCAATCGCCAGCTTCGTGCCGCTTTTGGCAAACGGAGCTGAGTAAATAAGGAGGTGCCGTTAGATGCGCATTAAGATCACGCTCAGATGCAACGAGTGCAAGCAGAGAAACTACAACACGATGAAGAACAAGAAGAACACCCCGGACAAGCTTGAGCTGAACAAGTACTGCCCCTTCTGCAAGAAGCACACCGTCCACACCGAAACCAAGTAATTAGGAAAGGCTGTTGAAACATGGCAGAAGAAAAGAAGAAAAAGGACCGCAGCAAGTGGTTCCGTGAAATGAGAAGCGAACTGAAAAAGGTCGTATGGCCCACCGCATCCACCACTGCGAAGAACACCGGCACTGTGCTGCTGTGCTCTCTCGCCGTCGGCGCCTGCATCTGGATCTTCGACTACGTGGCCGTTTCCGCAGTGCACCTGCTGATCGGTCTCGCGGGCTGACAGGAGAGCAGTCATGGCTGATAATGCTAAGTGGTATGTCGCGCATACTTACTCCGGCTATGAAAACGCAGTCAAGACGGCCATCGAGAAGTTCGTCGCCAACCGTCATCTGGAGGACATGATCCTCGACATCCAGATCCCGCTGGAGACCGTCACGGAAGTGACCGACTCGGGCGATATGAAGGAAGTCGAACGCAAGGTCTTCCCGGGCTACGTGCTCGTCAAGATGATTATGACGGACGACACCTGGCATCTGATCCGCAACATTCGCGGCGTGACCGGCTTTGTCGGCACGGCGAACAATGAACCCATTCCTCTGACGGAAGAGGAAGTCCTGGCGCTCGGCATGGAACGGCGAGAGATCGTCGTGCGCTACAATGTCGGCGATCAGGTCAAGATCACCGACGGCCCGCTTTCGTCCTTCCTCGGCACGGTCGAAGAGATCGACGCAGAGAAGAACAAGGTGTGCGTGGTCGTGTCCATGTTCGGACGCGAAACGCCGGTCGAGCTGGAGCTCGATCAGGTCGAGGTCGTAGAACCGTAATCACCGCTAAAAGCGATGAGCCGCGTATGCGGCAAACGTGGGAGAGACGTTCAGTCTCGCCAAGGGCGGCCGGAATCGCCGGTCGTTACCACATTCAATATTAAGGAGGTGCCTCTCATGGCACAGAAGATCACCGGTTACGTTAAGCTGCAGATCCCTGCAGGCAAAGCAACTCCCGCACCCCCCGTTGGCCCCGCGCTCGGTCAGCACGGCGTCAACATCGCTGCGTTCACCAAGGAATTCAACGAGCGCACCAAGAACGACATGGGTCTCATCATCCCCGTTGTCATCACGGTGTATGCCGACCGTTCCTTCTCCTTCGTCACCAAGACTCCTCCCGCTGCCGTCCTCATCAAGAAGGAATGCAACATCGAGTCTGGCTCCGGCGTCCCCAACAAGACCAAGGTCGCTACCATTTCCAAGGCCTCTGTCCAGAAGATCGCTGAGATGAAGATGCGTGACCTCAACGCGAGCACTCTCGAGTCCGCGATGAGCATGATCGCCGGTACCGCACGCTCCATGGGCGTTGTCGTCGAAGAATAAGGAGGGTGTGAACAATGTTTAGAGGTAAAAAGTATCAGGATGCTGCAAAGCAGATCGAAAAGAACACTCAGTATGACGCCGCAGAGGGCTTCGGCCTGATCTGCAAGACCGCTTCCGCGAAGTTCGACGAGACCGTCGAGCTGCACGTCAAGCTGGGCGTCGACTCCCGTCACGCTGACCAGCAGGTCCGCGGCGCCATCGTCCTCCCCAACGGCACCGGCAAGAACGTTCGCGTTCTCGTCTTCGCCAAGGGCGACAAGGCTGAGGCTGCCAAGGCTGCCGGCGCTGACTATGTCGGCGAGATGGACCTCGTCGAGAAGATCCAGAAGGAAAACTGGTTCGACTTCGACGTCGTCGTCGCTTCCCCTGACATGATGGGTGTTGTCGGCCGTCTCGGTAAGGTGCTCGGTCCTAAGGGCCTGATGCCGTCCCCGAAGGCCGGTACCGTCACTCCCGACGTCGCCAAGGCTGTTCAGGAGTCCAAGGCCGGTAAGGTCGAGTATCGTCTCGACAAGACCAACATCATCCACTGCCCCATCGGTAAGGTTTCCTTCGGCCCCGAGAAGCTCGCTGAGAACTTCAACGCTCTCATGGGTGCTATCATCAAGGCCAAGCCCGCCGCTTCCAAGGGCCAGTATATCAAGTCCTGCGTCGCCGCCTCCACCATGGGCCCCGGCGTCAAGATGAACACCGCAAAGATCTAAAAGATTTCAAAAAAGCCCGTTCGGGCTTTTTTGATTCAGGATCGCACTCCGCTCTGTGCCTCGCCGCGCGTGCGCGGCTCGACACTCGCTCCGCGAGAGGAATTTTTCTGACGCGCATGTCGTCAGAAAAACGATCTCAATTTTTTCGCGCCCGCGGGCGCAAAATGGTTTTGATTATTTTTTGTCGCGACCTGCGCGTGACAAAAAATACTTTGCGCGAAGCGTGTGTCGAATTGGCCTTTTTCAGCAGCTAACCGAGGCACAAAGCGCAGTGAAATATTCTCGGAAAAGTGACAACGTCACTTTTCCGAATTTTTTGTATCCCAGCCGTACAGCGGATACCGCTGCATCGCGCCAAAGAGCTTCTGCTTGAGGTCTGGGTAGCGCTCGGAGAGCGACTCGATGAGCTCTTTGACCTCCTGACGGCGCGTTTCACCGTTGGCAGGGCAGGGATTGTGCACGATGGGAAGATCGAGCTTTGCCGCGACATTGCGCACCTGCTGCTCCTTCACATAGAGCAGCGGGCGGATCTGCGTCACGTCCGAGCGGCTCAGGTATGTCACGGGCTGGAAGCAGCCGATGCGGCCCTCAAAGAGGAGATTCATCAAAAGTGTTTCGACCGCGTCGTCGTAGTGGTGGCCGAGCGCGATCGTTTTGATGCCGTGCTCGTTCATCGCGGTCGAAAGCGCACCGCGGCGGAGCTTGGCGCACAGCGAGCAGGGATTTTTCTCCTTGCGCTCCAAAAACACGATCTCGTAGATCGGCACGTTCACGCGGATGTACTCGACACCGAGCGCCGCGCAATAGTCGGCCACGGCATCAAAGCTCATGCCCGGCACACCCGTTTCGACCGTGATGGCCACGACCTTGAACGGCTTCTGGTAGAATTTGGAAAGGCGCGCGAGCGCGGTGAGCGTGACGAGCGAGTCCTTGCCGCCGGAGACGCCGACGGCGACCGTCTCGCCCTCCTGGATCATGTCGTAGTCCGTAACGCAGCGGCGCACGAGGCCCAAGATTTCCTGCATAGGTACAGCTCCTTGCGAAAAATAAAAGAATTTCGATTTTGCGATTTGAGAAATTGAGAGATAATCAAAGAAAACGAGAGAATTTACGAGCATTGCTTGCGCTAAATTAAAATGGTGTTGACATTCTCGCGCCCAAATGCTATAAATAAACTCGTTCCGATTTTACCAAGGGACAACAAAAATGTAAAGCACAAGCTTTCATTCATAGATCAATATGGAGGAAACACACCATGTCCACTTTTATGGCGAACAAGGGCAACATCGAGCGTAAGTGGTACGTCATCGATGCTGCCGGCAAGCCCATGGGCAAGACCGCCGTTGCTGCGGCTGATCTGCTCCGCGGCAAGCGCAAAGTCACCTACACCCCGCACGCCGACTGCGGCGACAACGTCATCATCATCAACGCTTCCAAGGCCATCCTCACCGGCAACAAGATGGAGCAGAAGTACTATCGTACGCACTCCGGCTGGATCGGCGGTCTGAAGGAGACCAAGTATCGCATCCTCATGCAGGAGAAGCCCGAGCTTGCGATGCGTGTGGCTGTGCGCGGCATGATGCCCCGCAACACCGTGACCAAGGACTCCCTGAAGCGCCTGCACATCTACGCTGGTGACACCCACGAGCAGCAGGCCCAGAAGCCCGAAGCCTACGAAGTCTAAGGAGGAAGAGAAGAATGTATCAGTCCAAGAAGCCTTATCTGTACGGCACCGGCCGTAGAAAGTCCTCCGTCGCCCGCGTTCACCTCTTCCAGAACGGCACCGGCTCCATCACCATCAACGGCCGCGACATCGATGAGTATTTCGGTCTGGAAACTCTGAAAGTAATCGTTCGTCAGCCTCTGACAGCTACTGACACAGCTGACAAGTTCGACGTTCTCGTTAATGTTAAGGGCGGCGGCTACACCGGTCAGGCTGGTGCAATCCGTCACGGTATCGCAAGAGCACTGCTGGAAGCAGATGCAGACTTCAGACCTGTTCTGAAGAAAGCCGGCTTCCTGACACGTGATCCTCGTATGAAGGAAAGAAAGAAGTACGGCCTCAAAGCCGCTCGTCGCGCACCTCAGTTCAGCAAGCGATAATCTACAGCTTAAAAATGCTAAAAAAGCCCGGAAATACGCTATTTTCCGGGCTTTTTCTATGCCCAAAATTCTGTCTGGACTGTTCGGTTTTGATGGAATTTGAACGGAAATTTATGGGTTTATAGTGGTCAAATTACTGGTGGACAAGCCCATTTTGACCTCTTATGGGTTAAATTACTGGTGGACAATAGGAGCAAATGAAGTCCAATTTTGCCATCGACGGACGAACACATACTTGACCGATTTACATAGAGCCTTGGCTCATTCTTTGAAAACGAGAATGGGTCGAGGCTCTATTTTTTTTCGCCTGAAATCCGGCGAGACAAATTTGAGTAGGAGGTAACAGGTATGACGGATTTCAATCAGAAGACCCATGATACCGATGTGGGTAGTCATGGCGGACAGTCGAGGCAGATGATGGAAGTGTTTGAGAACCAGGAGTTTGGTTCGATCCGGTTGTTACAGGAGGCAGGCAAGACCTTCTTCTGTGCAAGCGACGTGGCGAAAGCGTTGGGGTATGTGAATCCCTACGCCGCAGTGAAACGGCATTGCAGAGGCCCCCTAACGAAACGCGAGGGGGTCGTTCAGAAGGTGAACCAGTATGGGGATGCTGGAGAGCAGGTCGTTGAAATCTCCTTTATCACAGAAGGCGATGTTTACCGGCTGATCGTTCACAGCAAACTGCCATCGGCAGAACGATTTGAACACTGGGTGTTTGATGAAGTTCTCCCTTCTATCCGCAAGCATGGAGTGTATATGAGCGATTCCATTTTGAATCAGGTGATTCAGCATCCGGAGGTCATCTACACCCTGGCACAGGAGCTTGTAGCCGAGAGGGAGCAGCTTGAGGGTATCCGCAAACAGCTGGATGCGGCACAGCCCAAGGCAGACTACTTCGACACCTTTGTGAACTCGGAGGATTGTACCTGCATCAGGAATTTCTGTAAGGAAATCGGAATTCCGGAGAAGACGGCAGTGGCTCTCTTACTGGATCATCGCTATCTGTACCGCAGTCCGAGTGGCTGGCTGATGCCTTTTGCAGATAAATCTGCAAGGGGCTATTTTATTGTCCGGGATTGCTACGGCAGAAGCGGAAAACTGGTGCAGCAGACGAGAGTGACCTGCAAGGGAAAGAATCATCTCTTCAAGTTGTTTAAGAAATGGGGTGTGATCGAATGACGCTTTTTACAGAGGGACGCCTTCAGGCGTTTGAACGCATGATGCAGGATACCGGCAAATACCATCGCCGAGAGGACAGCGAAGATCGTCCGCGCAAATGTCCGAAGAAAAAAGCGGAGCCTGCGAAAAAGGATGGTGAGCACCATGCCGGTATTCAGGGTTGAGAAGAACAGCAATTACACAACAATGTGCAATTACCACCTGCGGGATCAGGGTCTCAGCCTGAAAGGGAAAGGACTTCTCTCCATGCTGCTCAGTTTGCCAGACACATGGAACTATTCGGTACGGGGGTTATCTTCGATTACGCCGGATGGCGTAGATGGAGTGCTTACGGCTCTGAAGGAGCTGGAGCGTCTTGGGTATCTGGAAAGGAACCAGCAGCGTGAGAGTAACGGTCGGATGGGCAGAGCGGAGTATGTGATTTATGAGATGCCAAGGAAAAAGCCGTGTTCGGAATCACCGTGTACGGAAAAGCCGTATGCGGTAAATCCGGATACGGACACACCGGTTACGGAAAATCCCGCGCAATTAAGTACTAATAGAACAAGTACTAAAACAATCAATAAAAGAGAGAAGAAGGAAATCCAACACCGGTATGGCTCATACGAAAATGTCCTTCTTTCTGACACGGAATACGGCAAGCTCCGGCAGGAGTTCCCAGGAGATTATCAGATGCGAGTGGAACGGCTCTCTGAGTATATGGCCTCCACCGGCAGGAGCTACAAAAACCACCTTGCAACAATCCGGAGCTGGGCAAAGAGAGAAAAGCCGAAGTACAACCCGGCAGACTACACATTTGAGGAAGGAGACAGCCTATGAGCGACATGGTGCCTGAAGTTTTGAATGCGGCGTTGGATTCGCTCTTTACGCCGAAAGAACCCGGAGAGCTGGAATACCAGGGCGATGACGGACTGTTGTATTGCAGAAACTGCCATACGCCGGTGCAGTGCAGGGTAAAGCTCTGGGGCAGAGACAAGATTGTTCCCTGCCTTTGCAGATGCCAGCAGGAAGCGATGGCGGAAAAGAAACGCCAGGATGAACTGGTGGAGCGGCAGCGTAAAATCAGGCAGCTGAAAGCAACTGGGATTCAGGAAAAGCATCTTCTGGAATGGAATTTTGGCGTTGCAGAAGACAACAAGGACATCCAGATGGCAAAACGTTATGTGGAGCAGTGGAAAAAGGTCAAGGCTGAAAACCTTGGCCTTTTGTTATGGGGAGATGTCGGAACCGGAAAGTCCTTTGTGGCGGCATGTATAGCAAATGCGCTGCTGGATCAGGGCATTCCGGTTTTGATGACGAATTTCTCCAAAATCCTGAACCAGATGGGTGCCATGTATTCGGAAGAACGATACCGGTATATCGCTTCGTTTTCCAACTATTCTTTGCTGATTCTGGATGATCTGGGAATTGAGCGCAGCACCGAATATGCGCTGGAGCAGGTCTACGCTGTCATTGATGAGCGGTATAAGTCCGGGCTTCCGGTCATTATCACAACCAATCTGAAGATTGCTGAAATCCGCAATCCGCAGGATGTGGTATACGCCCGGATTTACAGCAGGATTCTGGAAATGTGTACGCCGGTGCGAATCAGCGGAGAGGACCGCAGAAAAAGCATTGGAAAAGAAAAACAGCAGGTCGTTAAGGAGGTACTTGATCTATGAAGTGCAAGGCAAAAAAGGCGTTTTTCGCAGGTAAGAATGACATCTATCACCGCTGGAAGGAGGTTAAGAAGCTGAATGGCAAAAGCAAAAACCAGTATTACAACAGAAAACCGCAGTGGCTCAGCTGCCGACGCTGCGGCTAAGGAGCAGTGGACGGAGATGCCGCTTTCAGACCTGCATCCCTTTGAAGGGCATCCCTTTAAGGTGCTGGACGATGAGCTGATGGCACAGACCGTGGAGAGCATCAAGCAGATCGGTGTGGTATCACCGCTGATTGTCCGACCGGACCCGGAAGGCGGATACGAAATCCTTTCGGGACACCGCAGACTTCATGCGGCGCAGCTGGCAGGTTTGGAGACAGTGCCGGTCATCGTTAAGGAAATGGATGATGATGCGGCAATCATCTTTATGGTGGACAGCAACTTGCAGCGGGAAAATATCCTTCCCAGTGAGAGAGCGTTTTCCTACAAGATGAAGTTGGAGGCAATGAAGCATCAGGGGGAACGCGGAGATTTAACTTCGGCCCAAGTTGGGCCGAAGTCGTGGGCAGCTCAGGTTGTAGCTGAAGAAGCTGGTGACAGTAAATCCCAAGTAAAGCGATATATCCGCCTTACAAACCTGATTCCTGAAATTCTGGATATGGTGGATGAGAAGAAAATCGCCTTCAATCCGGCGGTAGAGCTGTCTTATCTGAAACCGTCTGAACAGAAAGAATTTCTGGAGGCAATGGACTATGCACAGGCATCTCCATCCCTGTCGCAGGCGCAGCGGCTGAAAAAACTCTCGCAGGAGGGCGGCTGCACATTGGATGCCATGTGTGAAGTGATGAATGAAATCAAAAAGGATGAGCTTGACCATGTGACGATTAAAAATGAGGTTCTTCGGAAGTATTTCCCGAAATCCTATACGCCGAAGCAGATGCAGGACACGATTATCCGGCTGCTGGAAAAGTGGCAGCGAAGTAAACAACGAGATATGGAACGATGAGAAGGAGATTTTTATGATGATGAACTTTAAGAAGAATCAGAACAACGCAGTGTGCAGCATGGACTGTAAGGACTGCCCGAACGGTGCATCGCAGCCGAATCCGATGGATGATCCCAAGTTTGAGAAGTCCATTGCGATGCTTCATAACTGGGTGATGCTGGAGGCAATCCGTGAAGATCACCCGAAGGAGCGTATTGTGATGGTGATCCTGCCGGGGACTGGCGGCGAACTTCTGACCGAGGCTGGCAGTCGAGACATCTTTGAGGATGTTTACGATGAGATGGAGGCTGATCTGGTGGCAGATGGGGAACTGCTTCTCCATTATGATAAGAGCGATGTGATCGAGACTGACAGAACCCGCTATCTGTTGGGAGCTGCGGAGGTTTCGGAAATCGACCAGAACGGCAACGAATGCAGCATCAATCTGTTTACGCTGGAACGTACCATCGACTATGTGAACGAGAACCTGACGGTGGTTTCCATTGGCGGCGAGTTGGTTCCGGCACTGCGCCTGATCTAAGGAGGCGCCTATGAAGAAATTTGATGTGGAGATTACAGAGACTCTCCAGAGAAAGGTTTCCGTGGAAGCTGCCTCACAGGAAGATGCGGAACGCATGGTGACGCAGGCGTGGAACAATCAGGACTATGTTCTGGATTCCGGCGATTTCACCGGTGTGGATTTCAAGACCGTGGGAGAACATGAATTGGCAGAGACCAGGACAATGGATGTGCTGCTGGTACAGCCCAATGCCTATCCGAAGAAAATCAGTGTTGGCACGGAGCTGGAAGATTTGCAGGCCATGGTCGGCGGCGATATTGAAGTCACCTATCCATTTGAGGATGAAGTGGCCATTATTCTGAATGAATCCGGCAAAATCAATGGTCTGCCGCTGAACCGTGCGATTTACACCGAAGACGGGGATATGCAGGACATTTATGCCGGTGATTTTCTGGTGGTAGGGCTGACAGAGGATGACTTTGGTTCTCTGACTTCGGAGCAGATGCAGAAATTTGAGGAAAAGTTCCATCAGCCCCAGATGTTCGTTCGTATGGGTCGCAGCATCATGGCGATTCCGGTTCCGGATGACATGGTGAAGAAGATGGAGGAAAAGGCTGCAAAGCCCCAAGAAAAGAGCAAACCTGCACCGGACCGGGACAGTTTGTAAGGAAGGAGGCGGAGATTCATGCAGGAAGAAGTTGAAAATCGTACCGTCAATCTGGCAATCAGCACCACGAAATTGACCTTTCGCACCATCGTGAATGGCTATAATGCGTGGAAACGGCACCATCAGGCAAAGGTGGCTCAGAAAACAGCGCAGCTGCCGGTTGGAAAGCAGAGCATCAAAGAACTGATCGGTCAGAATCAGGGAGTCAGCAGTATCCCCATTGAGAAAACGGATTTGAAAGGCTTTGAACAGGTGGCACGGAAATATGGTGTGGATTATGCCATTACGAAAGACCAAAATGTAATGCCACCCAAGTACACGGTGTTCTTTAAGGCGAAGGATGCGGATGCACTGACTTCCGCTTTTGAGGAATTCACCAACCGAAAGCTGAAAACAAAGGAAAAACCGAGTGTTCTGGAGCAGCTTAACAAGCTCAAAGAGCTGGTTGCTGCAATTCTTCCGGATAAGGTTCGCCACAAAAGTCAGGAGCGTGATCTATGAGTAATAAGACAAAGAAGCAGCTGCTCCTGAACCTACCGTACTTCATTGCCGGTCTTGTATGTACCAATCTGGGAGAAGCGTGGAGAATTGCCGAGGGCGCAGACATGTCTGAAAAGCTCCTCGGCTTTCTTTCTGCCCTGGGTGCAGCATTTTCCAACCCGATGCCAAGTCTGCATCCGATGGATTTGCTGATTGGTGTGTGCTGCGGAGCGGGTTTGCGGCTTGCTGTGTACCTGAAAGGCAAAAATGCCAAGAAATATCGCCATGGCATGGAGTATGGCTCTGCTCGTTGGGGTACGCAGAAAGACATCGAACCGTTTGAAGATCCAGTGTTTGCAAACAATGTGATTCTGACCCGGACGGAGCGGCTGATGATGGGCAACCGCCCGAAGAATCCGGCAAATGCCCGAAACAAAAACGTGCTGGTGGTGGGCGGCTCCGGCAGCGGCAAGACCCGGTTTTGGCTTAAACCCAATCTTTTACAATGCCACAGTTCCTATGTGGTCACTGACCCGAAAGGCGATATCGTAATCGACTGCGGCCAAGCCCTTTTGAAGAATGGATACAGCATCCGGATCTTTAACACCATCAATTTCAGAAAGTCGATGCATTATAATCGTGCGACTTGTTCGCCGCTGAAAAGGCGGCGCACAGCGCTGTTTCAATCAGTTCTGTGAACTGATAATTCGAGAGGTGGAATGAAGGGGTAACGCCCTGAAACGCCTCCCCTGATACTCCGGCATGCAGAGGCCAAACTCTGTGTGAAGCCCGGTAAAGTCGGCAGAGAGATGCCGTAACAGGTCAAGCTGACGAAAGCTGTCCAGAGGTGGACGGTGCATCCTATATGCCGGGGGTCTATAAGATACCCATGGTGAGAATGACAGAGATGTCTGACGAAGCTCCCGAATGTAAAGGTCTAAAAGTGCCACACTCAGAAATGGGTGTGTGGGTTAAAGCTCAGGCAGTACGGTTTAGTAGAAATGGTTGTTACGAAACGCCGTGGCACGTTACAGGCGTGTCCAAGCTGTCAGGCCCAGAGGGAACACCTAAAGGTATGTATGTACAGATAGGATTATCGGAACAAGGAAAGGCAGGAAGTCTACTGGATAATCCGGCGAAGAATAATAAGCGGATGAATTCCTGCTGAAAAGCAGTGGTCGAACCGATGATATCGTCTGCGAAAAAGAGGACGGTTAGGAATGGCCACAAGTCAGGCAAAACGTCAGCAGTACACAACCACTATTCATGCAGTCGAGTAAGAAAAAGAAATTGTCGCTCGGTTTCATAGAAATGGGGTGATGTACATGGCACAAAAAGCTAAGAAGAAAAGCAAGTTGCGCCATGCGGAATACTATGACATGCAGAAAACCTTTGACAGTCTGTATGCCGACAGCAAAAGCGGTGAAGTCTTTGGGCATCTGATGGATATCATCAGTGCCCCAAGCAACATCAAGCTGGTCTCCCTGATGCGCCGAAGCAGCAACAACTTGAACCAGCTGACCCGCAAAGTGCATGAGACCGGGCGGGTTTATAATGCTGACTTGGAGGATATATCCCAGCGGCAGGAACAACTGTGGGAGGGTGTGAAGGAAATCCTTACCCAACTCTCCAAACTTTCATAACAGGGATAGATACTCCATTTGCGGAGGGAGGAACGGCGTTTCTT
>ERZ773170.2186-NODE-2186-length-12370-cov-14.070970_pt1 | contig 12370 bp, 7 predicted proteins | sample MGYA00581002_ERZ773170 | MGnify/ENA primary metagenome ERZ773170 (study PRJEB29015, sample SAMEA2737811) | human gut metagenome | biome: human gut; feature: human-associated habitat; material: faeces | place: China | collected 2012 ... | reverse complement strand
CTGCCGAAAAATCTGACGACGCATCTTACGCACAAGCTTTATGCAGTGTTTCCTTAGGAGAAGTGACACAGAGGCGTGAAGCTGTCTGGAATACTTGAGGCAGTGTTTCACTTATATAGACACCGTTCCGGCGAAAAGGTCACACTTTTTTCGAAAAAATTTGCAAAAAAGGCTTTTCTCCTGTTTGGGAAGAAAAGCCTTTTGCATAATGCTTTGCGGATTACTTACTGAAACTTTGCTACAGCAGCCTTCAGTGCATCGACCTTGTCCTTGCGTTCCCACGCAACGCCCAGATCTTCACGACCCATGTGACCATAAGCAGCCAGCTTCCGGTACTGCGGCTTCCGCAGATCCAGCATGCGGATAATGCCGTCCGGTGTCAGCTGGAACACGTCCAGAACTGCCTTGGAAAGGGCTTCCTCGGAAACTGTGCCGGTGCCAAATGTATCCACCAGAACGGAAACCGGATGTGCCACGCCGATCGCATAAGCCAGCTGTACTTCGCAGCGTTTTGCCAGACCGGCAGCCACGATATTCTTGGCGATATACCGTGCAGCATACGCACCGGAACGATCCACCTTCGTCGGATCCTTACCGCTGAATGCACCGCCGCCGTGACGAGCCGTGCCGCCATAGGTGTCTACGATGATCTTCCGTCCGGTCAGACCGCTGTCACCCTGCGGACCGCCGACAACAAAGCGACCGGTGGGGTTGATGAAATACTTGGTGTTTTCGTCCAGCAGTTCTGCCGGAATCACTGCCGGAATCACATAGTGCATCATATCGCGGCGAATGGTTTCCAGCGATACATCTGCGGCATGCTGGGTGGAAATGACAACGGTGTCCACACGAACCGGCTTGTCCCCGTCATATTCCACAGTCACCTGTGCCTTGCCGTCCGGACGGAGATAGGTCAGTGTCTTATTCTTCCGCAGTTCTGCCAGCTTCTTGCAAAGCTTATGGGACAGCGAAATTGCCAGCGGCATCAGTTCCGGTGTTTCGTCGCAGGCATAGCCAAACATCATGCCCTGATCTCCGGCACCCGTTTCGGTAGATTCGCCGCCTCTGGTTTCGATAGCATCGTTAACGCCCATAGCAATATCCGGTGACTGCTTGTTGATCGCCTGCAAAACGGAGCAGGTGTAGCCGTCGAAACCGTACTTGGCTCTGTCGTAGCCGATGTCTACGATCACGTCCCGTGCGATCTGCTGAATGTCCACCTTAGCAGTGGTGGAGATTTCGCCCATGCAAAGCACCATGCCGGTTTCCACAATGGTTTCACACGCTACGCGAGCCTTGCTGTCCTGTTCCAGAATTGCGTCCAGCACTGCGTCAGAAATCTGGTCGCAGATCTTATCCGGATGTCCTTCTGTCACAGATTCTGATGTAAATAAAGTTCTTGCCATAAAATTCTTCCTTTCTGTGTCGTTGGGAAAAGTATCAAAAAAAAGACACCCGTATAGGGTGTCCAAAATTTTTTGTACAAACCCCTCATCTCTCGGTTATACCGCAGGAATTGGCACCGTATCGCATCAGCGATTGGTTGCCGGGCTTCACAGGACCTGTTCCTCCACCACTCTTGATAAGGTATAAGGTATTTTGCAGAGCATTGCTCTGTTTTTATTATACAAGATTCGCGTTGATTTGTCAATAGGAAATTTCGACATTTTCTGTAGATAGGGCAATACCGCACAAAGATTGTGCGACAGATGCGTCGTCAAATTTTTCGTCAGATGAAACAAAAAGCGGAGTGAATACTTGATGTATTCACGAGCATTTTTGTGAAATATGACGGGAAATTTGCAAGCAGATGGCGTGCAAAGTCGCCAGACGCTCTTTGTGCGGTATTGCCTTAGCAAAAAAGGCACCGCAGCCATGCAGCCGCAGTGCCTTTTTTATTTGTGAAACTCGTTTAGAATAACGATTTCATTATGCGTTCATGCTGGAGTTTTCCGGCAGACCCTTCAGAATGTGAACGAGGAACTTCAGCAGAGCTGTTGCGTCGTTGCCGTCGATTTCACCGTTCTGATCGTAGCAGTCACCATTCAGCATCTGCTGTGCGTTGAAGGTTACAACATTTGCAGCCTTCTTGTTCAGCAGAACTGCGTCTGTAACGTCTACAGCGCCGTCCAGATTGGTATCACCAAGCAGCAGCTGACCCGGAGTGATGGATGCAGCAGTTACGCTGGTGGTGGTAGCATTGCTGTCAGTTGTGGAAGCGTTGCTTGCATCTGTAGTAGCATCGCTTGCATCAGTGGAAGCTGCGGTAGTAGCAGCGGTTGTTGTAGTTGTATCCTTTGTGTCGGTAGAAGAAGTAGCTGTAGTAGTAGAAGATGCATCACGTTCGATGTACGGAGCTTCGTCATCCAGGAAGGAAGCAACCCAGCACAGCGGAGAGTTCCAGTTGATGGTGCACTCGTTTACAGACCATGCTTCTACGTTATCCAGATAGCACTTCATCGGAGCGATAGAACCTACCTTGTAGCCCTGACCCTGAACCATCGGGTCTTCCATGTTGGAGTTCGGACCACCGGACAGAACGCCGTACGGAGCATACGGGAAGTCGTCGCTGTTCAGCTGACCAGACCACCATCTGTGGTGCGGGTAAGTGGTAGAGTGTTCACCGTAACCGGTTACATAACCCTGTTCCAGCGGGTTGCGACCCATCAGGTAGTCCATTGAAGTGGTAACACCGTCAATGTACTTTACTTCCTTAGATGCGTCATATGCCAGAGCCAGTGCCATAGAGTTGTTGATTACCATGGAGTTGGAACCCCATTCGTAACCACCACTCAGAGTCTTGGTTTCAGAATCGCCTGTACCGGAAGCAGCATTGTACTTCCATACAGTGGTATCATAGTCATGACCTACATACGGGATACCATATGCAGATTTGTCCTGTACTTCCAGAATGGAGTCAGCTGCCTTCAGAACTTCTGCCTTCAGGGTGTTTACTTCATCCTGAGTCAGCAGGCCCTTATCCAGCATAGCCTGAGAATTTACATACAGGGAGATAGAACCAACGGAGTTCAGAGTACCCCATGTGAACAGGGAGAATGAACCGTTGTTTTCACCACCAACCAGAGTTGTGGAGATTTCCAGAGCCTTTGCGTTGTCAGTACCATAAGCGTTGGTACCATACTTCATCAGTTCATCATAATAGGTCTTGTCGCCTGTTGTGATGTACAGTTCGCAAGCTGCCCAGTAGAATTCGTCGCTGACTTCGGTGTCACCGTACGGGCCACCGCCCTTGTTCTGATCCAGCGGAGCATACATGAGGTCAGCAGAGATACCGCCTTCACCCTTGGTGTCGCCACCCCAGCCAGAGAACTTCTTGAAGTTCTTCTGTGCTGCTGCATAGGTCTTGATCGCTGCATCTTCCATGGTCTTTGCATAAGCTGCATCGTAATCCTTGAACAGACGAGCTGCCTGTGCAAATGTTGCAGAAGCGTTCAGAGTTGCTGCATAGGTAACCGGCTTAACGATTCGCATCGGAGCCTTGTTTTCCTTGTCGCCTTCGTTCTTGTCATACGGAGCAACAGCCAGACCGGTCCACTTGTAGTCGTGAGCCTTGTGGTATACCATACCATCGTCACGCATCATTTCGAGGAAGAAGTCCAGTTCTACCTTGCACTCGTCCAGAATATCCGGAGTACCGTTTCCTGCTTCCGGAATAGACATAACGGTGGAGTTATCGCCGAACTTGTCAGCCTTGCCTACCATGAGGGATCTCTCATACATGTTCATCAGAGTCCACAGAGAGATACCGCCGTTTACAACGTACTTACCATAGTCACCAGCGTCGAACCAACCGCCAGCTACGTTAATGGACTGGCTGTAGGACGGCTTGGAGGTGTAGATGTAAACCCACTTGTCTGCGATGTAAGCGTTATCAGTCGGCCAGTGCTGAGAATCCTTACGAGCCAGAGTCTTCTTGCTGCCTTCCTGGCTCTGCGGAGACGGAATGTACTTGTCTTCAGTATCCATTGCACGGTTCTGATAGAAGTAGTTCAGTGCATAGGTCAGCATGCTCTTGTCGTGGTGCTTTTCATACAGGTTCTTGTCGATGTCAAAACTCTTAGAAGTCTTGCCGGCAACAGTCAGGGTGTAGCCCTTGCCTTCTGTAGTGAAATCTGTGAAGTCGATCTGCTGGGTGTAATCCCAAGCACCAAGTTCATCATACTTGGTGTTGCCGTCGGTAGTGCCGCTGTAAACAACGCTGCCGCTTGCGTCCTTGATCTCGTAGTCATACTTGGTAGTATCACCTTCGGACAGAACAACAGTTGCAACCTTCTTACCATTCGGATAATAACCAACCTGGTTTACTTCAACGCCGGTCGGCTCATAAGCAGCTTCTGCCTGATAGTCAGATGCATCATCGGTCATATCGATGAGTGCCAGGTTGTCGAACCGGATGATGGTATCCTTCGGGAAGCAGTCCATCTTCGCGTAGTTACCCTGACCGCCCATGTGGAAGGTCCATTCTGCGGTACCCTTAACGGTTTCAGTAGCCTGGAATTCATAAGCAACTGTGGTCCACTGGTTTGCCGGATATTCCTTGTTGTACCAAGCATCCCAGCCCTGACCGTAGTCTACCTTGTTACCGGTCTTGGAAGCACTCTTCAGCTTTTCTTCCAGCTGTTCCTGTGTCAGACCTGCTTCATAAGACAGGGACAGTTCGTCACCATTGCTGTGCCACAGTTCCTGATCGTCCTTTGACATGTTGCCCAGCTTTGCGTACATGTGACCGCTGTTAGACGGGTTTACGCTGTAGGTAATACGATAGGTGTGACCGCTTTCAATGGTCAGATTTCTGTGACGGAACTGGCAGTCCCAACGGCTTTCACCGCCGTTTGCAGTACCACCGATGTTTTCCAGCTTGATCGCATAGATACCGTCGGTGATGTCGAACTTCATGACAGCAGTTGCGTTTTCACAAATGTGCCAAGGCAAGCCCTTTCCGTTTTCGAAGGTACCTTCGCCCAGCTCCTCGCCTGCGAACGCTGTCATAGACAGTGCAGTCAGACCTGTAGCGGTAGCAGAAACTGCCATCACTGCAGCAGAAGCGAAGGCAAGTGCCTTCTTGCCGAGTTTTTTCTTCAGCATAAATATCCTCCTTGAAAATTAGAGATTTTTTGATGTTGGAACAAGGGTACGCATGTTCCACTTTCAACGATTGTTTTCGCCGAACACGCCGGCAGATATACGCCGCACCGGATAGGATTCAGACGCAACTATCCCTTACAGGGCATATCTTTCTCGTTTCATTTATTATAGCACATGAAAAATTCATTGTAAAGTGGATTTTCAAATTTCAGTAAAACATGCTAAACAGTTTCCATGCTTTTTGTGCAACTTGCCATATGTAACGACAGATTTTTCGGAAAAAACAGAAAAGAAAAAGGATACAGGCAAAATTTGCCCGTATCCTTTTTGTGAAAATTGCCGATTTTTTGACAGAGATTAGCCCTCAGCCGGCAGAGTCTTTACGATCGAAACGAGGAACTGAAGCAGTACCGTCGAATCTGCCTGACCAACACCGTCATCGGTGCAGCAGTCAGCATTTGCATACTGCTGGTCGTTCAGGATTACCACGCCGGCAACCTTCTTGTTCAGCAGAACTGCGTCTGTGATGTCCACACGGCCGTCCAGATTTACGTCACCGTACAGGCTTGCCTTTACGCTCGGCTTCGGACCGTTGGTAGCGGTGGTTGTCTGCTTGGTGGTAGTTGTGGTGGAAGCAGTGGTCTTGTTAGTAGTGGTAGTTGCCTTGGTTGTAGATACAGTGGTAGTGGTCTGACCGCTGCCGCTGTAAGCGTCTGTGTAAACTGTGATAGAATCGATAGTGAACTTGTTGCAGTCGATCCACCATACGCCGAACTTCAGTTCGCCGCCGTACTGGGTCTGAATGATCGCAGAAGTTGCAGAATCCACATCCCATACGATGCTGCCGGTCTTTCCGCTGATGGTCTGTTCCATATCCTCGGACTGTGTCCAGTAATCCGGAGCCACGCTGGTGGAAGAACCGAATGCACCCTGCCACTTGCCGATCTGCTTCTTGCTGGTGGAGAGGTTGATCTCAACCTTGGTGACCTTTTCGCCTGCCGGAACGCCCAGATCGGACCACTTCCAGCCCAGCATCTTATCGCCTGCCGGCAGATCTTCATAAACAATTGCCTGATTAAGATCCTTGGTATACTTACCGCCGCTAGAAGGCTTTGCAGTAGTAGTGCCCGGTGTTACGTTGCCGTAGTGCAGAACGACCTTGTCGATCTTGACACTGCTTGCATCCGGATAGAAGACCATTGCCTTGACAGTCTGACCCACGTTGGACGGGATCACATAGTCTGCGGTGCACTGACCGTTCGAACCAACGGTTACGTCGAAGTCGGTCTGTTCCCAGGAGCCAGTCCATGTGCCGAATGCACCGCTGGAGTTGGTGTCCTTGGTAGAAATGGTGTAGTACAGCGTTGCAGACTTTGCACCGTTGGGAGCAAACTCTGCGTACAGCTGCTTGTCGCCTGCGGTACCAGTCTGTGTGCCGGTTGTAATGTTTGCAGTCTTGTCATCACCGCTTGCCGCAGCAGTAGTAGCGGTTGTAGTCGGGTTCTGCTTGGTAGTAGTTGCATTGGTTGTCGGGTTGCTGCTGCTTCCTTCGTCCAGAACGACCTTGTCGATCTTGACGCTGCTTGCGTCCGGATAGAAGACCATTGCCTTGACAGTCTGACCTACATTGGACGGAATGTTATAAGTTGCCTTGCACTCACCGTTTGCATCAACGGTAACCTCAAAGTCTTCCTGCACCCAGGAGCCTGTCCATGTGCCGAATGCACCGCTGGAGTTGGTGTCGCTGGTCTTGACCTTGTAGTACAGAGTCGCAGTCTTTGCACCGTTGGGAGCAAATTCTGCATACATCTGCTTGTCACCGTCAGTACCAACCTGTGTACCGGTGGTGATGTTTGCAGTCTTACCGCCGGACGGAGCGGCAGTTGTAATTGTAGTGGTTGTGATATTCCGCTTGGTAGTAGCCTGTGTTGTGGTTGTAGTCACCGGCTTATTGGTGGTGGTAGTTGTTGCCTTGGTGGTGGTAACAATGCTGCCGCTGACGCCTTCAATGCTGGAGTCTACAGAACCGGTTTTGTAAATGGAATACAGACCTGCTGCTGCACCGACCAGACCTGCGTTATAGTCCAGGGCAACTTCGTTTGCCTGATAGTCGTTTACAGAGTCAGTATAAGTGAAGTTGGAGTCTGCCGGACCGCCGACCAGTGCACCTACCAGAGTGTGGCCATTGCTGCTGTAGCCGGTCTTGCCTTTCATTTCGTCAAAGCTCTGATAGCCGGATGCAGCTCTGTGGTGCGGATACTTTGCAGAATTGCTGTCCATGCCGACAACGAAATTCACATTCTTCGGGTTGTTGCCCAGGATCATGCCCATCTGTGCCTTGCACCAGCTGGAATAATCCATGCCGCTCTTTGCGGAATATTTCGTGGTAGCCAGTGCTGCCATCTGCAGTGCAGTGTTATAACGTGCACTGCCCCAGTCGCTTTCGCAGTAATATGTGCTTTCGCTGGTGCACTTGCCGTTCAGATATGTGGTGACCTTTGCCCAGTCCATTGCATCGCCGGTGATCTCACTCTGGAGGATCGCAGCACCGAGGCTGACATTATTCCAGCACATGGTGGAGTATACGCCCCACTTGCATCCAGACTGACCGGACTTACCGGCATTGGTGTCGTTCATGAACTTGTCCAGGAACGAGCTGTAGGTGCTGTCCTTGGTTGCCAGATACAGCCAGCCAGCTGCCCATGCCTGATCGTCATAGTAATCGTAAGATCTGTAGAAGTTTTCAGCCTCCGGACAATTTGCCTTATTGGTCTTGATAGAATAATTGTACAGTGCCTTTGCATACTTCAGGTCTTCTGCGTTGCCGAAGTTGATGTAGTTGACAGCCAGTGCTGCTGCATATTCTGCGGCGATGTCGCTGGCATCATCAGAAGTCCAGTAAGCAGTACGCAGACTCTGGTCATTCTGGGACTCCGGAGAGCACCAGACATCATGGTCAGCCTGTCCTACGCCTACCTGATAGCAGAAGCTGGTTACGGTATCGCCGCTCAGCTTTGTGCTTGCCTTGAAGAAGTCACAGAAGCGATCGGTCAGTGCCTGCAAATGAGCCGTCTGTCCCAGTGCATCATAGCTGTCCTTGAATTCATAATAGCCCCAGCCCAGAGTAGAAGCGGTGTAGCCAGCCGGCAGACCAAACTTTACGTGGTCGCCTGCATCGTGGAAGCCGCCGTCCACTTCATCGCTGCCGTGGCAGTTATCTCTCCAGTCAAACTGGGAGGCACTTCCCACATCAGAGCCGCACATATTGCCGTCGTAAAAATACATGGAGTACTGCAGCAGCTTTGCGTAGTTGTCATAAGACGCAGCAGATGCCGCCATACTTCCCAGCGTTGTCAGTCCGGACAACGCTGTAGTTCCGGTCAGTAACGTCGCAGCACTGGCAGCACATGCCAATACCCGCTTACCGAGCCCAAGTTTCTTCATAAAAAAACTCCTTTCGTAGTTCGCATTTTTCTGCACCGTTCTGCCCCAACTTCAGGACAATTCTCAAAAAGTGCAGACATGCCCGAAATTTATTCTATCATACCTCACAAAAAAAATCAACAGTTTTTTCCTTTCATACGAGAAATCTATGAAAACTGCCCAAACGGCATCTGGATTTTTTAGCCATAATGTCAATTTACTGCCGAAATCATGCTGATTTTACAAATGCATACACGCCCCAAAAGTGCTGCATCGGTCAGATCCGCGTTTCCACGTCACGCAGCTGTTCCTGTAACTGTTTCCAGTCCGGCAGTTCTGCGGCGATCTCCGCATAAAATGCCGGCGAATGATCCGGATGGAGAAAATGGGAAAACTCGTGCATCACCACGTACTCCATGCACCGCACCGGTGCCGCCAGCAGCCGCAGATTAAACGTCAGCACGCCGCGGGTAGGACGGCAGTTGCCCCACTGGGAAACCATATGCCGGAACCGGATCTCAGGAAATGCCACGCCTTTCGCTTCAAACACGGGATAAACTGCACGGCAGAGATTCCGCACTGCCTTTTCGCAGGCGTTTTCCCACCAGCTGTCGAATACCTGTTTCCGAACCTGTTCGTTTTCCGGCTGTTTCACCAGCAGCCGGAGCGTTTCCCCCTGCACCAGCACGCTTTCCCGACTGCCGCGTTCCACCGCCAGCCGACAGGATTTCCCCAGATACAGTACTGGTTCTCCGGCGGTATAGTGCACCGGATACTGTTTCGGCTTTTCTGCGGCAGCGGCGTATTGGTGCAGGGTCTGGAGAATTTTCGCGGCATGCTGCTGTAAGATCTGTTCCACCCGTTCTGACGGCACATGCATCGGTGCAGAAACCAGCAGACCAGTTTCCGGACGAAGCCGCATGTTGATATTTTTGACAGCTTTCCGTTCCAGCGTGTAGGAAATGGTTTCGCCGGCAAGAGTGATGTTCCGCTGTTCTTTCATGGGTCGGTGTCCTCGCTTTCGGTGAGATGCATTTTTGCAGCACTTGACAGATCCTGCAATCCGATGTATAATAGTATCACAAAAAAATTGGGGAAACACTGAATAAAGCTTGTGCGTAAGATGCGTAGTCAGATTTCTGGGCAATATGACGGAAAATCTGCACGCAGATTGCGTACAAAGCCGTCAGGCGGGCTTTATGCAGTGTTTCCTTAGGGAATGATGTTCTCCCTTGGGATTCCAAAACCGCTTGAGTGCTGATGACGTCTGCTTTTTAGGGTCTGTTCCATATTTTTTTATCTGCCGAAAAGATATGCAGAAAAAGATATGAAACAGGTTCCTAGGCAGATATTGTCAGCTTTTTCTTTTTTCGGAGGTATTGTCTATGCAAAAAATCAAACTGCAACTTATTTTCCCCACTCTGCTGCTCTGTGTGCTGGCGGCAGCTGCCGGCTGTATCACCGGTGCACTCACCGCCGGATTCGGGCGTGTGCTGCTGTGGATCGGTACATTCCGGACAGAGCACCTGATCTCGTGTGTTCCCTTTCTGCCCATTGCCGGTGTCTGCATGGTATGGATATACCAGAAATACGGCAGAGAAAGCAGTCAGGGCATGAGCCTGATCTTTGACGCTGCGGACGGCACTGCAAAACGCATTCCCCTCCGGCTGATCCCGCTTCTGATCGGCAGCACGTGGCTGACACATCTCAGCGGCGGCAGTGCCGGACGAGAGGGTGTCGCTGTACAGCTGGGAGCTGCGGTTTCCCACAACATCGGCAGCCGGATTCCGTGGTTCCGGAGCATTCCCGATGCCGTTCCCATTCTGACCATTGCCGGAATGGCTGCCGGTTTCAGTGGGCTGTTTCACGCACCGCTGGCGGCAGTCTGCTTTGCACTGGAAGTGCTGGCAATCGGGAAACTGGAATATCGTGCCCTGCTGCCTGCCGCCATTGCCGCAGTGACAGCAAACGGGATCTCCGTCGCACTGGGGCTGGAAACCTTTCAGGTGGCACTTCCCGAAGCCGGCTTTGCACCGCTTTCCGTGCCGGTTCTGCTGCTGGGGATTTCCTCCGGCATTGTAGGCGGCATCTTCACCCTGCTGCTGAAACAAGGAAAAATCTATGCCGCCAAGCTGCTCCCCAACCCTGTGATTCGCATTGCCCTCTGCGGTTCGGTACTGGCAATGTTTCTCCTGCTCTCCGGACACGGCAGATACGCCGGACTGGGCACCGATCTGATCGCCCTCGCCTGTGACGGCGGAACCATTTACTGGTTCGACTTTCTGTGCAAGCTGCTGTTCACCGTCTGCACCCTTGCCATTGGATTTCAGGGCGGCGAAGTCACACCGCTGTTTGCAATCGGTGCCTGCCTTGGTGCAGCACTTGCCCCGCTGTTCGGTATCTCTCCGGTATTCGCCGCCGCACTCTGCTATGCCGCCGTTTTCGGCAGTGCTTCTAATACATGGCTCGCTCCGATCTGCATCGGAACCGAAGTGTTCGGATTCGCGTACCTGCCCTATTTCGCCGTTGTCTGCACCGTTTCCCGCCTTTGCAACGGCAACCGTTCCATGTATGGCAGACAGAAACCGGCTCCGCTGTTTTTGCAGGGGCAAAAATAAGACACGTTTTCAAAAAGCCGTACATGATCGCTCATGTACGGCTTTTAAGGAAGCAGATTTCTCAAAGAGGGTTGCGGGAGAGCCGCTTCAGCAGCGGAATGCACACGCCGCCGCACAGATTTCCCAGAATTGCCACCGGGAAATAACACAGTGCACGAAGCGGGTTCGGGCAGCCAGCCATGCAGTAATAGAACGCATCTGCCACGCAGTGGTTGAAGCCGGACAGAATGAATACCATGATCGGCATTACCACAATGAACACGCCGCCGATGAAGTTCTTCTTTTCATTGCAGCGGCGGGAACCTTCTACAGCGGAGAACATCAGAATGCCGCAGAAGAACGCCAGCACAAAAGAGCTAAGCAAGCTGTCGTCCAACTTGGCGGACATGGTTGCCTGTGCACGATCCATCAGTGTCACGTCCATGCCGTTTACCTTGGTTTCCGTTGCGAACCTTGTCAGGTGCACGATGCCGGCGGTCAGGCCGGCACCGATCGCATTCGCCAAAAAGGTGAAGAACGTTTCGCCCAGATACGCCTTGTCACGGTCGAAAATGTATCCCACCTTGCCGGTGTACAGTCCATACTGGAACTGCACAATACAGAACAGTCCCAGCGAGAACAGAAATGCCCCCAGATAGCGGTTTTCACAGGACATGCTGACGACACAGCCGATGCCGATCATCAGACCGGACAGCATACCGTCCGCCAGAAAGGACAGCCACTTATTTTTTTGTTTCTTTTCCATTTTTTATTTCCTACACTTTCTATACTTTATGCGAAAAACTCCGCCGGATCACCGCCATTCACTGCCAGAATGTGCAGCGGTGCCTGCAAGTCCGGCAGCAGAAAGCCGCCCTCAATGCATGCCGAGCTGCAAAATGCAAACATGGACGGATAGGTTTCATCGTCCATATAAAACGGTTCTCTGGCATTTTCCGGATCAACACCCACACGATAAATGCCGTCCGCATAGTGGAACAGCACGTCCAGTTTGTCATTCCGGTGTTTCCGCATCAGAGCGATCACTTCGCCGGAATTTACAGAAACACTGCTCCAGTCAAAAGAAAGCATCGATTCCATTTTTTCTTCCTCCTCACAAAAAACAGCACACTCTGAGAGCATGCCGTTTTCCAGTTCATCAAAATTCAGCTTCATTCAGTATTTGGCTTAAGGCAACACCGCACAAAGCTTGTGCGTAAGGTGCGTTGTCAGATTTTTCGGCA
>ERZ773170.2185-NODE-2185-length-12385-cov-2.746715_pt1 | contig 12385 bp, 8 predicted proteins | sample MGYA00581002_ERZ773170 | MGnify/ENA primary metagenome ERZ773170 (study PRJEB29015, sample SAMEA2737811) | human gut metagenome | biome: human gut; feature: human-associated habitat; material: faeces | place: China | collected 2012 ... | reverse complement strand
CAACGATGATCTCAATGCCTGCTGCCTTTGCATGGTTGATCGCCTCAACCGTCTGTGGCATAACGCCATCATCGGCTGCAACAACTAGAATTGCAATATCGGTAGAATTGGCACCACGCATACGCATAGCGGTAAATGCCTCATGTCCCGGTGTATCTAAGAAGGTGATCTTCTGTCCATTGACTGATACCATGTAAGCACCAATGTGCTGTGTGATACCGCCTGCCTCGCGGTCTGTCACCTTAGTGTCACGGATAGCATCCAAAAGGGATGTCTTACCATGGTCAACGTGTCCCATAACACAGACAACCGGTGGACGGGCAACCATATCTTCTTCTGACTCTTCATCCTCGCGAAGAAGTTCCTCGATCACATCTACCTTGACTTCCGGCTCACAGATGCAGTTGAACTCAAGTGCGATCTCTTCTGCCTGCTCGTAGTCGATATCCTGGTTTACGGTAACCATGATGCCCTTCATAAAGAGTTTCTTAACGATCACAGATGCCTGCACTTTCATCTTGTCAGCCAATTCCTTGATCGTAATATGCTCAGGCAGGGTCAGTGTAATGATCTCGTTCGGATCCTTTTCTGCCGGCTTTGGCTGTGGCGCCTTATTCTTCTTCTTGCCACCGTTCTTCTCCAAGTTTACATAGCGTTCCTGCTTCTTAGAGCCAAACTGATCGTGCTCATGTTTCTTTTTATTGTTGCGGTTGTTGTCGCGGCTTCCCTTTGCATTCATATCTGCAGCTGGCGCAGCCGGAGCAGCATTGTTTCTGCGGTTGTCACCGGCAAATCCACCACCGTTTGGACGGTTGCCGTTTGGTCTGTTGCCACGATTGCCGTCGTTATTGCGCGGTCTGCGGTTGTCGCCTGCGTTTACGCGGCTGCTCGGACGGTCATTTTCTGACATTTGGCGTGGACGGATCGGACGATTACCGTTTGGTCTGTCACCACGGTTGCCATTCTCACGTCTGTCCTGTCGTTCCTGTCTGTCCTGACGCTCCTTGCGCTCCAATCTCTCCTGACGTTCCTTCTCCTCCTGTACGCGGTGGGAAGGTCTGACGGTACGCTCACTCTCCGGACGGATTGTGATTCTTCCCTGTGCCGGACGTCCGGAACCGGAACGGTCACCACGATTGCCATTTTGTCTGTCACCATCCGGTCTTCTTCTCGGACGGTCACCATCACGGCGAGGTCTCTGCTGCTTGCTGTACTGGGCATTAAAGACAGCGGAAATGCTTGATTTCTTCTTCGGACGTGCATTTTCTTCCTTATGCTCTGCCTTCTTTTCCCCGGTCTTTGCCCCTTCTTTTGCAGGTTCTTCTTTTACCGCTGCCTCTTTCTTTGCTTCTGTCTTCTTCTCCGGTGCTTCTTTTACTTCTTTTTTGACCGGTTCTGCCTTTTTAAACTTCTTTTCTACGATCGCGATCGCAGCATCCTCAATGCTGTTTTGGCTCTTTACTTCTATTCCGTTTGCAGCAAGTGTTGCAACAACTTCTTTTGTTTCTACACCTAACTGTTTTGCTAATTCATATACTCTAACTTTTGCCATACTATATCCTCCATTATTCAGTTGTTATACCAGTGTGATTTTCTTTTTTACAGCCTGTGCCAGATTTTCATCTGTGATCGCAACGGATGCCCGGAACTCTTTGCCGATTGCATGCCCCAGATTCTCTTTTTTGCCATAAAAAACAAGGTCGCACTCATAAAATTCACACATGTTCGTAAAACTCTTTTTGGTATTGTCAGATGCATCTTCTGCAACCAGCACCAGCCATGCCTTGCCTTCTTTGACAGCCTTTTCCACGGAAAATTCTCCGCTGACTACTTTTCCCGCTTTTGTTGCCATACCAAGCATCGCCAAAGCCTTATCCTGCATTTAGATCATCTCCTCTTCCAATCGTTTTACAATATCTTCTGGTATCTTACACTTCAATGAACGTTCCAATCCCTTATTCTTCATCGCCTTGTGAAAACATTCGATGTCTTTACAAATGTAAGCCCCTCTGCCATTGGCTCTGCCGCTGGCATCCACAAGAAAGGTATCCTCCGGTGTCTTTACCACGCGGACTAAAAGGGATTTGTCTTTCATTTCATTACATCCCACACACTTGCGCTGTGGAATTTTTTTGCCATTCATTTTATTCTTCACTTTCTGATGCTGCATCATCATCGTAGTCATCTTCTACATAATCATCTTCAGACTCGTCATACTCATCATCATAGTATTCATCGTCGTCATAATACTCATCATCATACTCGTTTTCATAATCCAGGAAATCGCCTGCTTCTCTTGCCTGCGTCTCGCTCTTGATGTCGATCTTAAATCCTGTCAGACGGGCTGCAAGTCTTGCATTCTGTCCTTCCTTACCAATGGCAAGTGACAACTGATAATCCGGAACAACAACTTTTGCTGTCTTTTCATCTGCATCTGCGATAACAGAAATGACCTTTGCCGGACTTAAGGCATGCTCAATGAGCATAGCCGGGTTTTCATTCCATTCGATGATGTCGATCTTTTCTCCGCGGAGTTCATCTACGATCGCATTGACACGGGAACCGTTCATACCGACACAGGCGCCGACTGCGTCTACGTTCGGATTGTTCGACCATACTGCGATCTTGGTACGGCTGCCAGCCTCACGGGCGATGCTCTTGATCTCTACAACGCCGTCGCGGATTTCTGTTACTTCTTCTTCAAACAGACGTTTTACAAGCTCCGGATGGGTACGGCTGACTAAAATACGAGGTCCCTTGGGAGTGTTCTTTACTTCAAGAATATAAACCTTAATTCTCTCGGTCGGCTTGAACACTTCGCCCTTTACCTGCTCACTCTCGTTTAAGATTGCGTCCGCCTTGCCCAGGTTGATGCTGATGTTGCGGCCCAGATAACGCTGTACAACGCCGGTTACGACGTCTTTTTCCTTTTCGAAATACTGATTGTATACAACGCTTCTCTCTTCTTCCCGGATCTTCTGCAGAATGACATTTTTCGCATTCTGTGTTGCAATACGGCCGAATTCTTTAGACTTAATCTCCACATGGATTATGTCTCCAACCTGCGCTCTGTGGGAAATCTGCTTTGCATCCTCCAGAGCGATCTGCAGGCATTCATCCTCCACGTCATCCTGTGTCGGAACAACCTCTTTCTCCGCATAGCAGAGAAAATCGCAGGTATCCCGGTCGATTTCCACCTTTACATTATCCGCTTTGCCGAAATGCTGTTTGCAGGCTGTGAGCAGAGAGTTTTCGATCGCTTCGAACAGAGTCTCTTTGCTGATCTCTTTCTCTTTCTCCAGTACATCCAACGCTTCCTTTAATTCCTTATTCATTTCATCCTCCATTCCGCTGCTTTGTCGTCTGTTTAAAAATCCAGCGCCAGACGGATCAGTGCAATCTCTTTTCTGGCAAATGTCATTTCCTTTTCTGCTGTATCAATCGTAATGCTGTCCGCATCATAGCTTTTTAATACGCCTGTAAATTCCCGGCATTTATCCACCGGCTTATACAATCTGATTTCCACTTCTTCGCCCAGGCTCTTTTCCAGGTGCTTATCCTTTTTCAGCGTCCTGCCAAGCCCCGGTGAGCTCACTTCCAAAATATAGGCGTCCTCGATAAAATCGGCTTCATCCAGTTTGTCGGACAACGCGCGGCTTACTGCCTCGCAGTCACCGATGTTGACGCCGTCCGGTTTGTCGATATAGGCACGCAGATACCAGTCGCTGCCTTCTTTCACATACTCCACGTCGTAGATTTCCACGCCGTTTTCCTCCGCGATCGGAAGCAGAAGTTCTTCCGTCTTCGCTTCGTATGTCTCTCTTTTTGACATTCCTTCACCTTCCTTATTCAGTTGTCTGTGTTATCACCCGCGACATCCTCGTCGCGATAACAAACTTGGAATAGAATCCGGCTTGCCGGATTCCCACGCCTGCGGCGGGTCGCGTCAGCGACACTTTCCACTCCGCCGCATGGCATAAAACACTCTTGTTTGTTATCACCTGTGATAACAAACAAGAGTGGGTTTTTGCCCACTCTTGCTCCAGTAACATGTATCATCCTCTTTACTCTAACATGTTCCCGACCGGAATGCAAGGGGTTCCGGCAAAAATGTTGCAGTTCAACCACTCATAGATGTTTGTGCAAGCACAAATCTATGCACAGGAATTCCCGAGGGAACTGTAACGCAAAAACCGGAATCCTTTACGAATTCCGGTTCTCGAAAACAGCTAGTAGGGGAATCGAACCCCTGTTTTCGCCGTGAGAGGGCGACGTCTTAACCGCTTGACCAACTAGCCATTCTTTTGTGTCACTTAACTGACGCTTGATTACTATACAATACTTTTTTCCAAAATGCAAGTGTTTTTTGCAAATTTTATAAATTTGCTGGTAGATAGTAACAGTTTTTGCTGCAGCCGTTCAAAAACAACTCCTGCTTCATCCGTTTTTGATAGGTTTCCCGGTCTTTGGAGGCATCCAGGATCTCCAACGCACGCTTCATCGCCCGGATGTCTTCCACCATCCGGTCCGGGTGGTTTCCTCTGCCTACAATTTTCAGATGGGTAATTCCCGCCTGACCCAGATCATAGAGCGCACACAGCCCACAGCCACTTTCGCCCAGGATTGGAGCATCGAAATCTGATTCCGGTGAATCCCATGTGCCGCCGCACTGTCTGGCTTCTGAGGTATATTCCCTTGAAGACGCGGTACCGTCCCATTCTTGGTGATCGATAAGGATGCTGTCCTTCCGCTGGCTCTTCCCTACACCGACCCGATACGGCACACGGCACAAATATCCCATCTCGTCACAGTGCAGGGAATTGCAGAATGCCCCGGAAAACTGACACAGCTCATTTAATGCAAACGCTTCATATTTCATGTTTTCCAATCCGGGACTTCTTTTGGCACATGCCTGCGCCACAACCGCCATATCCTTCGGTCGCATCTTCCTTGGAAAGATGATTCTGCTGATTTCCATCTGCTCAAACAATCCTGCCATCGCGCTGTTGATTTCTCCAACCTCGCCGCTTAACGAAATCCGACAGCCGATCTTTTGCTGCCGAAGATATAAAATCAGCGCCGGGTCTGCGATAATATAATCCCCAAAACCGATTTCCATACATTTTTGAATTGTCTCTGCGATTTCCGGATACTGCTGTGGAAGATAGTACAGCGAATTAAACGTCAGCTGCACGGGCTTTTGATACGCCCGCACCATCGCCGCCAGAATTTCCAGCTCCGAAAATGCACCCAGCTGCACGCTGCAGCATCGCACCTCCCTGCGGTTTAAGGACAGAACCGTCCCGTACTTTCTGTCCCATGCATAGGGAATGTAACCGCAGAAGCATTCGTCCGCTCCCGCTTCGATATATCGGATATAATCGTCAACCGAGCCAAGCCCCGCTGTAAGTTCCATGTGTGACCTCCATGCCGCGCACTGCACTCAAAGCAGATTCAGCACCGCGCGGTCAGGCTGCACCTCCTGTTCTGCTTCCCCAAACGCTGCGTTTTCCACACTGCCCGTCTCCAGCGCCCGCAAAATCGTCTGATCCAGCGAAAACAAAGAATTGTAGCTTCCTGTCATATGCAGATGCTCCGGGTATAAAAACGCTTGCATCTGACAATATCCGGGACATTCCGTCTGTAGATACTGCCGTCCCCTGTTGTGCTCTCTGTACTGCGCATAAAGGGTACAGTATTGCGATGTGTTCGTTTGATAAAACGGAAGATGCAGGCTGTTTTTTCCTTCCGGGAATCTTTGCGGATACCCACAGCTTTCCCATTCATAGCGCACAAATCCAAGGTTTTTTTCCAGTGCCTTTTGATAAAAATCTGCATTCAGGCTGTTCTCTGCCAAAAGTCCGGTGTCCTTGTCCGGCAGCCGGCTTTTTAAATAGGAAAGCCGCGGATCTTTTTTCCGTTTATTGAGAAGTGTTCCCATGCACAGCTCAAACTGCTCCGGATATCTGCCTACAAGCTGCGCCATCCCCCAGTCATTAACGACGATCTCGATCGATTCGTTTTTCTGACACCAGCTTCGCAGGCTTTCCAGAAGCTGTTCCGCTTCCTTTAAACTGACCTCCGGCTGGCATGCAAACGAAACTGTCACGCCAAGCCCCTCGCTCCGCGCCTTTTCGAGCAGGGCAAACAGTATTTCTTTCTTTGGAAAGAGCAGACGGCAGAATTGATTTCCAAGGTAAATCCGATCCGGCAGGCGTTTTGCGTAAAACGCGCTGGCAACGTTGTTTTCCTTCCAGTAATCTGTCATAAAATCCGACAGGCTTTCTTTTAAATATGTCTCATACCATTCCGGTCTGTCCAGCTCCAGCGCGTAAGACGGATACGGACGCAAAACCGCCTCCCAGTCCGTCTGCGCAAACCATTTTCGTTTCTGCTCTTCCAGGCTGTCGGCAAAGCAATCCTCTAACTCCACCGGATAACCAACCGTTGCCTCTGCAAGCCTAGCGTCATCCTCTTCCAGCTTCAGATGGATGTAGCGGGTATATTGTAAAAGAAGCTTCTGCACAGCAATCCGAAACTCCGGCGAAGTTACGTAGACCCGATAAAGCTGATAAAAGGAGGCTGCGCACGGCTTTTCCCTGTGCCCTGGCTGTGACAAAGCGGGTGCTTTTTCCAGCCCATACTCTGTCAGCACAAGTTCCTGCCAGAGTGCCTGCTCCAGATCGTAAAAGCACACCTTACAAAACGGTGTCACTATGCAGTGCTGCGGCGGTGCGGCATCTCGCAAAACCTGGTGCTGTGCCGGCACAGCATCTGTCAAAAGCTGCCTTGCCGCCTTTTTTTCCAGTCGAAACTCAAATCCGTTTTCCGAAATCCCGACCACCTGAATTTCCCGCTCCCCAAGCTGTGCAGTCAGCAGTCCGGACGGGATTCCTCTGATATATTCTTCCATTTTCATTCTTCCAGCTTCCGTCAGCCAACCATAAAATCAAACAGACTGATCTGGTTGGACTCCGGCAGATCCCCCAGAATGCCCAGCGTATCCAGAAGCTCCACAATCGTCTTACTCGCCTTGGAACGCTCCCGGAAATCATCCTTACTCAAAAACGGACCTTTTTTCGCCGCTTCCACGATGGCGTCCGCCGCCTTTTCGCCCAGACCGTCAATGCTGTTTAGCGACGGCATGATTTTACCGTCCATGATCTGGAAATTGCGGGAATGTGCTTTAAACAAATCGATGGGCAAAAATTCAAAGCCGCGCGCATACATTTCCTGCACGAGCTTCATATCCTTTAACGACGCCTGCTCTTTCTGGGAAAGGCTGTCCGAACGCTTCTTGTAATCCGCCATGACCGCTTCCAGATGCTGTTGTCCCTGACACATAATTTCATAGGAAAAGGCGGATGCACGAATCGAAAAATACGCCGCATAATAAGCCAGCGGATAATTTACCTTACAGTAAGCGATTCGCCACGCCATCATAACATAAGCCGCCGCATGGGCTTTCGGGAACATGTACTTGATCTTTTTACACGACCAGATATACCAGTCCGGCACACCGACCGCCTTCATCGCTTCTTCCATTTCCGGCTTTAAGCCTTTCCCCTTCCGCACACTCTCCATCGTCGTGAAGGAAAGGCTCGGGTCCATGCCCATGTTGATCAGATAAATCATGATATCGTCTCGACAACAGATCGCCGTGGAAATCGTCGCCTTGCCTTCCTGAATCAGCGTCTGTGCGTTGCCCAGCCACACATCCGTACCATGTCCTAATCCGGCGATTCGAATCAGGTCGGAAAAGCACTGCGGCTTGGTGTCCAGAAGCATCTGGATAACGAAATCTGTACCAAACTCCGGGATTCCCAGACTTCCGATCTTACATCCGTCGATATCCTCCGGTTTAATTCCCAGTACTTCTGTTCCGTGGAACAGCTCGATCACCCGCTTATCGTCCAGGGGGATCTCTGTCGCAATGAACGGATGCTCTGCATTGTACTCATTCGGCATGGCATCCGAGGTGATATAATCTTCCAGCGTTCGGATCATGGTCGGATCATCATGTCCGAGAATATCGAGCTTTAAAAGGTTATGGTCAATGGAATGATAATCAAAATGGGTCGTAGTGATCCCGCACTCCATATCATTGGCAGGATGCTGCACCGGTGTAAACTCATTGATACTGTGACCATGCGGAAGTACAACGATTCCTCCCGGATGCTGCCCGGTACTTCTGCGGATTCCGGTACACCCTTCCGTCACACGCTCAATCTCACATCTTCTTTTCCTCTGTCCACGCTCTTCATAATAATTTTTCACAAATCCGTAGGCAGTCTTGTCCGCCAGTGTTCCGATCGTTCCGGCTTTGAACGTATGTCCCTCACCAAACAATACTTCTGTATATTTATGAGCTTTTGCCTGATAATCTCCTGAAAAGTTCAGGTCGATATCCGGCTCTTTATCCCCCTTAAATCCAAGGAATGTCTCGAATGGGATGTCAAATCCCGCCTTGATCAGCTTCGCTCCGCACTTCGGACACATACGGTCAGGCATATCATATCCACAGCCTCCTGCAAAAGCACGTACTTCCTCGGAATCGAAATCACTGTAATGACATTTTTCACAATAATAATGTGGACTGAGTGGATTTACCTCCGTAATTCCTGACATCGTTGCTACAAACGAAGATCCTACTGATCCACGTGAACCAACCAGGTATCCGTCCGCATTGGACTTCCATACCAGTTTCTGTGCAATGATATACATAACGGCATATCCGTTGGAAATAATGGAATTTAATTCCTTTTCCAGTCTGGAAGAAACCTGTACCGGCAGGTCTTCCCCGTACATCTCATGAGCTTTCCTGTAACAGATATCTCTCAGTTCCTGATCCGAATCCTGAATGACCGGCGGGCATTTGTTCGGATTGACCGGCGAGATCTTTTCTATCATTTTTGCGATCTTCTGCGGGTTGTCAATGACCACTTCTCTTGCCTTTGCAGATCCAAGATAGGCAAATTCTTCCAGCATCTCATCGGTTGTCCGCAGGAACAGCGGTGGCTGGGTATCCGCATCATCAAATCCTTTTCCCGCCATGATGATCCTTCGGTAGACTTCATCCTCCGGGTCAAGGAAATGCACATCACACGTAGCCACGACCGGCTTTTTGAACTGCTCACCCAGTTCTACGATCTTCCGGTTGATCTCCTGCAGATCCTCCTCTGAATTGACATTTTTCACCTTGCTGCTCTCGATCATAAACCGGTTATTACCGATCGGCTGGATCTCATAATAATCATAAAAGTCCGCAAGTTCCGCAATGGTTTCTGCCGGTCTTTCTTCCAGGATTGCCTTATACAGCTCACCTGCTTCACATGCACTTCCGATGACCAGCCCCTCCCGATGCTCATTGAGCAGACTTTTCGGGATTCTCGGCCGTCTTCCATAATAGGTCATATGAGATTCTGAAATAAGCTGGTACAGATTGTATCTTCCGATGTCATTTTTCGCAAGAATGATGATATGATGCGTTGCCATTTTGCGGATCGCATTCACATTCCGCTCTCCAAACCGGTTGATGCCCTTAAGATCTGTAATATGATCCTTCTTCAGCATCTCTACAAATTTCACAAAAATCTCCGCTGTCGCCCCTGCATCATCTACCGCACGGTGATGGTTTTCCAGGGAAATCCCCAGTGTCTTCGCCACCAGGTTCAGCTTATATTTTGACAGCGTCGGCAAAAGAACTCTCGCCATTGCCACCGTATCCACATAAGTAAATCTGTATTCTATCTCCTGATACCGGCAGTTCTGTTCAATAAATCCCACATCGAACGAAGCATTATGGGCAACCAGGACTCCATCCCCGACAAATTCCAGGAACTGTGGAAGTACATTCTCAATCGGATCCGCTTCCAGTACCATTTCATCCGTAATACTGGTCAGATTCGTGATCTCAAACGGGATCGGACGCTGCGGATTGACAAACGTACTGAACCGGTCCACGATCTCTCCGTTTACAACTTTCACTGCCCCGATCTCAATGATCTTATCCCGGATGGCACTAAAACCGGTCGTCTCAATGTCGAACACAATATACGTGTCATCCAGCGTCTGCGTTCCTGCATGAACCGCGATCTTGGTCAGGTCATCTACTACATAGCCTTCCACCCCGTAAAGTACCTTAAACGGATCGTCCTTGTCCAGTGTCTCAATATAGTGGTTGGCATCCGGGAATGCCTGTGCTACCCCGTGATCCGTGATCGCAATAGCAGGGTGTCCCCAGTCATGAGCCCTCTTTACGATATCTTTTACTTCTGAAACACCATCCATATCACTCATTTTGGTATGGCAGTGGAGTTCCACTCTCTTTAACGGGTTCAGATCCTCTCGTTTGACCGTGAAATCACCGATTTTTTTTATTCCGGTGACAGATCCGATCGTCAGTTCCCCGTCAAACTTATCAATGGTAGTGACTCCTTTGATCTTGACAAAACCGCCTTTTTTCAGACTTCCGAGAATTTCTGCCAGTTGCTCATTTTTAATGAACATTTTCACGCTGATCGTATCTGTAAAATCACTGACCGCAAAAATGATGATCGTCCGTTCATTCTTGATCTCACGGGTATCCAGACTGATGATCTTACCATGAAAGGTAATTTCTCCCATTTCTTCCACGACCTGATCCAGGCGGATCGGCTCATCTTCAAAATTCCTGCCATAGATGAGGTTCGGATCATCTCCCAGCTTCAGTGGGCATACATAATCTTTCTTTTTAAATTCCTTCTTCTGAAATTCTTTTCTCCTGCCTGATGGTTCCTTTCCTACAGCAGCTTTTTCTTTTCCACCTGCTGCCTTTTCACCCGGTTCGGCCTGCCTCTTCTTTGTATCTGATCCTATTTCCTGATTTTCCGCTGCCCTCTCAGGTTCTTCACCGCGCTGCCTTGCACGACGTTCAAAGATCGCATTGATTTCCTGCTGAATCCGCTGCTCATCGTACTCTCTTGTGCCTTCCTGATCCGTCTCTTTATAAGCTACCAGTAATTTTGCATCTATGCGGAACCGTTCCCGCAGAACCCGTTCCACCAGTGTGACGATTTCTTCTTTCCGTCCTTCTGATACGATCGTGTCCAGCAGTTCCAGGTGGATCAGATTTCCCTCTTCAAACCGGAGATCTGCCCTTGCAAACATATTTGCAGCAAGTACACTGGTCTGCCGCAGCTCTTCGATCAGACTTTCCCTGTACTCCGTCAGAATCGCCTGTGGCGTATAAAGCTCCGACAGTTGAAACTCTTCCACGATTTCGATCTTTACTGCGGCTCTTCCAAATAACTGTTCCTTGATCCGCTGTTCCATCAGCCAGATCTGCTTCTTCTGTATCAGATGCCTGCAAAGGATATGTATATGCAGAAAATCACGACCTGAATTAGTCGTGATCTTCTTAACTTCTACATCCGAAAAGAGCATCTGCAGTTCGTCCCCGACTTTCAGCGTCGGAAATACATTAAAAAATACTTTTTCACTTTTTACCTGTTCCAATTCAACAACTCCTGTCGCAATGTATCGAGAAGTTCCTCTTCTTTTACTTTTTTAATGACCTGTCCCTTTTTAATCAGCAGTCCTTCGCCGATTCCACCGGCAATACCGATATCTGCCTCTTTCGCTTCTCCTGGACCGTTCACCACACATCCCATAACTGCAACTTTGATATCATCCAGTGGAATGTCTGCAACCATTTTCTCCACCTCATTTGCAAGGTGAATCAGATTGATCCTGGTTCTGCCACAGGTCGGACAGGAAACGACTTCGATTCCGCCTTTCCTGAGTCCCAGAGTCTTAAGAATCAGCTTTGCTGTACGGATCTCCTCCACCGGATCTCCTGTCAGAGACACACGGATCGTATTTCCGATCCCTTCATACAGGATAATTCCCAGTCCGACAGAAGATTTTACATTCCCTGAATATACGGTACCGGATTCTGTAATTCCGACATGAAGCGGATAAGGACATTGTTCCGCAATCAGTTCATGTGCTTTGACGCACATCAGAACATCTGAAGACTTGATACTGACCACCAGATCGTCATACCCCATCTCCTCGATCATATGCACTTTATCCAAAGCACTTTCTACAATTCCCTCTGCGGTGACTCCGCCATATTTTTCAATTAATGGCTTCTCCAGGGATCCGCTGTTCACCCCGACACGGATCGGCACACCGTATTCTTTTGCAACATTATAGCAGTCCATTACCGCAGTAATCTGCGGCACACCGATTCCGGCAACAACACGAGTCGTACAGATAGATCCAGGTCCGATACCGACTTTCACCGCATCAACTCCGGCTTCAATTAATGCTTTCGCAGCTTCTCCTGTCGCCACATTACCGGCAATTACCTGAAGATCCGGATATTTTTCCTTCACCATAC
>ERZ773170.2161-NODE-2161-length-12521-cov-7.212177_pt1 | contig 12521 bp, 10 predicted proteins | sample MGYA00581002_ERZ773170 | MGnify/ENA primary metagenome ERZ773170 (study PRJEB29015, sample SAMEA2737811) | human gut metagenome | biome: human gut; feature: human-associated habitat; material: faeces | place: China | collected 2012 ... | reverse complement strand
CAGCTTTTCGGCCAGTGCGTCGATGCGGGCGTGGACGTGGCGGCGGTCCAGCTCCAGCTTGGTCTCACCGGCACCGCGGCGGGCACCGCCGCCGCCGCCACCGCCGCCGCCCTGACGGCTCAGGCTTTCGCCCATGCCCTGCAGGCGGGGCAGACGGTAGCGCAGCAACGCCAGCTCAGTCTGCAGCTTGCCCTCGTTGGTCACGGCGCGGCTGCGGAAGATCTCCAAAATCAACATGGTGCGGTCGATGACCTCCAGCCCGCCCAGCGCGTTGGAGATGTTGCGGATCTGGCTGCCGGTCAGCTCTCCGTCAAACACGGCGCATTCCGCACCCATTGTCTGGGCGGCAAGGGAGGCTTCTTCCAGCTTGCCGCTGCCCAGCACGATGCCGGTCTCCGGGGTCTGGCGCTTCTGGGTGATCTGCGCCACGGCCTCCATGTGGTTGGCCTCGCACAGGGCAGAAAGCTCTGCCAGACTGCGCTCGCAGTCCCAAAGTCCCTGATCCAGTGCCAGCAGCACCACCTTTGTGGGAGGGGTCTCGGTCAAAATATCATAAAGTTCGCTCAAAGTAAGTCCTTTCTGTTATCATAGCGTTCTTTTGTCAGCAGATAGCACCGGCATTCTACCGGTGTGCCGTCGAATTTGTGGTAAACATCGTCGTGGTGGTACACAAAGCCGGCCTTTTCCATCACCCGGCCGCTGGCAGGGTTCTGCACCGCGTGGCAGCAGGTGAGGAAAGCACCGCCCACCTGATGGAACCAGAAATCCACCACAGTCTGCAGCGCTTCGGTGGTAAAGCCCTTGCCCCACCACTTCTGCCCGATGCAGTAGCCCGGCTCCCAGATGCCGCCGGAGAGGTCCAGCCCCGGCCACCTGGTCTTTTGCTGCGGCTCACCCAGCAGGGCGTTGTATACGGAGATGGAGCCAAACACCTGTCCGGTGGCTTTTTCCACCATGGCCCACTGGTAATAATCCGGGTTCGGATACAGCTCTGCCCACGCCGAAAGCAGTTCCCGGGTCTCGGCAGGGCTTTTGTGCGGCTCCCAGCGCAAAAAACGGGTCACAGCCGGGTCGTTTGCCCAATTTGCGTACATCTGCGGGGCGTCCTGCGGCAGCAGGCGGCGCAGCAGCAGCCGGTCGGTCTCCAGTTCTAGTGTGCCGGTATGGCGCATGATACATCCTCTCCCTTTTCTCAAAAGTTATTCCTAAAATAGCACAAAAACAGCCGCGCCGCAAGCGAAATCAAGAAAACCGCTTGACCGGATGGGTGAACTACGATAAACTGAAAGATGAAATCTTTTTATAGGGAAGGGAAAGTATCGATGTTGGATGTGCGCAAACTGTTGACCCGGCGTCCGCTGCTGTTCGATGGCGGCATGGGTACCTATTATAAAACAAAACCGGGGCAGGAGTGCGAACAGGCAAACCTGACCGACCCCGAGGGCATTCTGGCGGTGCACCGGGCGTATCTTGCTGCCGGAGCGGACGCCATCAAGACCAACACCTTCAGCCTGCCGCGTCTGGCGGCGGCGCAGCAGCCCGGCTGGGAGCAGCTGGCAGATGCTGGCTGGCAGCTGGCAGCAAAGGCCGCCGGGGAGACCGGCGCGGCAGTGTTTGCCGACCTTGGCCCCGCACCGGATACCGAGAACTTCCCGGCAGAGCAGGTGTATCTTGCCGTGGCAAAGCGCTTTGCGCTGCTGGGCGCACGGAATTTTCTATTCGAGACCCTGAGCGCCGAGGACGGTGTGCTGGAAGCGATTCGTGCGCTGAAGCAGACCGTGCCGGAGGCCTTTGTGCTGGTATCCTTTGCGGTGCTGCCGGACGGCTACACCCGCGAGGGTCGTTACTGCGCAGAACTTGTGCGCCGCATGGCGCAGAGCGGCGTGGTGGATGCCGTAGGTTTGAACTGCGTGTCTGCCCCGGGCGCGATGCGCGCGCTGGTGCAGCAGCTGGGGGATGCAGGGCTGCCCCTTTCGGTCATGCCCAATGCAGGCTATCCGGTGGTGGCACGGGCGCAGGTGCGCTATCAGGGCAAGCCGGAATATTTTGCCCGGGAACTGAGCCGCCTTGCCGCCGAGGGCGTGCGCATTCTGGGCGGCTGCTGCGGCACGACACCGCAGCATATTGCTGCCCTGCGCACCGCACTGGATGCTCTGCCGGAAACGCTGCCCGCCGCCCCGGCTGCAAAGCCTGCCGAAGCGGCAAAGCCTGTGGTGGAAATGGACGACGCCTTTCTGCGCAAGCTGCGCGCCGGGCAGCGGGTCATCGCGGTGGAGCTGGATTCCCCCAAGGACGCCGACCTGACTGCGTATCTCGAGGGTGCCCGCCGGTTGCAGGCCGCCGGTGCCGACCTGCTGACCATTGCAGACTGCCCCATTGCCCGGGCGCGGATGGATTCCTCGCTGGTAGCGTGCCGGGTGCACCGGGAGCTGGGCATGAACGTGCTGCCCCACATGACCTGCCGGGACCGCAACCTGAACGCCGCCAAGGCACTGCTGCTGGGATTGTATGCCGAGGGTGTGCGGGAGGTGCTGGCCATTACCGGCGACCCCATCCCCACCGCCGAGCGGGACGAGGTGAAAAACGTGTACCAGTTCAACTCCCGCAAGCTGGCGCAGTATATCGTATCGCTGGCCGGGGAGGGGCGGGAGATGCCCAGCCCCATCACGGTGTTCGGTGCGCTGAACCTGAACGCCCGCAACTTTGAGGTGGAGCTGCGCCGCGCCGCAGAAAAGCTGGAAAACGGCATGAGCGGTTTCCTCACCCAGCCGGTGCTGTCGGCACAGGCGGTGGAAAATCTGAAAAAAGCCCGGGAGACGCTGGGTGAGCAAGCAAAAATTCTGGCCGGCATCCTGCCGGTGGTCAGCCAGCGCAATGCGATCTTTATGGAAAACGAGGTCAACGGCATCCATGTGGACGAGGCCATCATCCAGAAGTTTGAAGGGCTGGACCGCGCCGCAGGTGAGGAGCTTGGACTGGAAGTCTCGGTGCAGGCAGCTAAGGCGGCTGCGCCCTATGCGGACGGCTTTTACCTGATGACCCCCTTCAACCGGGTGGCGCTGATGGAGCGGCTCATTGCCCGCCTGCGCACGGAGGTGACGGATTGAACAACGTAAAACGGGCGCCGGAAGGGGAAAAAGCACCGCTGCTCAGCATCATTGTGCCGGTGTATAAGGTGGAAAACTATCTGCCCAAATGTATTGATTCCATTCTGGCGCAGACCTTTACGGACTTTGAGCTGATCCTTGTGGACGATGGCTCACCGGACGATTGCCCTGCGCTATGCGATGCCGCCGCCGAAAAAGATGCCCGCGTCCGGGTGATCCACCAGAAAAACGGGGGGCTTTCTGCCGCCCGCAACGCCGGGCTGGATGCGGCAAGAGGCGCATGGATCGGCTTTGTGGATTCAGACGACTACATTGCACCGGAAATGTATGAAGTGCTGTACCAAGCCGTGCAAAGCACCGGGGCAGACCTTGCCCTGTGCGATTACGCCGAGGTGGATGAGGCAGGCACACCCTGCCCTCAAATGCACGTCAGCCTTTCCGGGGGAGAGCTGACCGGGCAGGAGCTGCTAAAAAGGGCATCTGGTCTGATGGTTCAGCTCGCGTGGAACAAGCTGTACCGCCGCGCCGTCTTTGCGCAGCTGCGCTACCCGGAGGGAAAGCTGAATGAGGATCTTTTCCTGATCCCGGAGGTCTGTTTGCAGATCAAAAAGGCCGTGGTGGTGCCAAAGGCGCTGTATTGTTATGTGCAGCGCGGCGGCAGCATTATGAGCGGCAATAAAACGCTGCGCCATTTCGACGCTGCCGAGGCGGCACAGCGGTACTGGGACTGTCTTGTGGAAAACGCTGCATACGATGCACTGGCAAATGCAGCGCAGTATGTCATGGGCTGCGTGAGCCGGATATACCGGCAGCTGTCCCCGGCACTGCGCAAGGCACCCCGCAGCCGGGAAATGCTGCGGATGCAGTTTGAGGTGGTCGACCGCACCCGGCGGTACTGCGCCGTTCCGGGCGGGCTTTGGCTGCAAAGCTGGCTGCTGTGGCACTTCCCGCAGACATACAGTCGGCTGCGGGACATGAAGGGCTGAGAAGGAGAACAAAATTCGTATGAGAACGCGCTATACGCTTATCAATATGCTGGTCAATATTGGCGGGCAATTTTTTACGATGCTACTGTCCTTCATCAACCGGATGGTGTTCATCCGCTGCCTTTCGGCGGCCTATCTGGGCGTCAACGGTCTGTTTACTGATGTGCTCAGCATCCTTAATTTTGCGGAGCTGGGCATCGGTACGGCTATGGTGTTCAGCATGTATGAGCCGGCCGCTCGGGATGACGAGCAGAAACTGGCGCGGCTGATGAACCTGTACAAGTGGATGTACCGGGCGGTGGCAGCCTCGGTGTTGCTGTTCGGGCTGGTGCTGCTTCCGTTTCTGCCCTACCTCATCAAGGGCGGCGAGGGCATTGAACATATCACCCTGATCTATATGATATATGTGCTCGGTTCAGCAAGTTCCTATCTGCTGAACTATAAAAGCTCTATCTATCAGGCTTATCAGAAGGGATATATCCGGGCCGGATGGAACATGGTGTGCGAGTTCATAAAAACGGTTTTGCAGATCGCAATATTGCTGTTGACAGGCAACTTTATTCTGTATCTGGTGGTTCAGCAGGCGGTACAGTTTCTGCCCAACATCATGGTTTCCCGCAGGGTGGATAAAGAGTTTCCCTACCTGAAGGAATGCCGGGAGCTGCCGGATAGGGAGGAGCGGAGCGGCATCCTGAAAAACATCGGCGCCATGAGCATGCACAAGCTGGCGATCGTCATTGTGCGCAACACGGACAGCCTGCTGATGTCCTCCTTTATTGGGCTGACAACGGTGGGACTTTATTCCAATTACCGGCTGGTGATCAATGCATTGAACAACCTGATGACCAAGGTCGTTACGGCTTTTTCCGGCAGTGTGGGCAATTTTGCGGCGCTGGAAAACTCTGACCGGCTGTATCAGGTGTATAAAGAGATGGACTTTCTCTTTTTTGTGCTGTCCGGCTACCTGACCGGCGGACTGATGATGCTGTTCAATTCCTTGATCGCTCTGCTGTTTGGCGAGGAATACTGCTTCCCGATGGCGACCGTTGTGTTCATCGTAACGGAATTTTACATCACGCGGATGCGGCAGACGAACCTGTTGTTCCGGGAGGTCATGGGTCTGTTCTGGAACGACCGCTATAAGGCTGTGGCAGAATCTATCATCAATCTGGCAGTTTCCCTTGTACTGGTGCAGCGCTACGGCGTGACCGGCATTATCGGGGGCACCATCATCAGCACGCTGTGCACTTGTACTTGGATAGAGCCTTATATCTTTTTGAAATACGGCGTTCGGGAGGATTGGCAACAGAAATACCGGGCTTATTTTGCGGAGTATCTGAAGCGGCTGCTGCTTACGGCAGCAGTCTCTGCGGCAGCGGTGCTCTGGGTGCAGCGGTTCCCGGTGGGCAACTTTTGCATTTTTATTCTGGATGGGCTGCTTTACACAGCTGTGTTCGCGGGAGTGATCGTGCTGTTCTACCGTGGCAGCGCGGAGTATGCAGCACTGAAGCAGCGTGGGTTGGAGCTTCTGAAAAGGAATAAAGAGTACACCTGAACGAAAAAATGGATTGACAAATCCCACAAAAAACGCTATATTCTTTTTATAAATGCGTTGAAAAAGAGTGTGCATCGTCTGGGACCGCACAGAGAGCCGGGGGCAGCTGAAAACCCGGCGGGATACCGGCGGGGCACTGTCACTTTGGAGCAGAAGCGGTGAGCTGAGCCGGTAAGCCGCTTTCGGGTCTGCCCTACGTTACAGGGGCATCAAGGGGCGCGGAGCTTTCCGCGCAATTTGGGTGGTACCGCGGTCATGTATTTACAGCCGTCCCATGGAACGCTCCGTGGGGCGGCTTTTTGCGTCCCACTTCATCAAATTTTTGGGAGGACACTATGAAAGAGCTTGCAAAGCAGTACGATCCCAGTCAGGTGGAAGATCGTATCTACCAGTTCTGGCTGGATGGCGGCTACTTCCACACGAAGGCCGATCCGGACAAGAAACCCTACACCATCGTGATGCCGCCACCGAACGTTACCGGTCAGCTGCACATGGGCCATGCGGTGGATAACACCATGCAGGATATCCTCATCCGCACCAAGCGGATGCAGGGCTATGCCGCCCTGTGGGTGCCCGGCACCGACCACGCCTCCATTGCTACCGAAGCCAAGGTGGTGGAAGCTATGCGCGCCGAGGGCCTGACCAAGGAGATGGTCGGTCGCGATGGTTTTCTGGAGCGCGCATGGGCATGGAAAACCAAGTACGGCAACCGCATCGTCAGCCAGCTGAAAAAGCTGGGCAGCAGCTGCGACTGGGAGCGCGAGCGCTTTACCATGGACGAGGGCTGCTCTGAGGCTGTCAAGGAAGTGTTCGTGCGCCTGTACGACAAGGGCCTGATCTACCGCGGCAACCGCATGGTCAACTGGTGCCCCCACTGCAACACCTCTATTTCCGACGCCGAGGTGGAGTACGAGGAGAAGGACGGCAGCTTCTGGCACCTGCTGTACCCGGTCAAGGAGACCGGCGAGATGCTGGAGCTGGCTACCACCCGCCCCGAGACCATGCTGGGCGATACCGCCGTGGCTATCAACGGCGAGGATCCCCGCTACGCCCATCTGCACGGCTGCCATGTGGTGCTGCCCCTGCTGAACAAGGAAATCCCCATCGTCTGCGATGAGCACGCCGATATGACCAAGGGCACCGGTGTCGTGAAGATCACCCCCGCCCACGACCCCAACGACTTTGAAGTCGGTCTGCGTCATGACCTGCCCATCGTGCGCGTGTTCACCTACGACGGCCACATGACCGGCGCTGCCGACAAGGCTGCAGCCGATGCCCTGTTTGCCGCCGGCAAGAACACCGTCAACGAACCCCATGTGCTGGACTGCGGCAAGTACGCCGGCATGACCGCACTGGAAGCACGCAAGGCCATTCTGGCCGATCTGAAGGAGGGCGGCTTCCTGAAGGAGACCGAGCCCCTCAAGCACGAGGTGGGCACCTGCTACCGCTGCCACTCCACCATTGAGCCGATGATCTCCAAGCAGTGGTTCGTCAAGATGGAGCCGCTGGCAAAGCCCGCCATCGAGAGCGTGGAAAAGGGCGAGATCAAGTTTGTGCCCGAGCGCTTTACCAAGAACTATATGAACTGGATGAAAAACACCCGCGACTGGTGCATCAGCCGTCAGCTGTGGTGGGGCCACCAGATCCCGGCTTGGTACTGCGACGACTGCGGCGAGACCGTGGTGGCAAAGTCCGCTCCCTGCAGCTGCCCCAAGTGCGGCGGCACAAAGCTGACCCAGGATCCCGACACGCTGGATACCTGGTTCTCCTCTGCCCTGTGGCCCTTCAGCACGCTGGGCTGGCCCAACGAGGAAAGCGCCGACCTCAAGTATTTCTACCCCACCAATACGCTGGTCACCGGCTACGACATCATCGGCTTCTGGGTCAGCCGCATGATCTTCTCCGGTCTGGCTTACACCGGCAAGGCTCCCTTTGACACGGTCTGCATCCACGGTATTGTGCGTGACAGTCAGGGCCGCAAGATGTCCAAGAGCCTTGGCAATGGCATCGACCCGTTGGAAGTTATTGCCCAGTACGGTGCAGACGCTCTGCGCTTTATGCTGGTGGACGGCTCTACCCCGGGCAACGATATGCGCTATATCGAAAAGAAGGTGGAGGCTGCCCGCAACTTTGCCAATAAGCTGTGGAACGCCACCCGCTTTGTGCTGATGAACCTGCCCGAGGACTTTGAGCCGGGTCTGCCCAGCGAGGAGCTGCTGGACATGAGCGACAAGTGGGTGCTGACCAAGCTGAATCAGGTGGCTGGTGCTATGACCGATAATCTGGATCACTACGAGATGGGTCTGGCTGCTGCCAAAATCAACAGCTTTATCTGGGACGTCTACTGCGACTGGTTCATCGAGATCGCAAAGCCCCGCCTGAACTCCGGCGATGCACAGCAGGCCGATACCGCCCGCCGTGTGCTGGTGTATGTGCTGGATAAGGCACTCAAGCTGCTGCATCCCTTCATGCCCTTCATCACTGAGGAGCTGTATCAGGCTCTGCCCGGCTCTGCCGAAACCATCATGACCCAGGCTTGGCCCACCTTTGACGCCGCTCACAACTGGGCCGCTGAAGAGGAAGCCTTTGAAAAGGTGATGGATTATATCAAGGCTGTGCGTACCATGCGCACTGAGATGAACGTGCATCCCGCTAAAAAGACCAGCATGATCATCGAAACTGCCGATGCCGCTCCTTTCCAGAACGCACAGGTCTATCTGGCTAAGTTCGCCTTTGCCACCGATGTGGCCTTTACCGAAAAGTATGAGGGCAGCACCGACGGCATGGTACAGGTGTCCACCCACGCCGCCCGCGGCTTCATTCCCATGATGGAGCTCATCGACCGTGAGAAGGAGCTGGCACGCCTGAACAAGGAAAAGGCCAAGGCTGAAAAAGAAATGGCCATGTTCGGCAATCAGCTGAACAATCCCAAGTTCGTGGAGCGTGCCCCGGCGGCTCTTGTGGAGGAGATCCGCAATAAGTTCGCCAAGAGTCAGGATAAGCTGGCCAACATTGAGCAGAGCATCAAGGCTCTGGGTTAAAATAGTGGAATACAATAACAGAGAACGCACCTCGCTGTGGGTCATTGTGGGACGAGTGGCCTTTACCGCTGCGTTGATCGCCTGCATCTGGTTCATCTTTTCCAACTCCATGGCGGTGGCAAAGGTCTCCTCTGGTTCCAGCGGCCGGGTGCTGGCGTGGATGCGCATCATCCTGCGCCGTCTGGGACACCCAGGGCTGGCAGAGCATCTGACCATGCACATCGTGCGCAAGCTGGCACACTTTTGCGAGTATACGCTGGAGGGCTTTCTGCTCATGCTCTGTATGCGGGTGTACAGCCGTCACCCGCTGCGGCATATCACCGTGCCCATGCTGGGTGGTGTGCTGACGGCGCTGACCGATGAGACCATTCAGCTCTTTTCGGAGGGACGCAGCAGTCGGGTCACCGATGTGTGGCTGGATTCTGCCGGTGTTCTGGCTGGCATCCTTGTCGCCATCGTGCTGCTGCTGGCCTGCGAGGGGCTGTATTATCACATGAAAAGGAGACACGAATGACCATCCAACAGGCAAATCAGTATTTTGCAGCTCTGCCGGACGGCTTTGTCGACCCGGCGCAGCTGAGCGCACTGCTGCCCGCCTCGGTGCAGCAGGTGCAGTTCGTGGGTGTGGCAGGCACTGCCGGTAAAACGGCGGTGGCGCGTCTGCTGGCAGCCATCCTGCACGCGCAGGAGATCCGTGCTGGCGTCTACCATGCCGGGTGTGAGCCCCTTGCTGCCCGCATCCGTGTGGATGGCAAGCCGGTGGACGAGGCACTGCTGTGCCGCGCTGCCGATGCCCTTGCTGCCCATGAGGAGCTGCCTTTGCAGGCGGCAGAGCTTGTCGCCGCTGCGTACTGCTTTGGCGAGGCTGGCTGCGCGCTGGCTGTGGTGGAGCTGCCGGACGCAGGTCTGGCTGCGGCGCTGCCCCAAATGCCGGTGTGCGCCGTCACAGCGGTGGGGCCGGACGGCGTGAGCCGCTCGGTGGAACGTCTGGCTGCATTGGCAGGCGGCGTGATGCGCAAGGAAAGTATCTGCGTCACCGCGCCGGAGCAGCCCAAGGCGGTGCTCAGTGAGCTGGTTGTGGCTGCGGGCAAGTGCGGCTGCGAGCTGGTAGTGCCCGACCCGGAGGATATCACCTTTCTGGAAGCAGAACAGTTTGCCAGCCGGGTGGACTACGGCGGCTATACGGTGCCGCTGGCCTTTCTGGGGCGTCACGCCGCGGGCAACGCCGCCATGGCGGTGGAGCTGGCACTGGCGCTCTGCCGCAAGGGGGTGGACATCTCCGATGAGGCGATTCTGGATGGCATCGCTGCCGTGGACAACCGCTGCAGCATCCGGGTGCTTTCCCAGCGCCCGCTGGTCATTCTGGACGCCTGCCGCACCCCGCAGCAGGCTGCTGCGCTGCTGCGCGTGCTGAACATGGCTAAAGTGCGCCACATGAGCGCCATCATCGGCCTGACCGAGGAGGAGGGCGCCGAAGCTTTCTTCTCCGCGCTGGAGACCGGCCTGAGTCCTGAGGAACAGAAAAAGGATAAATCCACCATGCCCGGCATGAGCGAGAGCCCCTTTGATAAGGTGTATCTCGTCACGCCCGCCGGTGTGGAGGAGCAGCTGACCCGGCGTCTGACCGAGAAAGCCAAATATCACTTTGATGCCCAGCTCTGCACCAGTCTGGACGAGGCAGTGCAGCTGGCGCACGCCAACACCCGCCGTGGTCTACTGGTCTGCGGCAGCGAGGCGGCAGCACTGGAAGCTGCCGAGCTGCTGGCAAAGGCGTAAGCTGCCGACAGCTTTTTCTAAAAAATAACCCGAAGATCCTGTACACTGAAGCTATGTGTACGGGATCTTTTTTATTTTGCAAAAAGGAGATGGACAAGCAATGGCAACAGTGACCTTCAGCGCGGCAGGGGAGACCCTGTATGCCTATCTGGCGGGCGAGATCGACCACGATGCCGCCCAGAGCCTGCGGATGCAGCTGGACGATGCACTGGTCAGCCGCAGCCCTCGCACCTTGATCATAGACCTTGGCGGGGTGGGATTCATGGATTCCTCCGGCGTCGGGCTTATCCTTGGACGGCAGCGCTGCGCCCGCGTACTGGGCACGACCCTGCGGTTGCAGCACGCCCCCGCACAGCTTCAAAAAGTCCTGCGGCTGGCGGGCATCCCCTGTATGGAGAACATAGAAAAGGAGAATGCATAATGAAAGCAGAAAACAGTACCCGTATCCAGTTCGATTCCCTCAGCAGCAACGAGGCATACGCCCGCGGCGTTACGGCAGCCTTTCTGGCGCGGTACGACCCCACCGTGCCCCAGCTTGCCGACCTGAAAACGGCAGTGTCCGAGGCGGTGACCAACTGCATCGTCCACGCCTACCCGGAGCGGATCGGGCCGGTGTGTATGACCATAGCGGTGTACCCCGACCGGGAAGTGCACATCACCATTACAGATAAGGGCATCGGCATCCCCAACGTGGAGCAGGCCATGCAGCCATTGTTTACCACCGGCAACCCCGAGGAACGCTCCGGTCTGGGCTTTGCGGTAATGCAAAGCTTCATGGACAGGGTCAAGGTCACCTCAAAGCCCGGCAAGGGTACAAAGGTGCTGCTGGTCAAGCGTCTGTCCCGGCGGGAGTCTACATAAAAAGGAAAGGCGGTCCGGTATATGGTAACGGATAAGACCCGGCGGGAAGCATTCATCACGCAGAATCTAGGGTTGGTGCACGCCTGTGCGGGCAGATTTCGTGGGCGCGGCATGGAGTACGACGATCTGTACAGCGCAGGCTGCGTGGGACTGATCAAAGCCTACGATAACTTTGACGAGAGCCGAGGCGTGTGCTTTTCTACCTATGCCGTGCCGGTGATCCTTGGCGAGATCAAAAAGCTGTTCCGGGATGGTGGCACGGTCAAGGTGAGCCGCTCCCTGAAGGAACTGGGAATGCGGGTGCAGGCGGCACGGGAACATACCATGAAACTATGCGGCACAGAGCCTACCTTGCAGCAGCTGGCAGAGCAGCTGGACGAACCAATAGAGAATGTGGCCCTTGCCATACAAGCCGCTAAGCCCGCCATGAGCCTGACCCCGGAGGGCGGCGAGGATGGAGACCGGCAGCTGGATATCCCAGTGGAATCCCCGGAGGAGGAACTGGCGGATCGAATCAGCCTGGCAGAGGTGATCGAAGCGCTGCCGGAGCAGGACAAGCAGCTGATCCGCCTGCGCTTTTATGGCAACCGCACCCAGAGCGAGACTGCAAAAGCACTGCACACGACTCAGGTACAGATCTCCCGGCGGGAACGCAAGATCCTGATCCGGCTGCGCACCCGGCTTTTGGAGGAATAAGGGAGGAAGTGTCTATAAAAAATGTAAAAAACGGGGCAAAAAGTCAAAAGAATGATTTTGGCGTAAAAATTGTAAAAAAGCGCTTGCTTTTTGAGGGATGCTGTGCTAAAATATATTACTGTCAGGCGGACGTCCGACAGAATGAAATACTTCAAAAACGACGTCAAACGGAGAGATTCGACAGAATCAAAAATGAATCTCAAAAATCTTTCAAAAAAGTGCTTGACAACTTATCACGAAAGTGATAAAATAACTAAGCTGTCAGCCGAAAGGCTGCGGCGCACAGGACCTTGAAAATTGAACAATATCGAAAGAACTTGTAACGGAACCTATTTTCGTGTTGGAAAAACACGGTAAACAATTCCAAACAAAAGTAATTCACACAGGACGCAAGCGATTGCGTGCTGAGCGAAACAAGATTTAACACTTTTAAGTGATAAATATCATTTATAAAGAGTTTGATCCTGGCTCAGGACGAACGCTGGCGGCGCGCCTAACA
>ERZ773170.2150-NODE-2150-length-12593-cov-2.638539_pt1 | contig 12593 bp, 9 predicted proteins | sample MGYA00581002_ERZ773170 | MGnify/ENA primary metagenome ERZ773170 (study PRJEB29015, sample SAMEA2737811) | human gut metagenome | biome: human gut; feature: human-associated habitat; material: faeces | place: China | collected 2012 ... | reverse complement strand
TGGAGTCTACCAGGATTCCTTCCTCTCCCTCCAGTTCATCAAAGATATGAATGATGGCTTCCAATTCGGAAAATGAAAGCGTACTGATCGCTGACTTCACGATCTGTATCTTGCGGTTCTCCTCTGCATTCTCTTCATTGACAGACCGCATCATTTCCAGTCCGACAACGGTCGTTCCATACTCGCATAAAATGATATCGTCGATATCATATGGCTTGTCATAACGATATACAAAAAGTGTTCCCAATCGCTCACCCGCAATATCCAGCGGTGCGATGATGGCAGAATAACGATTGATATCTGCCCCCTCAAAGCCCAGAGTCTGTAAGTTGACATTCTCCTTGGTGGATAAGATGCCAAGCAGACGCTCGTTCAACATCGGATCAATAAAACCGCCTACCTCATCAACAATGAGTTCGGTGATGTCCGGTGTAGACTTGCTGTGGCTGACACCTAAGACCTTGCCCTTTTTACTGATAACCAGGATACAGGAATCCAGGATCTCGGTCAGAACCTGACAGATATCGTTAAATACTACTTTTGAGGAATTGTTGTTATGCAATAATTTGCCGATCTTCCTCGTCTTATCTAATAATTGAACGCTCATGTTCTTCCTCCTCGCGCAACATACTACATTTCCTAATAACTAAAGAGATTTTAGCACAATAGCATAACAATTACAAGAGTATTCTGAAAACTCCATATACTTATACGAATTGTGTCACACGAGAGAATATTTTAAATTAAGCCTCGTCTTTATCCGCTGTCTCGACATGCCGACATTCCTCATTGGCACATACGAGTTTGCTGCCCTTGCGTACCATATAGGAACCGCACTCCGGACATGGCTTTGCCACCGGACGTGCCCATGACATGAAATCACAGTTTGGATTGTCCTCACATCCGTAAAATCTTCTTCCCTTTTTGGACTTTTTCATAACGATGTCTTTGCCACACTTCGGACATGCCACACCGATCTTTTCCAGATACGGCTTGGTATTGCGGCAATCCGGGAATCCCGGGCAGGCTAAGAACTTGCCATGCGGTCCGTATTTTACAACCATATTTCTGCCACATTCCTCGCAGACAACATCCGTTACTTCATCCTCGATCTTGACCTTTTGTAACTGGCTTTCCGCGATCTCAACAGCTTCCTCCAGATCCGGATAGAAGTTGCTGATGACTGACTTCCAGTTGACAGTTCCCTCTTCTACCTCATCCAAAAGTCCTTCCATATTGGCGGTAAAGTGTTCATCCACGATGGACGGGAAAGATTCTTTCATAATGCCGTTGACCACTTCACCAAGTTCTGTCACAAAGATATTCTTTGCTTCCTTTGTGATATAGCGACGCTTCAAAAGGGTCGAAATGATCGGCGAATAAGTACTTGGTCGTCCAATGCCAAGTTCCTCTAAGGTGTGTACCAGCGATGCCTCTGTAAAATGTGGTGCCGGCTGGGTAAAATGCTGCTTTTCTTCAAAGGACGAAAATCCCAATTTTGTATCTTCATGTAATCCGTGCGCACTGAGTTTCTTGTCGTCCTTCTCATCATCGGAAGCCGTATATACTAACATAAAGCCGTCAAAAACGCGCTTGGAATCTGCTACGGTAAAACGATAATCGCCTGCTGCGATCTTTACATTGACAGTCTCATAGACAGCACTGCTCATCTGGCTTGCCACAAAACGCTTCCAGATCAACTGGTAGAGACGGAACTGGTCTCTGGATAAGGAGTCCTTGATCTCGGACGGCAGTCTTGTGATATCGGAAGGACGGATCGCCTCATGGGCATCCTGTACTTTTGTCCCGTTTGCCTTTGCCTTGGCAGCCCCTTCCTGCAAATAATCCTCTCCATAATTCTGTGAGATAAAGTCAACTGCTGCGCTCTTTGCCTCATCCGATACACGGGTGGAATCCGTACGCAGATAGGTGATCAGACCAACTGTGCCATTGCCCTTGACGTCCACACCTTCGTATAACTGCTGGGCGATGCGCATGGTCTTCTGGATAGAAAAGTTCAATGCCTTGGAAGCCTCCTGCTGTAAGGTAGAGGTCGTAAATGGCAGAGGTGCCTTTTTCTCTCGCTTGCCCGTCTTTACAGACTCTACCCGGTAACTTGCCGACTGCAGTTGGTCCATGATCTTGTCTAAGGACGCCTTGTCGCCGATATCCAGTTTGCCATTCTTGTCGCCATAGAACTTTGCCACAAATTGCTTCTTGGCATCCAGATTATCCAAAACGACATCTAAGGTATAATACTCCTGTGGGATAAATGCCTCGATCTCCGCCTCACGGTCGCAGATAATACGCAGTGCTACCGACTGCACACGTCCGGCTGAAAGCCCTCTTTTGACCTTTGCCCAAAGCAGGGGACTGATCTTGTAGCCCACCATACGGTCTAACATTCTTCTTGCCTGCTGTGCATCCACCAGATTCATATCGATCTGACGCGGATTCTTCAAAGAATTTTTGACCGCCGTCTTTGTGATCTCATTAAAGGTGATACGCTCTACATCTTTGCCCTCTAATTTCAAGGCTTTTGTCAAGTGCCAAGAAATGGCTTCTCCCTCACGGTCCGGGTCAGTTGCCAGATAGATGCGGTCTGCTTTTTTTGCTTCTTTTCTAAGTCCTGCTAAAAGTTCCCCTTTTCCTCGGATCGTGATGTATTTTGGTTCATAGTCATTGGACGGGTCAAAGCCCAGTTGTGACTTTGGAAGATCTCTGACATGTCCATTGGATGCCATGACCTCATAATTTTTCCCCAAAAATTTCTTGATGGTTTTTACTTTTGCCGGTGATTCCACGATCACAAGATATTTTGCCATTACTCTCTCCTTATATGTAATCCGCTATCGTAAGCGGACGTATTGATTCTTAAAACATTCCTGTAACATCTTCTTGTCACACAAGCGCATGATGACAGACAATAGATACAGGAGTTCCAATCCACTCTCCGCAAGCACCGTCTCAATGCTTTTGGGATAGAAATCAAAGCAACTATACACCAACAATTCATCTTTTTCAAGGATAATTTCATTTGCCTCAAAGGCATTGCCACAGGTCAGATCGCTAAAATGTGACTCCTCGATTTCCTCAATAAAGCCACTCAGCGAGGTGATGATCCCCGCTCCCTGTGCGATCAGACGGTTGCATCCAGCACTCATGACATCCGTGATCCGCCCGGGGATCACATAGATATCCTTTCCCTGTTCCAAGGCAAAATCCATCGTGATCAAAGACCCGCTCTTTTCCTTTGCCTCTACAACGACCACATATTTTGCGATTCCACTGATCAGGCGGTTGCGCGGCGGGAACTGCTTGGCGATCGGCTGGCTGCCCATGGCATATTCCGACAAAAGGCAGCCGTTTTCCATGATGCGTCCATACAGGCTTCTGTTTTCTGTCGGATAACACACATCCACGCCACAGCCGAAGACCGCCATGGTCTTTTGTCCCGCCTGCAGACAGCCCTCATGGGCATAGGCATCAATCCCTCTTGCCATACCGCTGATCACCACATAGCCCTGCTTTCCCAAAAGATACGCCAGTTCCTGCGCCATCTTTTTGCCATAGGCACTACAACGTCTGGCACCAACGATGGCAACGATCTTTTTTGTCTGCGGGATCTGTCCCTTGACATACATGCCATAGGGCGCATCAAAGACCTCTTTTAAATAGTAGGGATATTCCGTGTCCTCAAGTGTCACAAAAGATGCCCCTGTCTGTAAAAATGTCTGATATGCCGTGTCAAGATCTGCCTTTTTCCTTTCCCTTAAAAAGATGTCCGCCTGCCTGGCGTCTAAAAGTCCGTCCTGGCGCAGGCATTTTTCGGACAGATCATATATGGCATGTGCACTCTTGTATCTTTCTAATAGGTTGCGCTTTGTCCGGTTGCTCAAGCCCTGCAGACACATCCACCAATATTTATATTTCATATCCCACTCTCCCAATAATTCTTTTGAATTCCACGATAACAGACCGCCTCCTGCAAATGGCTGACCGTGATCTTCTCACTGCCCTCCATATCCGCTATAGTCCTTGCGACACGCAGAAGTTTGTGATAGGTTCTTGCCGTTAATGCCAACTGCTCAAAGACAAGTTCCATATAGGCTTCCTCCTCCGTGCCCAATGCACAATACTCCTCCATCTTTTCTGCCGGGATCTGGCTGTTGAAACGGATGGCTGTCCCTGCAAAACGTTCTCTTTGTAAGGCATGGATCCGACAGACCCTCTGGCGTATGGCAGCGGAAGACTCCTCACTATGATCGTTTTTTTGCAGATCATGAAAACCGACACCCGCCGCCTCCACGCACAGATCGATGCGGTCTAAGAGGGGCTGGCTGAGTTTGCTATGGTAGCGCAACAAAGATTGTCTGGAGCAATGACATTTTGCCAGATCCGGGTAATAACCGCAGTTGCAGGGGTTCATGGCTGCCACAAGGACAAAATCCGCTGGAAAGCAATAATTTCCGCTGACGCGCGCCACACATACCTGCTTGTCCTCCAGCGGTTGACGCAGGACTTCCAGCGTACTCTTTTTAAACTCTGTTAATTCATCTAAAAAAAGGACACCGTCATGCGCTAAAGAGATCTCCCCCGGATGCACCATACTGCCGCCACCGATCAGCCCCTGTTCCGTGATCGTATGATGGGGACTGCGGAAAGGGCGTTTTTGTATCAGTTGATCCATCCCCTTTAGGGCACCACACACACTGTAGATCTTGGATACTTCTAATTGTTCTTCCTGACTCATGGGCGGCAGGATGGTCGGGATGCATTTGGCGATCATGGTCTTGCCTGCCCCCGGCGGTCCTACCATAAGCATATTGTGCATACCGGAAATGGCAACCTCGCAGGCTCTTTTTAAGAGTCTCTGCCCATGGATCCGGGCAAAATCATAGGCCTTTTCCATAGTCTCTTTCTTGATCTCTTCCTTATTTTCTTCCTTATCTACGCTAACCTCTGCATCCCCACGCAGACAGGCTAATACCTCCTGCAAATGGGACAGACCAATCACCCGCATGCCCGGCACCAAGGATGCCTCCTTGACATTTTCTTTGGCAACGATACAGGTCTTTAAGCCTGCCTCCTTGGCACAGATGACCATGGGAAGAACTCCATTTATCCCAATGATCCTCCCTTCCAAGGAGATCTCCCCCGCAAAAAACATATCCTCTAATATGTCCGTCGGAAATACCTCCATGGCAGCCAGCACCGCAACGGCAACCGGCAGATCAAATCCGGATCCAGACTTTCTTATATTTGCCGGTGCCAGGTTGACCGTGATCCGCTTAATGGGCAGTTCGTATTGACAATTTTTCAGGGCGGTGCGCACCCGCTCCTTGGACTCACGAACTTCTGACGCTAAAAGCCCCACCATTTCAAACATGGGCATACCATTGCTGATATCCGCCTCCACTGACACCAGACAGGCATCAATGCCGGACAAAACAGCCGTATGAACTACACTATACATAGACTCCTCCCTTTGTATTCTTCTCACTTGGAAAAACACCGCGAATCACGGTATAACGAAAAAAGATGAAATTATCATAACATAAATTTCACCTTTTTCAAGAAATAATTATGAATTTTTCAAAAGAGCCCCGCGTAATTTTTCCAAGGCTCTTTTTTCTATCCTCGATACATAAGAACGGGAAATCCCTAACTGTCCAGCGATCTCTTTTTGCGTCGCCGCACTTAGTCTGCCAATGCCATAGCGCTTGCAGATGATCTCCTGTTCTCTGGCGCTTAAGACCTGTGGCAGGATGTCACGCAGGCGAAGCAGATCATTTTGCTGATCCATCATGGCTGCGATATCCATAGGCTCCTGCTCTAAGACATCATACAAACTGATCTGGTTGCCTTCCTTATCGCTTCCGATCGGTTCAAAGAGGGAAACATCCTTTGCCTGTTTCTTACGCCCGCGGAAATACATCAGCAACTCATTATCGATGCACCTTGCTGCATAGGTGACCAGTTTGTATCCCTTGGTCCCATCGTAGGTATCGACTGCTTTCAACAGTCCGATCGTCCCAATGGATACCAGATCCTCGGGATCTTCGCCCGAACCATAGTATTTCTTAGCGACATGTGCGACCAAACGCATATTGTGCTCAATCAGACTGGACTTTGCCGTCAAATCTCCATCCGCCATCTGTCGCAAAAGTTTTGCTTCCTCTTCTGTGCTCAGGGGGGATAAAAATGTTTTCATGTCGCCTCAGAAAATCATTTTTTATATTGTATGTGCGCATCCCTCTGCAAGTGCCTTTCCACTCCAAAATTTAGCGGATCAATCCGGTTAAGCCAATCTTTTTATGCACCTTGCGCAAGGTCTTATTGGCAAAATATGCTGCTTTCGCATCATTTTCCTTGATACAGCCGTCAATGTAAGCCTTATCCTTTAAGAGTTCCTCATAACGCTTTTGCAGTGGTGCCAATTCATCTGCAACCGTCTCACCGACTGCCAGTTTGAAGTCTCCATAACCTTTTCCGGAAAATTCTGCACTGATCTCGTCATAGGTCTTTCCGGTAATGCAGCCGTAGATCTCCATCAGGTTGCTGATGCCCGGCTTGTCCTCTCCATAGCGGACTTCTGCCTCTGAATCAGTCACGGCACGTTTGAACTTTCGGATAATGGTGTCCTTGTCGTCCAAAAGCAGAATAGTCGCATTGACATTTTCATCGGACTTTGACATCTTCTTGGTCGGATCCTGCAAACTCATGACCTTGGCACTGTTCTGTCCAAAATATGCCTCAGGAATGGTAAATACCTCACCATATAAATTATTGAAACGTTCTGCAATATCCCTGGTGATTTCCAGATGCTGTTTCTGATCAACACCGACTGGTACAACATCTGCCTGATACAAAAGGATATCTGCTGCCATCAGTACCGGATAGGTATAAAGTCCGGCATTGATGTTGTCCGCATGTTTGGCTGCCTTATCCTTAAACTGGGTCATACGGTTCAACTCGCCCATATAGGTAAAGCAGTCCAGAACCCATGCCAACTGTGCATGTGCCGGCACATGGGACTGATAATAGATGCAGTTCTTCTCCGGATCAAGACCGGCTGCCACATAGAGGGCATATAATTTTCTGGCATTCTGACGAAATTCTGTCGGATTCTGACGTACCGTCAAAGAATGCAGATCCATGACACCATAAAAACATTCGTAATCATCGCAAAGGCTGACCCAGTTCTTGAGTGCTCCCAAGTAGTTGCCCAAAGTCAAAGTTCCTGTTGCCTGCATTCCACTGTATAATACCTTTTTCTCTTTTTCCATTTTATCCTTCCTCTCTTTTCTATAAGATCTATGCATTATGCAAAACTTGATGTCTCACATAAGAAAATGTTTCTTCCTCGCCCTTTTCTGCTAGCATGACAAGCAGTTGTTCCAATAATTCCGCTGTCTTTGGATGCATGATGTATTTATGGCATCCCTTCTTATAATACTCCAGTGCACTGGCATCCGTATAGGCATCTTTCATATAATTGCGGCTGGCAGCAATCCGGTCGACAAACATCTCAACGACATACTGTGTCGGCATTTCCATACCGACCATGCCTTCCCCGGGATTTAGGCTATAGTCGATCCAGTATTCAAAATGATGTTTGTTGCGTCCTTTGTGATGCAGCCATGCCATCGATACGCCTGTGGCTTCCCGCTCCGCATTGTTGGGACTGCGGTCGCCCTGATAGTAGCGGCAGCCGACTAAAAACTCGACCGGGGCATACTTGGACAGATCATGCAAAAGTCCCTGTTTATATAAACCTAATTTAAAACAATAGCCCATGACCAGATGTCTGTGATGGGTGATCGTCTTAAAGTGCTCTAACGCTTTCATTATACTCCTTTCCCTGCTCCGCGCAAGAAATCAAAATACTGATGGATTGCGGTGCCACCTCCACATGTCCCTGCTCCTCTAAAGCGACCGGCTCAAAGGTCTGCCCTATATGATCAGCCGTATTCATGACCTGCATCCAGCGTTTTTCCTGCGACAGACGCGGCAAGGCGATCCTTGCCCTTTCATAATGAAAATTATATGCCACATAGACATCTTCTGCTTCCCCTGCATAGGCTCCGGCATAAAGGATGCCAATGGCTTTTTGCTCATCCCCGACCTGCATGAGCCATGGTTCTGCACCATGATAAGACAGATCCGGCATGCCCAGATGCTTGTAATCGTTAAAACACATGGCATTTTCCTGTCGCAGCACGCGGTGTTCTTTTCTGAAAGCGATCAGATTTTTTACAAAAATGCCTAACGCCTTGGCATCCGAAGACCGGTTCTGATACTGTACCCAGCCAATGCGATTGTCCTGACAATAAGGATTGTTATTGCCCTCCTGGGAATTGAGGCACTCATCCCCGCCCACAAGAAGCGGTACTGCCTGTGATAAAAAGGTCATACATAATCCGTTTTTGACCTGTTGGAAGCGCATCTTCTGGATCTGTTTGTTCTTGGTCGCACCCTCTGCGCCGTAATTAAAACTACAATTAAAATTGTTGCCGTCTCGGTTTTCCTCGCCGTTGTCCCGGTTGTGCTTTTCCCCATAACTGTAGGAATCCAGCAGGGTAAAACCTGTCGTATTCGCCATATAATTGACAAATCCATAGGAGACATTCTGTCTGCGCAAATAATTGGTAAACTGCACCATAGACCCCTGCATGTGATTTTGTAATTGACGGCCTACATATTGAAAATCATCTTTATACAAAAAGATGTGTTTTTTCCCTTTTTGTTCCTGCAAGATCTCCTCCGGCAGGTTTTCGCAAAAGATCTTGGTATGACGGAAACGATAGGATCCTGCGATCCGCTTGATCGGGATATTACAGCCCAGCAGGTGGAAACCATCCGCGCCATAATATCTTACCCAATACCAGAGACAATCCAGCATCATGTCCTGGGGAACCTCTGATGCAAATGCCATTTCCAGAATCACTTCCATGCCCGCTTCGTGGATCTTTTGGATCATAACCCGGCACCGCTCTACGGCATGTCGGCCGCCAAAATAGGATGCCTTTGGTGCAAAATAATAAGCATTGCCATAGCCCCAGTAATTGGTCTTATCCAATGTCTGCCACCGGGTGTGGCTGATTCCCTTTTCGTCCAGAAGCGTTTTCTTTTCACAAAAGACTTCTTCAAATTCGTAGATGGGCTGAAATTCTATGGATGTCACTCCAAGTCTCTGCAGATAAGGAAGTCCGGCGATCAGTCCGGCATCATTGCCCTTTTCGGATGCCTTATAGCCATGCTGCATGGTAAAGCCACGCATATGTAACTTATACATGACCATATCCCCCGCCTCAATAAAATGCCGGGGTGCTGCAATCTCCTGCCCACCGGATACAAAGCCGCCATATAGACCGTCATCTGCTCCGATGCGCGATGCATCCTTCCACTTTTCACGCCCTACAATGCTTCTGGCATAGGCATCAACAAAAAAGTGCTCCCCACACCGGATCCGATAACAGCAGCGTTCCCAATGCTTACCCAAGATCTCTACCGAATAGACCTGTCCGATCCGATATGCCTCGGATAGATCTATCTCCCGAATCAAAGCCTTGGATCTACGGTCATACAGACAGATAGCGCAAGGCTGGTCCTCTCTTACAAAAAAGGTAAACATCATGCCGTCTGCTGTTTCTTTTGTACCATAACTTTCAAAATCTCCGATTCTTATTTTCATATGCCCCTTCTTACGCTTGCTCAAAACTCTCAAAAATCTCTATTCATTATACTTGAAATGTTGCTTTTTTCCAAATCCTTTCGTATAATCTTTTTTGTTTCTATAAGATATCATACAAAAAACAAGAAAAGGAGACGGTTATGGCAAAAGACGAAGTTTTTCCGGTAGATGAAAATGATGATGATGTGGTAGTGACCATCGAAATGGATGACGGTTCTGAGGTGACCTGTGAGATCCTGACCATCTTTGATGTCAAGGATCAGGATTACATCGCCCTTCTTCCTTATGAGGAAAACGGCAAGGAAGTCACAGACGATACTGTTTATATCTATCGTTATCACGAAGCAGAAGATGGTACACCTGCCTTAGAAAATATCCAATCTGATGAGGAGTACGAGGCTGTGGAAGAACGCTTCGACGAACTCTTAGATGAGGCTGAATTTGACGACATGGACTAAGTTATGTCTGCACCTTTTCTATTTCCTTTAGGAAACGGGAAGGGTGCATTTTTTTGCCCTGTTCCTGCCGGATGGCAAGCAGATAGAGGTTTTCTTTTGCCCGGGTCATCCCCACATAAAAAAGTCTGCGCTCCTCCTCGATCTTTTCCCTGCTATCCGCCTTTTTGGACGGCAGGATGGTCTCGTTGCAATCTAAAATAAAAACCGTATCAAACTCTAAGCCCTTGGCTCCGTGCAGGGTGTATAGTCCTACCTTTCCCTCTTTATCCAGAGATTTCTCCTGATTGATGCGGTCTATGGCGTCTCTTTCTATCTCCCACTGCTCTATGATCTGCCCGGTCGTTTTCGCATTTTTTGCTGTCTCTTTTAATAGTCCAATGCTCTCCTGCCACTTTTGGTATTCCGCATCATCCCTCGCCTGCTTGTTAAGAAAAGCCTCATAGCCCAGCCTTTTGCAGATGAAGGTGATCGCCGCCGGACCGGACAGGCTGCGCAGGAAGTTGATGTCCCCTTCCAGTTTTTCTATTGTCCTCTGCATTCCGGGCTGATCCTGATAAAAATGCTTCCATGCCTCAAAGGTCGTCCATTCCCGCGTCACACTTGCCCGCTGTAAAAAACGATCCGGCCGATTCATGATGCGGAACAGATCCGGGCGGTGCAAAAGCGGGGAGCCCAAACGCAGATAGGCGATCAGGTCTAACATAACAAAGTGCTTGTAGGGATTTGGCACAGCATCCTTGACATAAAAAGGAATCTTTTCATCCTGCAATGCCTCGATGACGGATCCAATCTGGGCGTGATTGCGATATAAGACCGCCATATCTTCCCAGTTTTTCCCTCCTGTTCTCTGCTGCTTTAGTATTTGCACCAGGTATGCGGTCTCCGCCTTTTTATCCGCAAGCGACACGACCTCTAAATTGCCCTTCCCCTCCTTCTGTCCCAGGATCTCTTTTGTAAAACGAATTTCATTGTGGGAGATCAGGGCAAGGGATGCCTGTAAGATTCGGGCTTTGCACCGGTAATTATCCCGTAATTGTAAGATCTTTACCCCCGGATAATAGTTTTCAAAAGAAAACATGAGATCCGGTCTGGCACCGCGAAATCCATAAATGGACTGGTCATCATCCCCGACAGCAAAAAGGTTGTTGTCCGGCAGGGCTAAAAGACGGATGATCTCAAATTGCAGGGCATTCATATCCTGCACTTCATCCAGCAAAAGATAGGAAAAACGCTTCTGCCATTTGGCAAGGAAAGATGGATCTTTGTAAAGAAGTTCCCTGGTCTTTACCAAAAGATCATCATAATCCAAAAGGTGATAAACCTCTTTTCTCGCTTCATAATGTTCATACAATTTTATGATCTTTTCATTGGGAAAATAAGGGGATGCATACTCGGCTAAAGCGACCATGGTATTTTTGATATAGGAGATCTCCTGTTCCATATGCAAAAGATCGTCTTCTGCACAGGACATCTTCACCACATAAGCCGTCTCTTTTAAGATTGCCTGCTTGCTCTTATGATCCAGCAGGCGATATGTCCGAAAGTCCGGTTCCCGCCTGAGCATGCCGTAAAAAACAGAATGGAACGTTCCAAAGACGACCGGGTACTCCTGCCCCATCAGTCCTATGAAACGTTCCTTCATTTCCAGTGCTGCGGCCTTGGTAAAAGTGATCACAAGGATCTGTTCCGGTGGAACGCCTCCTTTTGTAATAAGATGTTGGATACGTCTGGTAAGCACATAGGTCTTGCCACTGCCCGGACCGGCCAGGGTCAGACAGGGACCGCTACCATGACATACTGCTTCCTCTTGCGATGGACTCAGCATATAGACTCCTTACTACTCTTCTTTACTTTTCCTCAGACCTTATATAGATTTTAGATTTCTCTCTGCAACTTTTGGATCGCTGCACGGATCCTTGCTAAGGATTCCTCTTTGCCGATGACTTCCATGATCTCGGTTGCGCCACCCGGAGTCATCTGTTTGCCGGAAACCGCTGTACGGATCGGCCATAATACATAACCATTTTTGTAGCCCTTCTCCGCTACGAAATCACGGATGCATGCATAGATTGCATCATTGGAATAATCATCCAATGCTTCCAATACCGGAAGGATCTCCTGCAAGACCGTAAGGGAAGATTCCGGGCTTGTCTTCATTTTCTTGTGAGCGTACATGGAAATATCGTATTCCGGTACTGCCTCAAAGAAATCGATATGATCTGCGATATCCGGGAATACCTCGATCCTTGTCTTTACCATGGCTGCGATCTTCTTAAGATCATAGTCCTTGGTGATGACCTGACGGATATACGGCTCAGCCATCTCGTAGAACTTGTCAAAATCCATGGCTTTCAAATACTCGCCATTCATCCAGCGCAGTTTTACCGTATCAAAAACAGCCGGGGACTTGCTCATATGGTGATAATCAAATACCTTTA
>ERZ773170.2148-NODE-2148-length-12598-cov-19.416168_pt1 | contig 12598 bp, 7 predicted proteins | sample MGYA00581002_ERZ773170 | MGnify/ENA primary metagenome ERZ773170 (study PRJEB29015, sample SAMEA2737811) | human gut metagenome | biome: human gut; feature: human-associated habitat; material: faeces | place: China | collected 2012 ... | reverse complement strand
CAGCCGCCGGAGCGGTGCTTGAGCCGTTAGGCGGGAATTGTGCGGTATTGCCTTAAATTTCCCCGCAGCCGGAGACCGTGGAGTGGTTCATGCCCATCCTGTAAAATCAGAAACCGGGCACAGAATTACAGCGGGCACTTGCAATCCGGGCGGAAAACAGGTATAATAGCAACTGTTACCTGTCTCAGTAGCTCAGCTGGATAGAGCACACGCCTCCTAAGCGTGGGGCCGGAGGTTCAAATCCTCTCTGGGACGCCAGAAAGCACCGCTGCAAGCCTTTTTCGGGGCTTGCAGCGTTTTTGTTTTTTCCTTCTCCCGGTAATTTCACTTCTGTTACCGGGAGATTTTTATACGCCGCAAGCTTTTTTGTGATGGCGTTGGATTCGGCAAGGACGCATTGTTTACAATTTGGCGGTGGATTATCCCGCGCAGGGTGTGGTACAATATAAACCACACTGAAAATGCAGGGGCCGATGCGCACCATCGACCCGTGAACCTTGCGGCGGCCGCTATGTGCCGCGGGCGAACCATGTCCGCCCTTACACTCTCGACGCAGGAAAGCCGCGCTGCATCTATTATAATTAAAGGGGTGTTTACCATGTGTACAGCTGCAACCTATACAACCGACAGTTTCTACTTTGGCCGCAATCTCGATTATGAATTTTCCTACGGTGACGAGGTCGCCGTCACGCCGCGCACCTACCCGTTTAGCCTGCGCTGCATGGGGGACTTCCGCACAAAATATGCGATGATCGGCATGGCCTACGTGGCGGGGGAGTACCCGCTCTACTATGACGCCGTCAATGAGAAGGGCCTGGGCATCGCAGGGCTGAACTTTGTCGGCAATGCAGTCTACCACCCGGCGCAGGATGGCAAAAGCAACGTCGCCCAGTTTGAGCTGATCCCCTGGCTGCTGGGCAGCTGTGCGACGCTGGCCGAGGTGCGCACGCTGCTTGCAAAAACCAACATCGTCAATATCCCGTTCAGTGAGCAGCTGCCCCTCGCGCAGCTGCACTGGCTCATTGCCGACAAAACGGGGAGCATCGTGGTGGAGTCCACCGCCGACGGCCTGCACATCTACGATAACCCCGTCGGTGTACTGACGAACAATCCGCCGTTCCCGCAGCAGCTTTTCGCACTGAACAACTACCGCGCACTCTCGCCGCGCACGCCTGCGGTTGCGTTTGCGGACGGCCTTGACATGCCCGTCTACAGCCGCGGCCTCGGCGCACTGGGCCTGCCGGGCGATCTGTCCAGCCAGTCCCGCTTTGTGCGTGCGGCCTTTGTGCGGATGAACGCGAAATCCGGCAGCAGCGAGGCCGAGAGCGTCGGGCAGTTCTTCCACATCCTGCACGCTGTCGAGCAGCAGCGCGGCTGCTGTGAGCTGGACGGCGGCAAGTACGAGATCACGCTCTACACAAGCTGCTGCAACGCTGACAAGGGCATTTACTACTACACGACCTACGGCAACCACCAGATCACTGCCGTCGATATGCACCGGGAAAACCTTGACGGGGACAGGCTGGTCCGCTATCCGCTGGTGCAGGGCGAACAAATTGCGCTGCAAAACTGATTTTACACCCAAAACGTGAAAAAAGCGCTTGCAACGTGCGGCAAACTATGCTATACTGTACGGTGCATGAGACTTTTCACGTCACGACGGCGTGGATAGAAATAGAAGGAGTGCTAATCTAATGAACTGGTATGAGATCGTTCTCGGCGTCGTCCTCATCGCCGTGTCCGTGTTGATCGTTGTTTTCACCCTCGCGCAGGAGCAGAAGGGCCAGGGCCTGTCCGGCGCGATCATGGGCGAAAGCTCCGCCACGATGGCAGCAGGCCGTGAGCGCGGCGTGGACGCCAAGCTGGCCAAGCTGACCAAGATCTGCGGCGTCGTTTTCTTTGTCGTCACGCTGGTCGTCTGCGTTTTGAGCGCGCGCCTGTGATTTTGGCAGGGTAACAAAGATGAAAAGGGTCCGCCAAGCGCTTTGGCTTTGTAAGCAGCGCCCCGGCGGGCCGTTTTTTGTGGATGTATATAAGGGTAGGGCACCGTCGGATGGCGGTGCGACGTAAATTAAAGGAGCAACTATGACACCGTTACAGAAATCTATTTTAAACGCAGTCAAGCGCCGTCCCATGACGCTGCGCGAACTGCAGAACAACCTGCAGGTGGACAACTCCCGCCTGCGCACCACCGTTTCCGCTATGGTCGCCACCGGCGAGCTGTCGATGCGCAACGGCACCTATGTGCCCGGCTTTGCGACCTATGAGAATGCTGCAGCCCCCAACACGATTCCCTGCACGCTCGTCAAGCTGGCCGCGCGCTTCGGCTTTGCCAGCCGCGACGACGGCGAGGGCGACATCTTCATCCCGGGCCGCGCGCTGCACGGCGCAATGCCCAACGATAAGATCAACGTCAAGCTGTTCGACCACCCGCGCGTGGAGGGCTCCTCCGAGGGCGAGGTCGTCGAGGTCACGGTCCCGAACAACCGCTTTGCGGGCACGGTCTGCCTGTCCGAGGATGGCCGCATGGCCGTGGAGCCGGACGGCTGCCGCGACGTGAAGTTCCTGCTGGCCAAGCAGGGGAGCGAGGGCGTGCACCTGGGCGACAAGGTCGGCTTCCTCATCACCCACCGCGGCAACCGCCACAGCGACCACCGCGCCGCCGTTGTCGAGAAATTCGGTTCCTCCGACTATGCGTCCGAGTGCGCCAAGGCCATCCTGTATGGCCGCAGCGTCCGCCAGGAGTTCCCGCCGGAGGTGCTGGAGGAGGCCCGCGCCTACGACAACGCCACGATTGACCCCGCCGAGGCCGCGAAGCGCCTGGACCTGCGCGGCATTCCCATCTTCACGATTGACTCCGCCGAGACGAAGGACATCGACGACGCCATCAGCCTGCAGAAGCTGGACGACGGCTACGAGCTGGGCGTTCACATTGCCGACGTCAGCCACTATGTCCGCCCCGGCTCTGCGCTGAATGAGGAAGCGTTCGAGCGCGCGACGAGCATTTACTACGCCGACAAGGTCATCCCGATGCTGCCGACCCAGCTGTCCAACGGCATCTGCTCGCTGAACGAGGGCGAGGACCGCCTGGCGTTCTCCTGTCTGATGCGACTGGACGAGAACGGCGAGATCCGCAGCTACAAGTTCGTCAAGAGCGTCATCTGCAGCCGCGTCAAGGGCGTGTACAAGGAGATCAACGCCCTGCTGGAGTCCACGGAATCTGAAACAGACGCCGACCTGACCGAACTCAAGACGAAGTATGAGGCCGTGCTTGACCAGCTGCCCACGATGGACGAGCTGTACCGCAAGCGCCTGGTCCTGCGCAAGGCCCGCGGCGGCATGGATATAGAGTCCAACGAGGCCAAGCTCGTCATGGACGAGAACGGACGCTGCATCGACATTGTCAAGCGTGACCGCGGCACGTCCGAGTGCATGATCGAGGAGTTCATGCTGCTGGCGAACCAGTGCGCCGCCAACGCGGGCCGCACAAACAAGGCCCCGTTCGTCTACCGCGTGCACGAGGCCCCCGACGCCGAGAAGATGGAGAAGCTGTCCGCCACGCTGTTGGCCTGCGGCCTGAACGCCAAGTTCAAGAACCCCATCCCGACGCAGCTCGAGCTGGCGGCCCTGCTGGACGAGACCCGCGGCCAGCCCATCCAGATCCCCGTCCACACCGGCATTCTGCGCAGCATGCAGAAGGCCCGCTACGCCCCGCAGCCCCTGGGCCACTACGGTCTGGTGCTGGCGGACTACGCCCACTTCACCAGCCCCATCCGCCGCTACCCCGATTTGGCGATTCATCGTATTTTGACCGAGATGCTGAACGGTGTCTCCGCCAGCCAGCTGCAGCGCGACTTCAACGAGTTTGCCCAGCAGGCCAGCGAGAAGTCCAGCAAGCAGGAGGTCGCCGCCGTGCGCATTGAGCGCGATGTCGAGGACCTGTACAAGGCCGAGTATATGCACAACCATCTCGGTGAGGTCTACACCGGCACGGTGGCCGGCATCACGCCCCGCGGCGTCTTTGTCGAGCTGGACAACACGGTGGAGGGCTTTGTCCCCGCCGCGCAGCTCTGCAAGGGTGAACCGCAGGTCATCGACGGCGTCAGCATGCTGGACCCGCTGACCGGCAAGAGCTGGATGCTGGGTTCTTCCATGAAGATCCAGGTCGCGGCCGCCGATGTGGCGCTGGGCCGTATTGATTTTGAGTATATGGTGGAGTAATTTCCCACGCCATACAATAGAAAACTCCCTGTCCGCACCGGGCAGGGAGTTTTTTGCGTCTTATATCACCTTATGCTCCATCCATTTCCCGCGGGCAAACCGCACAAGGAAACACAGGCTGCGGCAGATCCAGTCGATGAACATACCGAACCAGACGCCGGTCAGTCCTAAGTGGAACTGCAGAACGAAGATGTAGCTCAGAATCACGCGGAACAGCCACATGCTGACGATGCTGACCGACATCGTAAACTTGGCGTCGCCGCCCGCGCGCAGGGCGTTGGGCAGGGTAAAGCTCGTCGCCCAGAAGAAGATGCTGAACAGGTTGAACCAGTGGACCACGTGGGTACACATGGCGGATGCCTCCGCCGAGAGGTTGAACCAGGTCACGACCTCGGGCATCAGGAAGAACAGCGCCGCGTTCGTGACGGCCAGCCCCGTGATGGCGATGCCCAGCAGCGTGACGGAATAACGCTGCGCCTGCTTTTTCTCGCCTGCGCCAAGGCACTGCCCGATGACCGGGATCATAGCAAGGCTCATCGTGTTGCCGGGAATGTTCGCCAGCGTCGAGACCGAGTTTGCCACGGCATTGGCCGCGATGGCCGAGGTGCCTAAGGTAGACGTCAGGCTGCTGACACACAGCTTGCCAATCTGGAACATGCCGTTTTCCAGACCCGACGGGATGCCAATGGACAAAATCTGCATGATGGGCCTGCGCCGGGGCCGCAGGTCAGCGAAGCGCTGCACGCGCAGGGGATTGTGCAGGTCCTGGTTCTGCCACAGGATGAACACCGCGGCGAACACACGCCCGATCAGCGTGGCCAGCGCCGCGCCGATAACGCCCATGCCGAAACCGTAGATCAGCAGCGCGTTGCCCGCAATGTTGATGACGTTCATGACAAGGCTGGCCAGCATACTGATGCGGCTGTTGCCCTGCGCACGGAACAGCGCCGCGCCGCCGTTGTACAGGCCGATGAAGGGGTAGGACACCGCACTGATAAGGAAGTACTGCTGCGCAAACCGCATGACATCCTCATCAATGCTGCCGAACACCATCCGAAGGATCAGGCGGGAGAGCAGCATACAGACAACACCCACCGCAACCGTAGAGATGCCCAGCACACTGTACAGCTGGGCGGCGCTGCGGCTGGCGTTTTCCTCATCCCGGCGGCCCAGATACTGGCTGGCAATGACTGCACCGCCGGTAGCCAGCGCGGACAAAATCTGAATAATCAAAATATTCAGGCTGTCCACGAGCGATACGCTGGAGACAGCGGCCTCACCCACACCGGCGACCATCAGCGTGTCGGCCATGCCCATCGTGACGCTTAATGTCTGCTCCAGCAGCAGGGGCCAGATCAGGGTGAACAGCGCCCGCCTGGTAAACAGGGGACTTTGTGACTTTGCAGTGGCTGTCATGGTAAACTACCATCCTCTTTTACTTGGATTTTACCATTAGTATACAGCAAAATCTATGCGAAATCAAGGATTTGACACTTGTACAAAAAATGCCCACGAACGCTGTAGCTACGCCCTGTACAGCAAAAATCAGCAAAAATCAAATCGCAAGGATTTTGCCCACTTTTGCGGCGGCAAAAAGCCCCGGCCACAAAAGCTTGTGGCCGGGGCAGATCATGCGGCGGCTTGCAGGAGCCGCAGAGGGGTGGTGGTTAGAAGTCGACCTCGGTGTCGTAGTAGCAGCACTTCAGCAGCTTTTCCATCTCCTCCTGGGTCGGCTGGCGCGGGTTGGAGCCGGTGCAGGCATCGGCAATCGCGTTCTTTGCGATCTCGGGCAGTCTCTCGAGGAATACGTTCTCGGGGACAAAGCCCTGCTCGGCGGGGTAGGAGTCGGGGCCGTAGTGGCCGATGCAGTGCGGAATGTTCAGATCGTCGTTCATGCCGCGCAGATACTGGATGAGCAGCGCGACCTTCTCGTCGTCGTTCTCGCCGCCCAGGTGCATCTTGTCGGCAATGACGCCGTAGCGTGCCTTGGCGGTGGGGTCCTTCGCGTTGTAGGCGATGACCTTGGGCAGGTACATGGCGTTGGCTGCGCCGTGGATGATGTGTGCGCCGTAATCGGCAAACGCCGCGCCGGTCTTGTGGGCCATGCTGTGTACGATGCCGAGCAGCGCGTTCGAGAACGCCATACCGGCCAGGCACTGAGCATTGTGCATCGCGTCGCGCTTATCCATATCGCCGTTGTAGCTGCCGACCAGATCCGCCTGGATCATCTCGATGGCGTGCAGAGCCAGCGGGTCGGTAAAGTCGCAGTTCGCGGTGGAGACGTAGGCCTCGATGGCGTGGGTCATGGCGTCCATGCCGGTGTGGGCGACGAGCTTCTTGGGCATCGTGTGGGCCAGCTCGGGGTCAACGATGGCGACATCGGGCGTGATCTCAAAGTCGGCGATGGGGTACTTGATGCCCTTCTGGTAATCGGTGATGATCGAGAAGGCCGTGACCTCGGTGGCCGTACCGGAGGTGGAGGAGATGGCGCAGAAGTGGGCCTTGCGGCGCAGCGGCGGGATGCCGAACACCTTGCACATATCCTCAAACGTGATGTCGGGGTACTCGTACTTGATCCACATGGCCTTGGCTGCGTCGATGGGGGAGCCGCCGCCGATTGCGACGATCCAGTCGGGCTGGAACTTTTCCATGGCGGCAGCACCCTTCATGACCGTCTCCACGGACGGGTCGGGTTCGATGCCTTCAAACAGCTCTACCTCCATGCCGGCCTCTTTTAAGTAGGCCTCGGCGCGGTCCAGGAAGCCGAAGCGCTTCATCGAACCGCCGCCGACGCAGATCATGGCGCGCTTGCCGGGCAGCGTTTTCAACGCTTCCAGCGCGTGGGGGCCGTGGTAAAGGTCACGGGGTAAAGTAAATCTAGCCATAGGGTTTGCCTCCTTTAAAATAGCTCTCTCGGGCTTTGACAATTAAATGTCAAAATCTGCTATTAACAGTATACACCTTATGTGTCTAAACGGTCAATCGACAATACAGAGAATTTTCCGGCGATAATTCAGCATTTTGCCAGTGGAACACTCATAGGCTGTTCTATGGGGAAGGGGGCAGGAGCTATGCGTCCGATCACGCCGCAGCAGAATACAAAAATGCGCCTGCGCATGCGGCTTTTGGCGGCGGTGCTGGCGGTGGGGTGTCTGGGCGGGCTGACGGTGCGGCTGTTTGTGCTGATGCTGCGCGACCCCGGCGGCTACGCGGCACGCGCCGCCGACCAGCAGCTGCGCGGGGCCACGCTGCCCGCCGCCCGCGGGGAGATCTATTCCGCCGACGGTACGCTGCTGGCCGCCAGCGAGACCTGCTGGACCATCCGCGCTGCCCCGCGGGAGATGGCCGACGACGCCGTAGAACCGGCTGCGCGGGCGTTGAGCGAAATTTTAGAGCTGGACTACGCCGATACGCTGGCCAAATTCAGCCAGCGAACCTCTAACGACTGCCTGCTGCGCCGCCGCGTGGATAAGACGATGGCCGACGCTGTGCGGGACTGGTGCCGGGCGAACGGTGTGGACGGCATACAAATTCGGCAGGATACCCGCCGCGTCTACCCGCAGGGGGATTTTATGGGCGGCATTTTAGGCTTTACCGACGTGGACAACGCGGGCCTGTGGGGGCTGGAGCTGCGTTACAACGACGAATTGACCGGGCAGAACGGGCGCATCCTGACCGCCAAGAACGCCTGGGGCTACGATATGCCGACGCACTACCAGACGCTGGTGGACGCCGTGCCCGGCAGCACGCTGACGCTGACCATCGACGCGAACATTCAGCACTGGCTCGAAAGCGCACTGTCCGCCGCTGTGACGGAGCATCATGTGGCCGAGCGCGGCGTCGGCATCGTGATGGACGTCCACACCGGGGCCGTGCTGGCAATGTCCTGCCAGCCCGACTACGACCCGAACGCGCCGCGGACCCTTATAAATAAAGAAGTCCGTGACGCTGTGAATGCCCTGACCGGCGAGGAGCGCAGCGCCGCGCTGCAAAAGGCCCAGCAGGCACAGTGGCGCAACAAGGCCATCAGTGACCTGTATGAGCCGGGCAGCGTGTTCAAGCTCATCACGGCGTCGGCGGCGCTGGACTCCGGGGCGTGTAAGGCCACGGACTATTTCACCTGCGCGGGTAAAATAACCGTCGCAGGCACGCGGTTCCGCTGTGCAAACGGGCATATCCACGGCACCGAGACCTTCGCCCGGGGGCTGGCTGTCAGCTGCAACCCCTGCTTTATCCAGATCGGTGCGCGGCTTGGAAAAGAACGCTTCTGCGATTACTTTGCGGCCTTCGGCCTGCGGGAGGCCACGGGCATCGACCTGCCGGGCGAGGTCAGGCGCAGCGAATACTACACGGCGGACCGGATGGGCCCGGTGGAGCTGGCGAGCTGCTCGTTCGGGCAGAGCAGCAAGGTCAGCTACCTGCAGATGCTCACGGCGGTCTGTGCGGTGGTAAACGGCGGCGAGCTGATGCAGCCCTACGTTGTGGCGAAAATCACGGCGCCTGACGGCACTGTTGTGAAGGAAGTGCAGCCGACGGTGAAGCGCCGCGTCATCAGCGCGGAGACCTCCGCCACGATGTGCCGCCTGATGGAGGGTGTCGTTACAGGCGGCACGGGAAAGCAGGCCGCGCTGGCGGGCTACCGCATCGGCGGCAAGAGCGGCACAAGCCAAAAGCTGGACAGCGCCAACGAGGGCGCGCGCATTGCGAGCTTTGTCTCCGTTGCGCCCATCGACGACCCCAAGGTCGCTGTGCTGGTCTGCCTGGATGAGCCCCACAGCTGGACGACGAGCGGCGGCGCGCTCTCCGGGCCGGTGTGCGCCGAGGTACTGGGAAAGGTGCTGCCGTATCTGGGGGTGGAGAGGGAAAGCGGCGAATAAAGACAGCCGGGCACGGGCCGATATGGAATCCGCCCCTACGTTGAATCGGGAAAGTGCAGGGTGAAGGGGCTCTGCTCGTTTGCCGCTGCACTATACAAAAAACTCTGCGCCGTCCCTCTTGACATTCCCCAATCCGGTGTTATACTTGTAAAGTACGCAAACGAACAGTTAGACAACGAACAATTCGAAATCTAACTTCTTGGACCCAAAAATCGTAAAGGAGGGAAGAAATGCACGAATCATCGTATGATGACTGCGGCTGCTGCGCGGATGTCCACTTCGGCGCACTGCTGAACCAGACCTCGCGGCTCATCCGCCGTGCGCTGGATGCCCGCATCAACGCCGAGGTCAGCTCGGAGCTGTCGGGCGTGCGCGGCATGGTGCTGGGCGACATCGTCCGTGCCGAGCGCCAGGGCCGCGACGTCTACCAGCGCGACATTGAGCAGTGGTTCAACATTCGCCGCTCCAGCGTCACCGCCATGCTGCAGGGCATGGAGCAGGATGGCTTCATCACCCGCAGCGCCGTGGCGAAAGACGCCCGCTTAAAGCGCCTTATCCCCACAGAGAAGGGCCGCGCCTGTCACAAGCAGATCGAAGAAAGCATTGCGCGGTTTGAGGATGACCTGCAAAGCGGCATTGACCCGCAGCAGGCCGCCGCGGCCCGCGCTGTGCTGGAGCAGACCCTGCGCAACGCACAGCACATCCTGCAAGAGGAAAATACCAACCAAGAGAGGGGAAATACCAATTGTTAAAAACACTCGGACGTGAAACCAAGGGCTTCCGCCTGGTCTCCGTGCTGACGCCGATCTTTATGATCGCGGAGGTCATCATGGAAATGATCATCCCGAAGCTGATGGCCTCCATCATTGACAACGGCGTCACGCCGGGCAATATGCAGGTCATCTACACCGTCGGCGCACAGATGGTCGTCGCGGCGCTGTTCGGCCTGCTGTTCGGCATTCTGGGCGCGGTGGCCGGCTCCCACGCAGCCACGGGCTTTGCCCGCAACCTGCGCCGCGGCATGTTCCGCAACATCCAGACCTTCAGCTTTGCCAACATTGACAAGTACTCCACCGCGGGCCTGGTCACCCGCATGACCACCGACGTCACCAACATCCAGAACGCCTACCAGATGATGCTGCGCATGTCGGTGCGTGCGCCCGCCAGCATGATCGTGGCGCTGATCATGTCCTACACGGTCAACCGTCGGCTGGCAAACATCTATTTGATCGCCGTCATCCTGCTGGGCTGCGCGCTCGCCTTTATTATGAGCCGCGCCACCAAGTACTTCGGCGAGGCATTCCGCAAGTACGACGACCTGAACGAGAGCGTGCAGGAGAATGTCTCCGCCATCCGCGTTGTCAAGGCCTATGTGCGCGAGAAGTTTGAGGGCGAGAAGTTCCGCAAGGCCAGCGAGAATGTGCGCAATCTGCTGATGCGTGCCGAGCTGATCCTGGCCTGGAACGCCCCGCTCATGCAGCTGACCGTCTACAGCTGCATCCTGCTCATCTCCTGGATCGGTGCCCAGCTCATCGTCAGCTCCGGCGCAACGACCTTCACCACCGGCGACCTGATGAGCATGCTGAGCTACTGCATGAACATCCTTATGAGCCTGATGATGCTGTCCATGGTGTTCGTCATGATCACGATGTCTGCAGCCTCCGCCAAGCGCGTGGCCGAGGTGCTGGACGAGCAGTCCGACCTGACGAACGGCGAGGACCCCGTTATGGAGGTCAGGGACGGCTCCGTCAAGTTCGACCACGTCAGCTTTGCCTATAAAAAGGATGGTGAGAAGGCCCTCGAGGACATTGACCTCGACATCAAGTCCGGCGAGACCATCGGCATCATTGGCGGCACCGGTTCGGCTAAGTCCAGCCTTGTGCAGCTGCTGCCGCGTCTGTACGACGTGACCGAGGGCAGCGTGACCATCGGCGGCGTTGATGTGCGCAGATATGACCTCGACACCCTGCGCAACAACGTCGCCATGGTGCTGCAGAAGAACGAGCTGTTCAGCGGCACGATTGCCGAGAACCTGCGCTGGGGCAACCCCGACGCCACCGACGCCGAGATCGAGGACGCCTGCAAGCAGGCCTGCGCCGATGAATTTATCGAGCGCTTCCCCGACAAGTACCAGACCCACATCGAGCAGGGCGGCAACAACGTCTCCGGCGGCCAGAAGCAGCGCCTCTGCATTGCCCGCGCACTGCTGAAAAAGCCCCGCATCCTGATCCTGGACGACTCCACCTCCGCCGTCGATACCGCGACGGACGCAAAGATCCGCCATTCGTTTGCGGAAAAAATCCCCGGCACGACGGTGTTCATCATCGCCCAGCGCATTTCCTCCGTGGAAAATGCGGACAAGGTCCTCGTGCTCGACAACGGCAGGGTCAGCGGCTTTGACACCCCGGCCAACCTGCTGAAAACAAATGCCATCTACCAGGATGTCTACAACAGCCAGACCAAAGGTTCCGGCGACTTTGATGAGAAGGGAGGGGAGGCATAATGGCACAGCAGCCTAAAGTCGTAAAGGTCGGTCCCGGCGGGCGCAGCAATGGCCCCCGCCCCAAGGTCGAAAACCCCGGCAAGGTGTTCAAGCGCATCCTCGCCTATGTCATGAGCCGCTATAAGGCACAGGTCATTGTGGTGCTCTGCTGCATTCTGCTGGCTGTGTTCGCCCAGCTGCAGGGCGTCATGTTCTCTCAGACGCTGATCGACAGCTACATTTTGCCGCTGCTCAAGGCGGGCAGCACGGACTTCAGCGGCCTGGCCGCGGCTATCCTGCGCGTGGCAGTCATCTACTGCGTCGGCATCGCTGCTGTCTTTGTGCAGAACCGCCTGATGGCAAGGATCACCCAGGGCACGCTGAAGGACCTGCGTGACGAGATGTTCACCCACATGCAGACGCTGCCCATCAAATACTTTGACACCCACGCCCACGGCGATATTATGTCGGTCTACACGAACGACATTGACACGCTGCGCCAGATGATCAGCCAGAGCCTGCCGCAGCTCGTCAACACGGTTGTGACCCTCGTCGGCGTGCTGGCCTCGATGCTCTATCTGAGTATCCCCCTGACGGTGCTGGCCCTCGCGATGGTCGGCGTCATGCTGCTGGCGACGAAGTACCTGACCGGCAACTCCGGCAAATACTTCATCAAGCAGCAGCAGGAGCTGGGCAAGGTCAACGGCTACATTGAGGAAATGATGAACGGCCAGAAGGTCATCAAGGTCTTTTGCCATGAGGAAATTGCCATTGAGGAGTTCGACAGGCTCAACGATGAGCTGTTCCACAGCGCCGACAAGGCAAACTCCTATTCGCTGGTAGCAATGCCCGTCAACGGCCAGCTGGGCAACCTGTCCTACGTGTTCTGCGCCATCCTCGGCGGTGCGCTGGCTATCAACGGCTTCGGCGGCTTTACGCTGGGCGGCCTCGCCAGCTTCCTTGTGCTGACCCGCCAGTTCAACCAGCCCATCAGCCAGATCTCCATGCAGCTGAACTC
>ERZ773170.2140-NODE-2140-length-12643-cov-6.777566_pt1 | contig 12643 bp, 9 predicted proteins | sample MGYA00581002_ERZ773170 | MGnify/ENA primary metagenome ERZ773170 (study PRJEB29015, sample SAMEA2737811) | human gut metagenome | biome: human gut; feature: human-associated habitat; material: faeces | place: China | collected 2012 ... | reverse complement strand
CGCTGATGGTAGTGGCAATGGCAATCGTAGAACAATTGCGATCGAGTGCATTATGTCATCTGCGTATAATGTGACAGATAAGAAGTCTGAGGACAATTGTGCAAGATTGGCGGCAGCTTTGCTGAAGAAATACAATCTTGATATTAACCACCTCTTTACCCACACCCACTGGCTCAATGTCAGGGACGGAAAATCGGGTACTGTGGATTATCTCAATACTGCAAGAAATCCGTACAAGATGTGTCCGCTGTATATTTTGCCGCACTGGTCCGCTTTCAAGTCAAAGGTGCAGTCTTACATGAAATCAGGTACTTCTGTATCGAAAAATCCGACAACAAAGCTGCTCTACAGAGTTCGCAAAAGCTGGAGTGACGCAAAGTCTCAGATTGGTGCATTTTCTTCTTTGGACAATGCAAAAAAGGCATGTAAACCAGGATATTATGTGTTTGATGCAAACGGCAATGTTGTCTATCCAACCAAAAAGTCCGTTGACGAAATTGCCCGTGAAGTCATTCAGGGTAAATGGGGTAATGGCACTGACCGCAAAAAAAGACTTACAAATGCCGGATATGATTACAATGCCGTGCAGAAGCGTGTGAATGAACTGATGAAATAATATGTCAAATATGTCCCTGAGTAGTTTTTCGGAACTGCTCAGGGATTTTTTCTTTTAGGGGCTAATTTTCTGGAGCTTTTAGCGGACTGTATGGTAGGAGGTGCTGCTTGTGACAACAGAAGAAAAAAGAACCGTTGAGCTTTTGCGGCAAAACGGAAAAAGCAATGCAGAAATTGCAGAGCATTTGCATATATCGCCCAACACTATTAAGTCCTATCTGAAACGCAAGAAAAGAAGTGATAACTCTTGCCTGATGTGTGGCATTACCATTACACAGACACCGCATAGAAAGAAGAAAAAATTCTGCTCCGACCACTGTCGACAGAAATATTGGAGAAAGAATGCAGGAAGAACCTCCGCAATGAAAGAAGTCGTCTGTGCAGGATGTGGAAAGAAATTCTATGCCTATGAAAGCAAACAGCGTAAATACTGCTCACTTCTCTGCTATCACGGAGGTATTGCGGATGAACAGTGAAAAATTACAAAAAATCAGCACCTATAAGGTCACACTTGCTGTTCTGAAAAAGTGGCGGAAAGACGGCATTATTTCGGAACATGAATTTCGTAAATGCGAGTTAAAAATTGCCGAAAAATTCGATATATCTTTGTGCAGTATATATCGTGAAACTGCTTGACTTTAGGTCGCTTCTGATTTAATATGTAACACTGAGGAGGGATACTATATAGCACGCACCATAAAAAAGGTCGAATTTCTGCCTAAAATGCCAAAACTGCTGAATGTTGCCGCTTATGCCAGAGTGTCCAGCGGCAAAGATGCCATGCTGCATTCTCTTTCCGCACAGGTAAGCTATTACAGTGAAAAAATTCAGAAACACACCGGATGGAAATATTGCGGTGTGTATGCAGATGAGGCAGCAACAGGTACGAAAGACAACAGAGAACAGTTTCAGAAACTTCTTGAAAAATGCCGTGCTGGCAGCATGGACTTGATTCTTACGAAATCCATCAGCAGATTTGCACGAAATACCGTCACATTACTTGAAACTATACGTGAATTGAAAGATTTAGGTGTGGATGTTTATTTTGAAGAGCAGAATATTCACAGTCTTTCAGCAGACGGCGAACTGATGCTGACGATTCTTGCAAGCTATGCACAGGAAGAAAGCCGTTCAGCAAGCGAAAATCGCAAGTGGCAAATCCGAAAAGACTTTAAAGAAGGCAAAATCGGGAGCATTACAATTTTCGGGTATCGGAGAAATGCTGACGGTATTCTGGAAATTGAACCCACGGAAGCAGAAATCGTTAAGATGATTTTTTCGGACTATCTTTCCGGAATGGGCGGTCTGAAAATTGCAAAGAAACTGAACGAAATGGGTATCAGAACAGCACAAGGGAATCTCTGGACATCTCCAAGAATTAAGGAATTGCTGTCCAATGAAAAATATGTCGGCGATATGCTTTTACAGAAATATTTCCGCAATAATCATATAGAAAAGAGAAAAATGCAAAACAACGGTGAACTTCCCAAATATCTGGTAGAGGATGCACATGAAGCGATTATTGACCGCGATACATTCCAAAAGGTGCGGGAGTTGATTGCACAAAGACAGTCAAAATTTTCTCATACAGGTTCAAAAAACCGCTATCCATTATCGGGAATGATACAGTGCGGATGCTGCGGAAAAAATTATCAGCGAAAAGTATTCAAGCAAGGTTCTGCATGGATTTGTGCCACATTTGTAAGGCGTGGAAAAAAATACTGTCCTGCTGCAAAGCAGATACCTGAAAACATTCTGCAATCCGTTCTTTGCGAGGTTTTAAGGTTGGAGAAGTATGACGACGACGCAGTTCTGAAATATATTCGGCAAATTATTGTTCCCGAACCAAACGAACTGATTTTTATCTTTTATAATGGTAAACAGGTTCAGAAACATTGGGAAAATCCGTCACGTTCTGAAAGCTGGACGGAAGAAATGAAACAAAAAGCAAAGGAAAGGAGTTTACAATGGCACGAAAAATCACAATGATTCCGCAGACCATTAATCCGCAGACACGAACGGCAATGGATACGAGAACAAAACGAAAAGTAGCAGGTTACGCCCGTGTTTCAACGGATTATGAGGAACAGATTACTTCCTACGAGGCACAGGTTGATTATTACACAAATTACATTCAAAGTCGTGATGACTGGGAGTTTGTCAAGGTCTATACAGACGCAGGCATAAGTGCGACAAACACACGGCATCGTGAGGGTTTCAATCAAATGGTGGAAGATGCACTTGCCGGAAAAATCGACCTTATCATAACAAAGAGTGTGAGCCGTTTTGCACGAAATACCGTGGATTCTCTTACTACTGTACGTAAACTGAAAGAAAAAGGAATTGAGGTTTACTTTGAAAAAGAAGGTATTTATACGCTGGACTCTAAAGGGGAATTGCTCATTACGATAATGTCAAGCCTTGCACAGGAAGAATCACGCTCCATTTCCGAAAACGTTACATGGGGACAGAGAAAACGCTTTGCAGACGGTAAAGTCTGTCTGCCATACAGCCATTTTCTTGGCTACAAAAAGGGAGAGGACGGCTTGCCGGAAATTGTACCGGAAGAAGCTGAAATTGTCCGCTTTATCTACAGAAGCTACATGAACGGTCAGACATCTTACGCCATTGCAAAAATTTTGACAGAACGCCATATTCCAACTCCGGCAGGCAAGGAAAACTGGCGGCAGTCCACCATTGAAAGCATTCTGACAAATGAAAAATACAAGGGCAGTGCACTTCTGCAAAAGAAATTTACAACGGATTTCTTAACCAAAAAGACCAAAATCAATGAAGGAGAAGTTCCGCAGTATTACATAGAGGAATCTCACGAACCAATAATTTCTCCGGAAGATTTTGAAGAAGTGCAGGCTGAATTTACAAGACGCAAGAAACTTGGCAGAAAATACAGCGGCAGTACGATGTTTTCTGCAAAACTGGTCTGCGGCGACTGCGGACACTTTTTCGGTTCAAAGGTCTGGCACTCAACCAGTAAATACCGCCGTGTAATTTGGCAATGCAACAACAAATTCAAGGGAGAGCATTTCTGTTCCACGCCGCATCTTTATGAGGATGAAATTAAAATACGGTTTATCTCCGCCTTTGCTGCATTTTTTCAGAACAGAGAAATGGTGCTGGAAACTTGCAGGATGCTGTTGGAGGATTTGTCCGATACTTCTGCTCTGGATACTAAAATAGAAATGCTGACCATGGAATTGAACGACATTGGCATTCTGATTCGTGAGCATATTCAGAAAAATGCGGAATCCGTACAAAATCAGGATTCTTACAACCTTCGCTACGATGAGCTGACAGGACAATACGAGAGAAAGAAAGGATTGCTCCAAAAAATGCAGCAGAAACGTATTGAGCACCAGAGTAGAATTGAATCAATGGCATCATTTCTGAGAACTCTTGAGAAAACCAACGAACCCATCGACTATTTTGATGACGGTATCTGGCGAACGACCATCGAGAAAGTAACCGTATTCCATGATGGCAGAATGGTTTTCCAATTTGTTGACGGAACGGAGATTGAAGCATAAAGCAAGAAACCCACTATGGCATTAAGCTGTAGTGGGTGCTTTTTTTGCTTTTCACAAGAAAACGATAGGTGGGTGCATACTGGAAAACGATAACTGAAAAAGGGTGCATTTTTACTTTGGGAGGGTGCATTTTTTGCCCACAAGAAAACGATTACTTTTCTCAAAACGCCCCAAAGTGTGAAATCAAAGCGTATTTTTCACCGAAAATCTTACATAAGAAAACGATAAAAGCCTGAAAACAACGAAGTTTTCAGGCTTTTTGACAATGAAAATGCACCCTTATTTTGTATCAAAATAAGGGTGCAGGTATGCCAAAAAACGCTTATTTTGATACAATGCACCCTTGAAAAAGCTATCGTTTTCCTGTGAGTAGCTAACGTTTTCTTGTATGCACCCGATAGGCTATCGTTTTCTTTTCACATTTTTGCATTAATCGGATTCAAGGACGGCACAAGGATGATGATGGAAATATTTGATGAATGAAATAACGGCTGTGGTCAAATAACCGCAGCCGTTATTTGGCTTCAAAAGTGAATACCAGCCTTGCACATAAGAAATTCTATTGCGTCGGCAGTTTGAGGATCTGATGTTTTAAGCGTACTCCATAAATTCAAGAGAATGCTGGTTTCCATTGGCGTGATAAAACACATTTTAACAAATAACTTCCTTGTTTCAGAATACTTGAATTGCTGCATTTCACTAATGCAAGATTCAAAATCTTGCTGTGTAAATTCATTAAACCAATTACGAGACGGTCTGTTTGTAGCGATCTGCTCAAGGGTAAATATTTCATACGTACCTCTAACTTTTGTACCAACATAACCTCCACTTAACTTATGAATACGCCTTATCTCAGCCTTTTCATCAGTTTCCCGCTGTTGCATTGTAGCTTGTGTGGCAAGTTCAGCCAGTTTACAAGATTCTTCTGCCAGTTTACGCTGACGATCTTTATGATCATGCTCTGCTTTAAACCAGCTCTCTCTTCTGTTTTTTCTCTGAGTGCAGAAATCCGAGTATGCTTTATGAGAATCAAGAGAATAAAAACCGCTACTGTTGATATCAATCTCATCAATAGAAATCGGCATTGCAAGTGTATCATTTTCCAACCATGATGGATTACCAGAAACACCTTCCGATAGGTCAGTTTTATCTAAGATGTAGATGCTCCATTTACGTTGAACTTCATCAATAACAATAGCTGTATTGTTAAGTGACTTGTTTAGGATAAATTTGACCGGAAAATATGCCATTTCACGCTCGGAGAACGGCTTTTCTTCGACGTCTTTGTCGACAGTGATTTGTAAGTAGAGATACCCCTGCTCCTCGTAGAGATTTTTCCTTTTTTCAAGTGTACTTGAAGTGGCTGCGTAGTCGATGATATCAACAGCGTATTTCTTTGATGAAGTTTTGATAACAAATGCAGTATAGTGATCTTGAATAATCACCACATCTTCTTCCAGTTGAAACCCATGCTTAGTAGCAATTTTCTCCATTATGGGAGCAAGCTGTCTTTGAATAAATTTGAAAATATCACTCTGCTTTTTGCAGTAATCGCCATATCTACATTCTTCTTTATGACGATGTGCGAAACATTCTGCTCTCTGTTTTCCATGCCGAAAAAATACGGATGCACCACAGTCGCAGCAAGTTAAAGTCTGGCATTTCCTGATTTTCTGCTCAAATTCAAAATCCCGTAATACTTGATAAGCATAAAGCACTTTTCCGTCATATAAACATTTTTCCATAGTATTGACTCACCTTCAAATATTTCTAAAAATATGCAGATAGTGTTTTCTATTCTGTCATCTGAATTGTACTTGCAAATTGGAAAGCCTGCCCGTTCCTCTGCGGGTAATGCCGCAATTTGCTCCTCAAAGATCTGAAACGCAAGCTTCGGCAAGGTTTGATTAGATATTTTATGTTCTCTTTTTTGGCGATCACGTTTTACGATTTCACCATTTGCCTTTTCAAAATAAGCATCTGTAGGCTCAAAATCATTTCCAAGTGACAGATTGTCCATAGTGAAATGCTCATCAGTAGATGCAACACTGTCTGCTGTGATATGCAGTTCATAAATCACCTGTTGCTTCGTTTCAATCACAAATCCGAGCTTTTCAAGAAATCCTCTCGCTTCAATACTATTAAAATCAGCAGTGGAAATCTCCTCGCTGGTTACGATAGATTTAGCCACAGCAACTACATATTTTGGAGGATATTTCTTCCCGTCCTCTGCCACAAGTTCATATCTTGTACTTTGATTATGAAAGGGCACACCGTTCACATCGATATATTCAATGGCAGAAATTATATTTTCTTTTGTTAGATTGTCAATTTGCATTTAAGCCACCCCTTTTACTCCACCCTATAATTCTCACTTGTAAGCGGCAAAACCTCCGTATTCAGCAATTCAAGCAGAGCTTTTTTCAATGCCTGATGATATTTGAACTTTGACATACCGTCATGAGTTGCGGTGTAGCTGTTGTAATCAGCTGTCTTTTTCAGATTATTAAGTCCGGGAATTTCGGTGTCACCGACCTCAAAACGGTCGGCAGCATAGGAAATAGCTTCGAGAGAAACACACCACTCTGAGGCAAATTCGGTCAGAATTTTATCAACGGTGTTTTTTCGCATATCCGCCAGTACATACGAGACACGTCTATCCTTGAATTCTTCCGGATTTTCCTGAATCTTGTCCCAAAGTTCCTGCATAAGCTCACCGAGCTTCGGATTGGTGGACTTCAATTCCTCGATGTAATCCGTTATCTCCGAAATCAAATTCTGATAATGCTGCTCCTGTCGCTCCTCGTCGGTGGCAGATACTACGGACTGTATCAGGCTAACGATATAATCGTAGTCGATTTTCTCCTTGCTGTACGCTTTCAGCTCATATTCAAGGTTGATCTCAGTAGGAGTATCAGGATTATCCGGTCGTTCGGTCTTATATTTATCACGAATATTCAGATACCACGCAGCGTATTTGTCATATTCCTCCTGTGTGATGCCGTAGGAATCGGGTTCATTGTCCGCATAACGTGTAAAGGCTTTCAGACTGGAATATATCTTGTCAAACTCCTGAAAAGCCTTAGCAAAACGCAGCTCTCCCTCTTTGCTTAAAGCTGCAATCACGTCAGGTGTCTCGGCTGTCAAACGCAGGTATGCAAGGGACTTTGTAAATTCCTCATGTACTGTATCCCAATCTGGAGCAAGTACTGATGCCTGTCCGCCGGCAGAATACAAAACAAGTGCCTCGTCTACCGCTTTCTTGAAAGTGTGCGGTGACTGGAATGTGACGATCTGTCCGCAGGTCTTGTTTTTGTCGAAAAGTCGGTTCGTTCTGGAAAATGTTTGTATAATGTCATGTGGGTGCATCGGCTGTCTGTCGATAAATACCGTTGACAAACAAGGTGCATCAAAGCCCGTCAGAAGTCTGTTTACCACAATCACAAGGTCAAGCTGCTCATCACGGCTCTTGTACTTGCTTATCTTTCGTGCCAAGCGATTATTCAACTCGGCATTATAGCCCCTGATTTCACCGATTCCGTGTGAAGTGCCAAACATCTGGTTATAATCATCAAGCGACTCTCTCATCTTCGGAACATTTACGTCCGTGCTTTCGTTGTTTTCATCGCTGGATACGGAATAGGTGATAGCAAATTTCGGAAAGTCCGGCAGTACCTTTCTTGTCTCCTCGCAGATTTCAAGCTCTGTCTCACCCTTGACAACTCTCTTCAATAGGTCATAGTAAGCCTGTGCCTGCTGGATAGACTTCACTGTCAGCAGTGCCTCGTAGGTCTGCCCTCTGCCGTTCTTAAAGCCCAGCTTTTCCTGCGATTTATTGAGTATCACATCAAGGACTTTCAGCATATGTTTTTCAGTATCACAAACCGACAAATCCTCGTTGCTGTCGTTTTCATCAAGCTTCTGTGCACCGAGATGCTCCGTCTGGAAGCCTAAAACAGCCTCGTCACGGATAGCCTCCTTGACTGTGTATTTGTGCAAACATTTGCCGTATAGCTCTTCTGTAGTTCTCGGCAAATCTCCGTCTGCGTTATATGGATTGACAGAAAAGCGAGGTGTACCCGTGAAGCCGTACCAAAGGGAATTGACAAAGAACTGCGACAAAAGTCGCTGTGTCTGCGGTGTGACGGCTCTGTGGCATTCGTCTACGATAAAAGCAACTCGCAGATTTTTTATGCGGTTATATGCAGATGTGCCCTCTTTGATACGCTTTTTCACAGCAATCTGTAATTTCTGAATGGTGGTGACGATAACCTGCTGATTCTGATTTTTCAGCTTGTTTATCAGATCAAAAACGTTGTCCGTTTCATCCACGTCCACCACATCATTATTCGCATAGGACTGGAACGCCTGTGTGGTCTGGTCGTCAAGGTCTTTACGGTCGATAAGGAATATCGTTTTTTCGATGCTCGGAATGTCTATCAGCAGATTTCTAGCAGCCTTATAGCTTGTCATGGTCTTGCCCGAGCCGGTCGTGTGCCAGATATAGCCCGATTTTCCCTGACGTGAAGCCGTTCTGACAGCTTCAATGGCGTGTATTTGATAAGGACGGAGGAGGAGGATTTTCTTCTTATCCTGGTCGAGAACAGCATACTTCATCACCATTTGATGTGCTTCTGGTATCTTTAACACACTCTCGGCAAATTTCAGATAATCCGCAACAGGCTCGTTCTGTGAATCCTCCCAGCCGGAAAGGAATTTCTCGTTCAAGTCCTCTTCGCTTGCAGCAGCGATATATTTTGTATCAACAGCATTGGACACAACAAACATCTGCACGGCGGAGAAAATGCCCGTAAACTTTCCCTCACGGATATATTTCTTGATTTGGCGGAATCCGTCCATATAGGAGTGCTGACGATTTTTCAGTTCGATGTGTATCAGCGGAATACCGTTTATCAGAAGCGACACATCAAAGCGACGGTTCTGGCTGTGAATATCCTTTTCATCGTCTTTCAGTGCCTGATACTGGTTGATGACCTCGTAAACGCTTGAACCGCCTGCAATATCGTCACGTTTCAGAACGGTGAGCTGTACTTTCTCGGTGTCCCTCTGCACATAAACATGAGCGATACCGTTCTCGCCGGCGATCCATTTTGCGGCATCGTAGAAAGTCGGGAATGTCAGCTGATTTTTCACCTGTTCAAATTCTCGGTCTGTGAGCGGCTGACCGTTCAGCACTTCCTTATTGCCGTGTTCCAGAATAGCACGCACATTCGCCCACAAGTCCTCAGCTGTGCGGAGGTCGGGACGATACGTCCACTGGCTCTTGCCTTCTGTGAGCTGTGCAATCAGATTATCTTCTATTGTTCTTTCAAGTTCTGCCATAGATTTCCTCTTTCTTTATACAAACATCTTTTGCAGCATCGCTTTCTTGTATTTCTGTAGCATTTCACATTTACGCTGATGAAGGGTGATGAGGTGGTCGAGTTGTGAAAAATATTCGCCAATAGCTTTTTGTTCACTTTCACATATTGGGATATTTAAATTTATATTTTTCAATTCCGTTTCTGTCATCGTTGGAACAGCTCCACCAATTTTCACCGAAGCAACTTGGCTTTGAACATAATCAGTAGTCAAGATAGTTGAAAGAATTTTTTGTAATTCTTCTTTAGTTTTTATTACAACGACCTGTGGATTAACAGTTGAATCCTCTGAAAGCCCAGTAACTAAGGCACTTTTTCCTAATGTAGAGCCAGTCTTTACAAATAAAATATTTCCATTCTTAACCATTATTTCTGGAGATTCATCATATTTCTTTCTTGTAATATATGTGTTCTTTACATTTATAGTCAATTTGCTATCCACGATATTTGTTGGAGTAAATGTTAAAACGCCACCGGCTTCTTTTGTGATTATATCAGCTTCTGTATATCCTCTAAATCCTATCCTGCCGTTTATTTGGCACACTTCACCCAGTTTACGCTGTTCCCAAGCATCAGTAAAACCGGGGAAGCGAATCTCAGGCACATCAGCACCATTTTGCGGGAACATTTTTTGCAGCATGGCTTTTTTGTATTTGTGCAATTTGTCAAGCTTACGCTGATGAAGGGTGATGAGGTGGTCGAGGTTTTGAAAATACTTTCCGATTTTCTGTTGTTCTGTTTCATTTACCGTAATTGCCACTTCAATTTTTGCCAAGTCATTTGAATTAATTGCCGGATAACTTGTTCCCGTACAATTATCTAAAACCGTTTTTACAAAGTTCTCAGTTTGAATTAAGCACATTAAAAAATATGGATATATATATGGTCTTAATTGGGCATAACCAGTAGAGAAAACGTAGTTATTAAGCGGTAAATCGAATAAATAGTTATTTTTTTGATAAGGTCTAACAGTCTGATAAAATACATCACCCTGTTTTGCCAAACGCTGTGCTCTTGAAGGTGCAGATTTTTTATTTTCAGTTCTATGTGCTATCATACTTGTTCCAACAACAGATTCTAAATCAACATATTCAAATTCATCAGGTAATTCAGATTTCGGATTGAATTCAGCACACTCTCCCAGTTCACGCTGTTCCCAAGCATCAGTAAATCCGGGGAAACGAATCTCAGGAGCATCCTTTTTTTTCGACATTTTGCCTAAATCCTCACTCACTGCAAACCCTCCAATCCCAGTTCTGTAAGCATAGCGTTCAGGCTCTGCAAGGTCTGCCCTATCTCGCCGTCAATATCAACCATTTCACGGCGAACGTCCTCAGGATCAATCTGCTCCTCTTGCTCGAAAGTATCCACATAACGAGGAATATTCAGGTTGTAGTCGTTCGCCTTGATTTCCTCATAACTTGCCAAATGTGCCTGCTTGTCTACGTCCGTGCGGTCGGTGTACAGCTTGATAATGTGGTCGATATTTTCCGCACTCATGCTGTTCTGCTTCTTGCCCTTGACAAACTCACTGCTTGCATCAATGAACAGAATATCACGCCCGTCACGGTTCTTTTTCAAGGCTATAATTGTAGTCGGGATAGACGTGTTGTAAAACAGATTCGCCGGCAGACCGATTACAGCGTAGATAGCACCGCTGTCAACGAGTTTCTGTCTTATCTTGCCCTCGGCAGCTCCACGGAACAGCACACCATGCGGCAGGATAATTGCCATAGTGCCGGAATTTTTCAGATGATAATAGCCGTGCAGTAAAAACGCATAGTCTGCCTTTGACTTCGGTGCAAGCACACCATAGCCGGAAAAACGGCTGTCATTCAAAAAGCCCTGTGCCGCTGTCCATTTCGCAGAATACGGCGGATTCATCAGCACCATATCAAAGTCTGTTTCTTCGTCCGTAGGCCAGTCCGCATCGAGAGTGTCGGCGTTGCGAAGCGTCTGGTTTTCGGGGTCAACACCGTGCAGAAACATATTCATTCGGGCAAGGTTGAAGGTGGTCGTGGAAAGCTCCTGACCGAAATAGCGGATATAGTCAGGGTTATGAGAAAATTTGCGGGCATTCAGCAAAAGCGAACCGGATCCCATTGCAGCATCGTATACGAGCAAACCACGCTTATCTTCCTGCCCCTGAATTGCCACACGGGTGAGAATCTGCGAAACTGCCTGCGGCGTGTAGAATTCTCCGGCTTTCTTGCCCGTTTCACTCGCAAACTGTCCGATAAGATATTCATACGCATCGCCCAGCACATCGCCGTCATAGTCGAGCAAATCCACTTCGTTGATTTTCTTGACAAGCTCCGAGATTGTCGCAGACTGCTTCTGCTCACCTGCACCAAGACGAGTAGAGTACAAATCCACATCAGCGAAAAGATTAGCGAAAATCGGGTCGGACTGTTCAACATTGTTGAATGCCTTTTTGAGCATCTCACGCTGAAATGCATTGTTATTCGCTGCTTCTGCCAGTTTTGTATAGGTCAGCTCCGGCTCAATCGTATAGTGATAGCTTTCCTTGATGTCCTCGAGCAGGTCGTCTCTGTCTTCTGTCTCGTAAGCCTGCTCGTAAGCAGCCTGTGCCTCGGTCATGCTCCCGGGCTTTTTATCATTCAACAAGTCGTAGACGTGCGTCAGAAAAGTATCGGAAAGATACTTATAGAAAACTATCCCAAGAAGATAGTTTTTGTATTCGTTAGCGTCCATTTTTCCACGCAGAATGTCTGCACCAGCCCAAAGAATGCTTAAAAGGTCTTTACTGTTTTCCGTTTCAGCCATTTATTTTATCCTCCTAAATCGAGTTGTCTGTTTGAATGTACATACTGTTTTATTATACCATATTTTGACGAAAAATACAAGGGGTTAATCCAAAGTTTTTGTTTACATTTTTTTGTTTGCTGAACAGAATAGCAGTAAGGAAACTACCGCAAATAGTCCCGAATGATATAGTCGAGGAGCTGAAAGCCGGAGTTATCCGTTTAACCATCATGGTTAAATGGGTAGCTCCGGCTTTTTTGCGTTATGAGTTATTTTTCATTCTATAAATGAGCATCCCTAAAAAATGCACAAAAAGATAGGACAACAGTCCCAAAA
>ERZ773170.2139-NODE-2139-length-12656-cov-4.564082_pt1 | contig 12656 bp, 8 predicted proteins | sample MGYA00581002_ERZ773170 | MGnify/ENA primary metagenome ERZ773170 (study PRJEB29015, sample SAMEA2737811) | human gut metagenome | biome: human gut; feature: human-associated habitat; material: faeces | place: China | collected 2012 ... | reverse complement strand
CATCCTGCGCGAAGGCCAGAACGTCGCGCTGACCGCACTGGCAAATCTGAATACCAACCAGCAGGATCATCACCGGCGCAATGATGGCGCTCCACATACCACCGGCCCCGAAGAGGCCCCAGAATACCGGTTCGTCAGAACGCTTTGGATTTGGATTAATCATCTCAGGCTCCTTACCAGTACAGGGCAACAAACAGGATTACGATGGTGGCAACCACAGTTACCGCCCAGAGACTTTTGATAATTGGCTCTGGTCCCATTTTTTCGTCTTTTACAATGATATTGGCTGCTTTTGGTGCCAGCTCAAACCAGGTTTTGGTGTGCAGCAGGGCTGCCGCCAGAGTGATCAGGTTAATGATCACGATAACCGGGTTTTGTAAAAAGTCGACGAATCCCGCCCAGGCTTCCGGGCCATTTTTCAGGGCAAACAGCCCGAAAATCAGTTCAATGCTGAACCACACAGCCGGAACCGCCGTGCCTTCGCGCAGCATGTAAAAGCGATAAAACGGCAATTTTTTCCACCAGGTGGACGTCATTGGCCGTACATACGGTTTACGTTTAGTCGTCATGTTGCACTCCTTAGCGTGGTTTCAGGGTCGCGATAAGAAAGTCTTTCGAACTTTCTACTTTGCCCTGCTGAATGGCCGCAGCCGGATCGACGTGTTTCGGGCAGACTTCGGAGCAGTAGCCCACGAAAGTACAGCTCCATACGCCGTTCTGGCTGTTCAACTGCGCCATACGCTCCTTCTTACCGTGGTCGCGGCTATCTTCGTTATAACGATGCGCCAGCGTAATGGCAGCCGGACCGATGAACTCTGGGTTCAGGCCAAACTGCGGGCACGCGGCGTAGCACAGACCACAGTTGATGCAACCGGAGAACTGGTGATACTTCGCCATCTGCGCCGGGGTCTGGATGTTAGTACCCTGATCCGCGGTGCGGGAGTTGCCGATGATGTACGGTTTGATCGCTTCCAGACTTTCGATGAAGTGAGTCATATCGACCACCAGATCGCGTTCAATCGGGAAGTTAGCTAACGCTTCAACCTTCATACCGTCGGTGTAATCACGCAGGAAGGTTTTACATGCCAGTTTTGGCACGTTGTTAACCATCATGCCGCAGGAGCCACAAATCGCCATACGGCAGGACCAGCGGTAGCTCAGGTCCGGTGCCAGGTTGTCTTTGATGTAGCCCAGCGCATCCAGTAATGAGGTAGTTGCGTCATAAGGCACTTCATAGAATGCGCTATGCGGTGCGGTATCGACTTCCGGGTTATAGCGCACCACCTCAATTTTCAGGTTTTTCATCTCAGCCATTCGCCTTCTCCTTCTTATTGGCTGCTTCCGCCTTATCGGCTGCATCCGCTTCGCCACCGTAAACACGTTTAGCTGGCGGCAGCGTAGTAATCTTCACGTCGCTGTACTCCAGGCGAGTCGTGCCATCAGCATCGCGGAAGGCGAGGGTGTGTTTGAGGAAGTTGACGTCGTCACGCTCGGTGCAACCTTCGTCCAGACGCTGGTGCGCGCCGCGGGACTCTTTACGTGCCATTGCGGAGTGCGCCATACATTCAGCAACGTTCAGACCGTGGCCCAGCTCAATGGTGTAGAGCAGGTCGGTGTTGAACACGCTGGAAGTGTCGGTGATGCGCACGCGCTTGAAGCGTTCCTGCAGCTCTGCCAGCTTGTCGATGGTTTTCTGCATCAGTTCCGGCGTACGGTAGATACCGCAACCTTCTTCCATTGCCATGCCCATTTCGTCGCGGATCTTAGCCCAGTTTTCGCCGCCATCCTGGTTAACCAGATCTTTCAGACGTTGTTCAACGCCAGCTGCCTGCGCTTCAATTGCCGCTTCGTTGCCATTACCGGCAGTTGCTGCACGCTCTGTCGCTTGTTCACCGGCCAGACGACCGAAGACCACCAGTTCCGCCAGCGAGTTGGAGCCCAGACGGTTCGCACCGTGCAGACCAACAGAGGAACATTCACCCACGGCGAACAGACCTTTAATGCGGGTTTCACAGTTCTGATCGGTTTCGATACCGCCCATGGTGTAGTGTGCGGTCGGACGTACCGGAATCGGTTCTTTAACCGGATCGACGCCAACGTACGCTTTCGCCAGTTCGCAGATGAACGGCAGACGTTCATGCAGTTTTTTCTCGCCGAGGTGACGCAGGTCGAGGTAAACCACATCGCCACGTGGCGTGGAGATGGTGTTGCCTTTACGCCATTCGTGCCAGAAGGCCTGAGAAACTTTGTCGCGTGGACCCAGTTCCATATATTTGTTTTTCGGCTCGCCCAGCGGAGTTTCCGGGCCCATGCCGTAATCTTGCAGATAACGGTAGCCATTTTTGTTGACCAGAATACCACCTTCACCGCGGCAGCCTTCGGTCATCAGGATACCGGAACCTGGTAGACCGGTTGGGTGATACTGAACGAATTCCATGTCACGCAGCGGAACGCCGTGGCTTAGCGCCATACCCATACCGTCACCGGTAACGATGCCGCCGTTGGTGTTGTAACGATAAACGCGACCCGCACCGCCGGTAGCCATAACGACCGCGTTAGCACGGATCTGCACCAGCGTGCCTTCCATCATGTTCATTGCTACCAGGCCGCGAACATGACCATCATCAACCAGAATATCCAGCACGAAATGTTCGTCAAAACGCTGGATCTGCGGGAATTGCAGAGAGGTCTGGAACAGCGTGTGCAGCATATGGAAGCCGGTCTTATCGGCGGCGAACCAGGTGCGCTCGATTTTCATGCCGCCGAAGCGACGTACGTTGACGCTACCATCCGGGCGACGGCTCCATGGGCACCCCCACAGTTCCAGTTGGGTCATTTCGGTTGGGCAGTGGTGGACGAAATAATCCACGACATCCTGCTCACACAACCAGTCGCCACCCGCTACTGTATCGTGAAAGTGATATTCGAAGCTGTCATGATCCTGCGCGACAGCGGCGGAGCCCCCTTCTGCAGCAACGGTATGGCTACGCATCGGGTATACTTTTGAGATTAGTGCGATTTTTGCATTTGGATTTGCCTGCGCGGCAGCAATTGCAGCACGTAATCCCGCGCCACCGGCGCCTACAATGGCAAGATCGGCTTGAAAGGTTTGCACGACATTCCTCCAGATTGTTTTTATCCCACAGCCCCGTACTTCAGGGTAAGTGCCTGAAAGTTACGGTCTGCGAACGCTATTCCACTGCTCCTTTATAGGTACAACAGTATAGTCTGATGGATAAGTCTGAAATTTGACGAGATCGATTTTTTTAGTGCGCAAGAGGGCTAAATTATCACTGAAGATGATTAATTTAATTACTAAACCATCAGATCGTGCTTTTTTTAGTCACTGCCCACCGTTGTGTTATTCCTGCGTAAAATTTGTCTCGCCGTCGCGTTGCGAGTAGACTTCGTGCCCTTGTCAAAAACTGGAGATTTAACTATGAGCGAAACGGCATCCTGGCAGCCGAGCGCATCCATTCCTAACTTATTAAAACGCGCGGCGATTATGGCGGAGATCCGTCGTTTCTTTGCCGATCGTGGAGTGCTGGAGGTGGAGACGCCTTGTATGAGCCAGGCGACGGTAACCGATATTCATTTGGTCCCGTTTGAGACACGTTTCGTTGGCCCCGGGCATTCGCAGGGGATGAATCTCTGGTTAATGACCAGCCCGGAATACCATATGAAGCGCCTGCTGGTTGCCGGTTGTGGGCCGGTATTCCAGCTGTGCCGCAGCTTCCGTAATGAAGAGATGGGGCGTTATCACAACCCTGAGTTCACTATGCTTGAGTGGTATCGACCGCACTATGATATGTACCGGTTGATGAACGAGGTGGACGATCTCTTGCAACAGGTGCTGGACTGTCCGGCAGCAGAAAGCCTTTCTTATCAACAAGCTTTCTTACGTTATCTGGAAATTGACCCACTCTCTGCCGACAAAACGCAACTGCGGGAAGTGGCAGCGAAACTGGATTTGAGCAACGTTGCCGATACTGAAGAAGACCGCGACACGCTTCTACAATTGCTGTTTACCTTTGGCGTAGAGCCAAATATTGGCAAAGAAAAACCGACCTTTGTGTACCACTTTCCAGCCAGCCAGGCATCACTGGCGCAAATCAGTACCGAAGATCATCGGGTCGCTGAACGCTTTGAGGTTTATTATAAAGGTATTGAGCTGGCGAATGGTTTCCATGAATTGACGGATGCCCGTGAGCAGCAACAACGCTTTGAACAAGATAACCGTAAGCGCGCGGCGCGCGGTTTGCCGCAGCACCCCATTGACCAGAATCTGATTGAAGCCTTGAAAGTCGGTATGCCTGACTGTTCCGGCGTGGCATTAGGTGTTGATCGTCTGGTGATGTTGGCGCTGGGCGCGGAGACACTGGCTGAAGTCATCGCCTTTAGCGTTGACCGGGCATAATTCTGAAAAATTACTGAATTAACAGCGAAGAATGGCGTGATAAGCGCCATTCTGTAGCATATGTTTTCATTTTTCCGCTAAAGGCCACAATTTAAGACTGGATATTTGATATCATCCAGGTATCAATTCTGTATTGGTTTTTACGCTGCCCGCTCAATGTTGGGCAGTGCAGTTCAGTGGGCGCGTTTTATACACGCGCTGAAATGAAGGATGGTTTCATGCCTCACTCGATAAAAAAGATGAGTCTGATAGGACTCATATTGATGATCTTTACTTCTGTATTTGGATTTGCCAATAGCCCATCGGCTTATTACTTAATGGGTTATAGTGCGATTCCCTTTTATATATTTTCTGCATTGTTATTCTTTATTCCATTCGCCTTAATGATGGCTGAAATGGGAGCTGCTTATCGCAAAGAAGAAGGCGGTATCTATTCCTGGATGAATAATAGTGTCGGACCACGTTTTGCCTTCATTGGTACGTTTATGTGGTTTTCCTCTTATATCATCTGGATGGTGAGTACCTCCGCGAAAGTTTGGGTACCGTTCTCAACATTCCTCTACGGTAGCGACATGACCCAGCACTGGCATATTGCCGGACTGGAGCCTACGCAGGTGGTTGGTCTGCTGGCAGTGGCATGGATGATTCTGGTCACCGTCGTTGCTTCAAAAGGGATTAATAAAATTGCCCGCATTACTGCGGTGGGCGGTATTGCAGTAATGTGTCTGAATTTAGTATTGCTGTTAGTAAGCATTACTATTTTGTTATTAAATGGTGGGCATTTCGCGCAGGATATTAATTTCCTTGCATCACCGAACCCAGGTTATCAGTCCGGTCTGGCAATGCTATCGTTTGTGGTATTTGCCATTTTTGCCTATGGCGGAATTGAAGCGGTTGGTGGTCTGGTTGATAAAACGGAAAATCCAGAAAAGAACTTTGCCAAAGGTATTGTTTTTGCCGCTATTGTTATTTCAATCGGTTATTCGCTGGCAATATTTTTATGGGGCGTCAGCACAAACTGGCAGCAGGTATTAAGTAATGGTTCCGTTAACCTCGGCAATATTACCTATGTGCTGATGAAGAGCCTCGGGGTGACGCTGGGTAACGCACTGCATTTTTCACCTGAAGCGTCATTGTCGCTGGGCGTATGGTTTGCGCGTATTACCGGACTTTCGATGTTCCTCGCTTATACCGGGGCGTTCTTTACGCTTTGCTATTCACCGCTGAAAGCCATCATCCAGGGGACGCCGAAAGCATTGTGGCCGGAACCGATGACGCGCCTGAATGCGATGGGGATGCCGTCTATCGCCATGTGGATGCAGTGTGGGTTGGTTACTGTCTTCATCCTGCTGGTTTCGTTTGGTGGCGGTACCGCATCGGCGTTCTTTAACAAGCTGACGCTGATGGCGAACGTGTCTATGACGCTTCCTTACCTGTTCCTCGCGCTGGCTTTCCCGTTCTTTAAAGCACGTCAGGATCTCGACAGACCGTTTGTGATTTTCAAAACGCATTTGTCGGCAATGATTGCGACGGTGGTTGTCGTACTGGTGGTGACATTTGCGAACGTCTTCACCATCATTCAACCTGTGGTTGAAGCTGGAGACTGGGACAGCTCATTGTGGATGATTGGCGGCCCTGTCTTCTTCTCGCTGTTAGCGATGGCGATTTACCAGAACTATTGCAGTCGCATGGCGAACAAACCTGAGTTAGCTCTCGACTGATCATATGAAATCCTGCAACTCATCGTCTCTCCGGCGATGAGTTGTCAGGAAGTAATGCGTATGGATGATACTCTCCGGGGCCAGTGATAACTGAAGATGATGTTAAGCTGCTAAATGAGCCACGTTGACATCATTTGGCAGCTTCATGCATTACAAACTTCCCGCCTGACGACCTTTGCCCGCAGAAGTTAATGTTCTCCCCGTTTGTTTACCATTCAGGCTTTCCAGACGCATCTGGAAGGGCGGGAATGGCATATCGATACCGTGGGCGTGGAAGCCCGCCAGAATTAGTTGGTGGATCTCATGGCGTAGCGGCATACGGTGACCCATCTCAGCGGCGTAAATACGCAGCTCGAAAATTTGAATCCCCTGTTGCAGATCCACCAGGAAGACTTCCGGCGCCGGGTTGTCGATCACCAGCGAGCAGCGACGCGCTGCGGTGAGCAGGATTTCCGTCACTTCTTCACTGTTAGCATCGGCAGGGGCCGGAATCGTCAATACCACGCGCGTGACCGAGTCAGAGAGCGACCAGTTGATAAACTGCTCGGTAATAAACGCCTTGTTCGGCACGATTATCTCTTTACGGTCCCAGTCGCTGATGGTGGTGGCGCGGGTGTTAATTTTTGTCACGCTACCGGTGAGATCGCGGATCGTTACCGTATCGCCAATACGAATCGGTTTTTCGAACAGGATAATCAGGCCAGAGATAAAGTTGGCGAAAATCTCCTGTAAACCAAAGCCCAGACCAACACCGAGCGCGGCGACCAGCCACTGCAATTTCGACCACTCAATACCAATCATCGAGAAGCCGACCAGCCCGCCAATCAGCATCAGCAGATATTTGGTGATGGTGGTGATGGCGTAGCCCGTACCCGGCGTTAAATCCAGGTGCTGCAGAATCGCCAGTTCCAGCAGCGCGGGCAGGTTGCGCACCAGCTGCGTGGTGATGATAAACACCAGAATGGCAATCAGTACCGCACCGAGGGTAATCGGCTCCAGGCTTTCTACGCCCTGTACCGTGGAAGTGACATCCCACAGCGAAATATTTTCGAGGAAGCCGAAAGCGGAATGGATTTCTGACCACAGCACAATGACCGAAAGCAGGGCGATCAACATCAAAATTGAGCGCACCAGCCGCAAGGATTGCGCACTGATGGCATCGAGATCGACTTCGCTTTCATCGACTTCAATTGCTCCTTCCGGGCTACTGTGATGATGCGCTTCCTCTTCGCCACGCGCACGCTGCGCTAACATCTCTGCCCGGCGATGCTTCGCCCGGTCAAACGCCAGCCTGCGGCGCTGGATCAGCATCCAGCGGCGGATAACGTGATAAACCACCAGTAGCAGGAACCAGATGGCAACCGAGGTTTCAAGCCTCGCTAACAGTGCCTGCGCCGTTGCCAGATAACCCACCGCCGACGCCAGAATGGCAACCAGCGGTGCGCCAATCATCATGTTCCACAGCATATGGTTGGTAATGTTGTCGCCGCTGCCTTCTTTGTTGAGATACAGCGGGATCCCGGCCTTTTTCAGGCTGAGGGTGACCACCGCCAGCGCACCGCAAATGAGGATAAAGCAAAGCCGTCCCAGCGAACCGGAAAATTCGCGGTCGTCGAGGTTATCGAACATCATCAGCGCCATAATCAGCGGCACAATGAGCCCGATGCTCATCAGGTAGTAACGCATCCCACGGGAAACTCGTTCGCGCGGCCAGCCAAAATGAGCGATAAACAAGCCGTTCGGGCGAGCAAAGGTGGCGCAAATCATCACTACCCACAGCAGCGGCACGGTGGCTGTTACGCCATCACCAATCGCGACCGCCAGCGGATAAGGCCACGCCTCGCGCAAGCCGTAACCCAGCGTCATCCACAGCACAGGCAGCGGTGACGCGACGAGAATCGACCAGAAAAGAGTGCGTAACGTCAGCCAGAAGTGATCCTGAGTCACTTTGCCGACTTTCGCCGCCGAACGTTCAAGAAAACGGGTGAAATAGCGGCGCGAGTAAATACTGCAACCGACCAGAATCAACGCGCCAAACAGCGGCAAAATCGTCTCTTTACTGGTCAGCATCATCACACTGGCTTTGCCCAACTGACTGAAGGTGTCCAGCGAAATGAGACGACGCAGATCCTGGGCGATTTCCAGCGGCCAGGCGATGGTCATCGGGCGCACGTCAGAGGTCCAGAACAGATAGCGGTGCGTCGCTTCGTTCACCTCTTTCAGCGCATCCTCCAGTTGCCCGTTGGAGACTTTCAGCTTGGTCAGCTCCAGCAGTAGCGTGTCGCCACCCTGCAACAATGAGTTCAGCAACTCACGCTGAGTGCGTAGCTGTGCTTCCAGAATACGGTTTTGCTCAGCGGTCAGTGGCTGACCGTCGGCCTGATGGATTTGCCGTAGCAGCGGCTGTTTATTAAGCAGATCCTCATAACGTAACCGTTGCACACGTAACTGCGCCATTTCGGTATCAAGCTGTTGTGGTTTTGGCATTTCCGGTAGCCGTGCCACCTGCGCCCGCAACGCTTCGCCGAGCAGGTTAGATGATCCCAGCCATTGCGACTGTTCACGCAGCGTATTCAACGCCTGCCGGACCTGTAACGTCTGGCTGGCAGCCTGACGCTGTTGCGAGGCAACGAGATCCATCCGCTGCGCCTGTTGATTCAGCGCCGCCGATAGTTCGCGGTTAATTTTAAACTGGGCGACGATATCTTTTGGCAAATCGGCGCTACTTTCCGCCAGTTGCTCGGTACTTTCCAGCGCCCGTTCCGCTTCCAGTTGGCGTTGACTATTCAACTGGTTGCGTAGTGCTTGCAAATATGCATCCAGCTGCTGGCTCTCTTTTTCCGCCAGCTCAGAGCGCAAGCGCGCTAATTCCTGGCGGTTATTGGCAGATAGCTGCGCCAGCTCCAGTTCATCAACGAGCGCTTTCAGACGTGCGGAGTCAGACTGCAACGCGAAATTTTGTGCCTGATTGAGCGGGGTATTGCCGGTAAGCGTCCCCAGGCGGCGCTCGATTTCATTCAACTGACGGCGGGCATCGGTTTGCTGTTGCGGCAGTTGATTCAGCGAATCGGCAATCTCGCGGGCGCGCTCCTGCTCTTGCTGGGCCTGACGGCTTTTATCCAGCAACTGACTGCTGATCTGGAGAATTTCCTGATTCAGCGCATCGTTAGACATTCCCGGCGACACGCTGCGTGGCTCGTCACGCATGTTGTTTAACTGCGCGCGCAGAGTGGCGGAAATTTTCGGATAATTATCAATGACTTCTTGATATTGCTTGATGCGCTCAAGGGAACCTTTTCGTTCCTCAAGCGCATTTAAGGCAGACTGGAGCGCCTCTACGACTTCCGGCTGCGCGGGTTTCGCCGCTTTTGCCTGCTCCAGTTCCTGGGTGATTTGTTTGCTATCGGGGGCCGTCGCGGCGTACGCCCCCCAACTGAGGCACCAGGCCATCAGAAAAGTGATAATCAGGCGCACGTCAGCGTTTCCTTTGATGGATTAGACCTGGTCTTTTTTGTCGTCAACCAATGGGCTGGCGTCGTGTTCTGCTTCGATCTCTTCAGCAGGAAGCGGGGCTGGTTCAGCGTCTGGCGTAACAAAGGTTTCGGTAGATACTGCCAGCGGCTGGCCAATTTTCGTGACAGACAGGCTTTCCAGTTGCTCAACCAGGTTCACTTTACCTGGTGCAAACAGGTTGATAACGGTAGAGCCAAGTTTAAAGCGACCCATTTCCTGGCCTTTCAGCAATGCCACAGAACCGTCGTTTTCCCCGGCAGGCCAGGTCCAGCGCTTGATGATGCCTTCGCGCGGCGGCGTAATGGTGCCCGCCCAGACCGTCTCAATGCTGCCTACAATCGTCGCACCGACCAGAATCTGCGCCATCGGGCCAAATTCGGTATCGAACAGGCAGATCACGCGTTCGTTACGGGCAAACAGATTCGGCACGTTCTGAGCCGTGAGATGGTTAACGGAGAAGAGATCGCCCGGCACGTAGATCATTTCACGCAGAATACCGTTGCACGGCATGTGTACGCGGTGGTAGTCACGTGGGGAGAGGTAAGTGGTCACAAACGTACCGTTACGGAAGAGATCCGCCATCAGATAGTTGCCTGCCAGCAGGGCTTCGAGGCTGTAGTTGTGGCCTTTGGCTTGCAGGATTTTATCTTCTTCGATTTTACCCAACTGGCTGATAACGCCATCGGCAGGCATAACCAGTACATTCGGATCGGTATCGATTGGGCGTACTTCGTCACGCAGCGGACGGACAAAGAATTCGTTAAAGGTGCGGTAGCTGGCGGTGTCCGGCTTTTGCGCCTCTTTCATGTCGACCTTGTAGTATTTAACGAACAGATCGATAACCAGTTTTGTCAGCCATCCTGCCCGCTTGCTTGCGCCCCAACCCGCCAGGCGAGTAAGCCATAGTTTCGGCAGAATGTACTGTAGCGAAAGTTTAAATGAATTTAACAAGGTAGCCTCCAGGCCATTGTTTTGTCGTTCCTGATCCGGCCTACATGCCGGATCCTGAAAAAAAGGGGACGATTCTAACGACGGTTAGCTTAATTGTCAGTCATCCGTATCAGAAAATTTTTTACGCGTTTTTACCTGCGCCATGCTTTCCAGAATACGGTGATAGTTTTCGAAACGGGTTTCCGCGATTTTTCCTTCCTCAACCGCTTCCCGGATAGCGCAGCCCGGATCGGTATCGTGTTTGCAATCGCGATATTTACACAGACCTAAATAGTCATGGAATTCGACAAAGCCCTGAGTGATTTGTTCCGGCTCCAGGTGCCAGAGACCAAACTCACGCACACCTGGGGAATCAATCACATCACCGCCGTGCGGGAAGTGATACAGTCGTGCGGCGGTCGTGGTGTGCTGACCAAGCCCCGAGTTGTCAGAGACATCGTTGGTCAGGATCTCTTTTTGCAGCCCCAGCAACGCGTTCAGCAGGCTGGATTTGCCAACGCCAGACTGCCCGGCAAAAATGCTGATGCGCCCGGTCAACGCCTCTTCCAGCGGTTTCAGCCCATCCTGAGTATGACTGGAAACCATCAATACGCGATAACCGATATTGCGGTAGATATCCATCTGCTCGTTGACGAACTCCATGCCTTCGTCGTCCAGCAGGTCTATCTTGTTGAGCACAATAATCGGCTCAATCTGCAAGGTTTCGCAGGCCACCAGGTAACGGTCGATAATATTGAGCGACAGCTCCGGCAAAATGGCGGAGACAATGACAATCTGGTCGATGTTGGCAGCAATAGGTTTCACACCGTCGTAAAAATCCGGGCGCGTCAACACTGAGGTGCGCTCATGCACCGCTTCCACGATCCCTTTGACATTTACGCCTTCCGCCGCTGGTTTACCCGGACGCCAGACTACGCGGTCGCCGGTCACCAACGAACGGATGGTACGGCGAATATTGCAGCGGTGAACGTCGCCATCGGCGGATTCCACATCAGCGTGCATACCAAAGCGGCTGATGACGATACCTTCATCAGGCTCGCCAAACAGATTGTCGTCGTAGTCGGGCTTCTCCTTAGACGTTTTAAGACGACGCTGGTGATTGGCGTTCACGCGGCGCTGCTGGCCTTTGGAGAGTTTATTTTTACTCAATCGTACAGACTCCTGGTCGCCCCTGATGGGCAAAACATCTATGATACACGCAATTGTGGATCAATATAGTCACTGTGAATGGGTGGAAAATAGCATGAGTGCCAATGAAAACAACCTGATTTGGATCGATCTTGAGATGACCGGTCTGGATCCCGAGCGCGATCGCATTATTGAGATTGCCACGCTGGTGACCGATGCCAACCTGAATATTCTGGCAGAAGGGCCGACCATTGCAGTACATCAGTCCGATGAACAGCTGGCGCTGATGGATGACTGGAACGTGCGCACCCATACCGCCAGCGGGCTGGTAGAGCGTGTGAAAGCGAGCACGATGGGCGATCGTGAAGCTGAACTGGCAACGCTCGAATTCTTAAAACAGTGGGTGCCTGCGGGAAAATCGCCGATTTGTGGTAACAGCATCGGTCAGGACCGTCGCTTCCTGTTTAAATACATGCCGGAGCTGGAAGCCTACTTCCACTACCGCTATCTCGATGTTAGCACCCTGAAAGAGCTGGCGCGCCGCTGGAAGCCGGAAATTCTTGACGGCTTTACCAAGCAGGGGACGCATCAGGCGATGGATGATATCCGTGAATCGGTGGCGGAGTTGGCTTACTACCGCGAGCATTTTATCAAGCTGTAAAATTTTTCCTGGTCACGTAAGCGCCGGAATCCACTTGCGGCGGCGTGATTTTGACGCTAAATTGAACGTCTTGCTGATAATTTCAGCACTTGAGATAAAAACTCAAAAAAAATTTTTTAGGGGGGTTGCAGAGGGAAAGATTTCTCGTATAATACGCCTCCCGTAACGACGCAGAAATGCGAAAATTACGAAAGCAAAATTAAGTAGTACGCGGGAATAGCTCAGTTGGTAGAGCACGACCTTGCCAAGGTCGGGGTCGCGAGTT
>ERZ773170.2132-NODE-2132-length-12701-cov-72.551479_pt1 | contig 12701 bp, 8 predicted proteins | sample MGYA00581002_ERZ773170 | MGnify/ENA primary metagenome ERZ773170 (study PRJEB29015, sample SAMEA2737811) | human gut metagenome | biome: human gut; feature: human-associated habitat; material: faeces | place: China | collected 2012 ... | reverse complement strand
CAATGTGAACATGGTTTACATAATCTGAAAGCAGACAAGATACGCAAGCGCATATAGCATTACTTTGGCTTGCAACCAATTGTCTTAGAATCTTGGATAACGTCTTTGACACTGTTACGAAATGCCTACTGCCACCATTCAAGAGTGTAGAACAAAGTAAGCTCCGTCATGCCTGTCTCTCCAAGAAGAAAACCTTTGTAGAGCAAACCAATCACTCACCAAATGACTATGAGAAAGTGGCTTCTGACTCTATTGTTAAAGTACCATTGCAAACAGTACATAAACCAGAGAATATTTGGAATTCCAATGCTGACAACAAACAAGACAGCCTATCAACGAGAGACTTTCTAACAAATACAGAGAAAGAAAAAATAAAAGAATTGGCTTCACAAGTTCCAGATAGCATAAGAAATCGTTTTGCAAGTTTAGTGGATAAATGGAACATAGCAATAGATCATAATCCTAAGACGCGATATAGTGCAAGCACATATTCATATACAGAATTGCCTGAGTTCATTCCTCTCAAATCAATGGGAAAACAAATAGTTCCATTAATTTTGGAACGAATGATAAACCCTTGCGATTTTTATTTTCTTGTTCTTTATGAAGCTGTTCTGGAAGGAAATGAAACGAATGACGATTCTAAGTTTAGCGAAAGCGGACAAATCAGAGCTATAGGGTGTGTTGAAAAATGGCTGGAAAAACAATAATGGGCAAATTCTTCTATTATAATTGAATCTACATCATTTTGTTCTGTGCCGCAGAATATATAAGATGTAGCAAATGCAATAACCGTATGCACGAAAGACATATAGTAAGTGATTAAATCGGCAAAAACTGGAAAAATCAATATATTCTGACATATTCATTTCTTTTTGCATAAATAACTTTAAAAATCATCCTTAATGTAAATGATTAGGGATGATTTTCGGCTTTTTTTTGTATTTTTGCTATTAAATATTGTATTATAACGACAATAGTAAACGAAACGGATATGGTGACACAAAGTGAAGCAGCCCTGGAACAGGGACTGATAAAGACACTTCAAGATATGAGTTATGAATATGTCAAGATTGAAGAAGAAACAAATCTTGACCAGAACTTCAAGACTCAACTCGAAAAGCATAATAAGAAAGAACTTGCCCGTCATGGACGTACAAGTTTTACGGATAGTGAATTTGAAAAGATAAAAATTCACTTAGAGGGCGGTACTCGTTTTGAGAAAGCCAAGAAACTGCGAGACCTGTTTCCATTAGAATTGGAAACAGGCGAACGTGTGTAGGTTGAATTTCTCAATCGCCAGCAGTGGTGTCAGAATGAGTTCCAGGTTTCCAACCAGATTACAGTGGAAGGTAGAAAGAAGTGTCGATATGATGTCACAATACTTATCAATGGTTTGCCTTTGGTTCAAATAGAGCTAAAGAAACGTGGCGTGGAGTTAAAGCAAGCTTACAATCAGATACAGCGCTACCACAAGACTTCGTTTCATGGCTTGTTTGACTACATACAGTTGTTTGTGATTTCAAATGGTGTGAACACTCGTTATTTTGCCAACAATCCTAACAGTGGCTACAAGTTCACTTTCAATTGGACAGATGCTGAGAATGTGCCGTTTAATGATCTCTCCAAGTTTGCATTGTTCTTCTTCGACAAATGTACCTTGGGTAAGATGATAAGTAAGTATATCGTTCTGCATGAGGGAGACAAATGCTTGATGGTATTACGTCCATATCAGTATTATGCCGTAGAGAAAATTCTGGATAGGGTGCAGAACTCTAACAAGAATGGTTATATATGGCATACTACTGGTGCCGGTAAGACATTAACTTCATTCAAAGCGGCTCAACTTGTTTCTGAGATTGATGGTATAGACAAGGTGATGTTTGTCGTTGACCGTCACGATCTTGATACGCAAACACAATCAGAGTATGAGGCTTTTGAACCTGGGGCAGTAGATGGTACAGATAACACCTATGAGCTAATAAAGCGATTGAGTGGAAAGTCAAAGATAATCATTACCACCATCCAAAAGTTAAACTGTGCAGTTACTCGTGATGCTTACAACAAGCATTTGCAAGATGTCAAGAACCAGAAGGTAGTGATGATATTCGATGAATGCCACCGCAGTCATTTTGGTGATTGCCATAAGAATATTGTTGGTTTCTTCAAGAACTTACAGATATTTGGCTTTACTGGTACTCCAATATTCTCAGAGAATGCCAAGGGCGAGCATACCACGGCAGAGGTCTTTGGCGAGTGTCTTCATCGTTATTTGATAAAGGATGCTATTGCTGATGAGAATGTACTCGGTTTCCTTGTGGAGTATTATCAAGGTCAAGGCGATGTTGACTTGATGGAAGAACAGCGAATGAAGGAGATTGCTCAATTCATCCTCAACAACTTCAACAAGTCAACATACGATGGTGATTTCAATGCTTTGTTTGCCGTCCAGTCTGTGCCTATGCTTTTGAAGTACTATGACATCTTCAAGTCATTACATCCTAAGATAAGAATAGGTGCTGTGTTCACATACGCAGCAAATGAAAGCCAGGACGATGATGATACAGGTATGAACAATGGATTTATTGACAATACCGTTACGAGTGACAAGCTGCAAACCATCATGGATGATTATAATAATATGTACGGAACTGCTTTTACAACAGACAATTTCAGTGCATATTATGATGACATCAATCTTCGCATGAAGAAGAAACGTGCTGACATGGAACCGTTGGACTTGCTGCTTGTCGTTGGTATGTTCCTTACTGGCTTTGATGCCAAGAAACTAAATACGTTGTATGTTGACAAGAACCTTGAATATCATGGTTTATTGCAGGCTTTCAGTCGTACGAATCGTGTTCTCAATGAGAAAAAGCGATTCGGGAAAGTTGTCTGCTTCCGTAATTTGAAGGACAATGTTGATAGAGCTATCAAGTTGTTCAGCAATACTGACGCTCCTGAGGCATTGGGATTCGTACTTCGTAAACCATTTGCTGATGTAAAGAAAGATTTGGATGAGTTATGCCAGAACTTTAAAGCGCGTTATCCGGACATGGCTTCCATTGACAAGTTGCAGAGTGAATATGACAAGCGCAATTTTATCCTCGCTTTCCGTGATATTATCAGAAAACATTCTGAGATTCAGGTGTATGAAGAGTGGAATGCCGATGATTCATCTTTGGTAATGACAGAGCAGGAATACAACGATTACCGCTCTAAATATCTTGATATGACGATGGGATTCATACAAGATGATGAGGATGACAAGAACAATGACAATGGCAAAGAAGATGAAGGAATGGCGCATGAAGACCCAACAGCAGATATCGACGATATTGATTTCTGTCTGGAGTTGTTGCATAGTGATGTTATTAATGTAGCATATATACTGGAATTGATAGAAGACCTCAATCCTGCAAGCGATGATTATCAGATGAAACGACAGAATATTATCGACACGATGATAAAAGACCCAGCTATGCGCAATAAGGCTAAACTTATCGACCACTTCATCCGTGACAATGTTGATAATGACCAAGCTGGATTTGTAAAGTCGAAAGCTGATGGCAAGATGGATTTGGAAAGTCGTCTGACAACCTATGTTACTCAGGCACGAGCCCATGCGGTTACTTCATTGGCTACGGAAGTGGGAGTAAGTCAAGATGCACTTATCAAATATGTGCAGGAGTATGATTATTTACATCGGGAAAAGCCTGAAATTTTGCAGAAGGCTATCAAGGAGAAAAAGGGACTGCGTTTCTTGCAGCGCATTCATCTTAAAGAGTCATTGATTTTAAAACTGCGTAAAATTATCGAAACATTCAGTTGGGAATAAAAAAGAAAATAAAAAGAAAAAAATATGAGTGAAGAATTACAACAAAAACTGCGTACGCAACTTTGGACAGTAGCCAATACTTTGCGTGGCAATATGTCAGCCAGTGATTTCATGTATTTCACTTTGGGCTTTATCTTTTATAAGTACTTGTCTGAAAAGATAGAAATGTGTATTGATGCTGAACTTGAAGAGGATGGAAGTAACTTTAAGGAAGCCTGGGCAAGTAATGAGGAAGAACTGAAGGAGGAGTTGAAGAAGTTTTGCATGAATGAACTCGGTTATTTCATCGAGCCAGAATACCTGTATTCTTCTGTAATAGAGGCTATCAATCGCAAGGAGAACATACTTCCACAGCTGGAGCGTTCATTGAAGAAAATAGAGGATAGTACCATTGGACACGATAGTGAAGAGGATTTTGGAGGTTTGTTCTCTGATATAGACCTTGCTTCTCCTAAATTGGGAAAGACCGCAGAGGATAAGAACAATTTGATTAGTGAAGTATTGATTGCTCTTGATGGTATCGACTTCGGCTTAAACGAGGCTTCTGATATTGATATTCTCGGCGATGCCTATGAGTATATGATAGGTCAGTTTGCCGCAGGAGCTGGCAAAAAGGCCGGAGAATTCTATACCCCACAGGAAGTAAGTCAGATTCTTGCAGATATAGTTACTACAGGCAAAACACGCTTGAAAAATGTATATGACCCAACTTGTGGTTCAGGTTCATTGCTTCTCCGTACTGCTCGCAATGGTAAGGCTGATTTGATTTATGGTCAAGAGAAGAACCCTACGACATTCAACCTTGCCCGAATGAACATGTTGCTTCATGGAGTTAAGTTTAGTGACTTTGACATAGAGAATGGAGATACTCTTGAAGATGATGCTTTCCCTGAGGAACAGTTTGATGCGGTAGTAGCTAATCCGCCATTCTCTGCAGCCTGGAGTGCAGCGGAGAAATTTAATAATGATGATAGATTTAGCAAGGCTGGTGTCTTGGCTCCAAAGTCTAAGGCTGACTATGCATTCATACTTCACATGATCCATCATCTTAATGAAGGTGGAACGATGGCATGTGTTGCTCCTCATGGTGTTCTTTTCCGTGGTGCATCAGAAGGTAAGATTCGCCGTTTCCTCATTGAGAAGAAGAACTATATTGACGCCATCATCGGTTTGCCTGCCAACATTTTCTATGGTACAAGTATCCCAACTTGTATCATTGTGGTAAAGAAGTGCCGCAAGGATGATGATAATATACTCTTCATAGATGCCAGCAAGGAGTTTGAAAAGATAAAGACACAAAATAAGCTTCGCCCAGAGCACATTAAGAAGATAGTTGATACCTATCGTGAGCGCAAGGAAATCGAGAAGTATAGTCATTTGGCAACTTTACAAGAGGTTGCCGACAATGACTATAACCTTAACATTCCTCGTTATGTAGATACGTTCGAGGAAGAAGAGCCTATCGACATTCATGCGGTCATGAAGGAAATCAAGGATTTGGAAGCTAAGCGTGCTGACCTCGACAAGCAGATTGATGTATATCTGAAAGAGTTGGGGCTGGTAGAGTAGAATATTAAAAGAATATTGATATGAAGGGCGATGCATTATTGTTAAGTAGAGTTATAGCAGGAGGTAGAGTGCAATTTATCATTCCTGTGTATCAGCGTAATTATAGTTGGTTAACCGAGAACTGCAACCAGTTGTTCAACGACTTGGTGGATTTGGTTCATTCTGGCAGACCGACTCATTTCTTTGGTTCTATAGTTACATCTCCAGCAGATGGCTATGGCATCAATCGACTTGTCATTGATGGACAGCAACGCCTTACAACAGTTTCGTTGCTGTTATTGGCAGGCATTCATGCCGTAGAAAATGGTAAACTTGAAGGTGATAAAGGAAGTATAGAAGAGGCGAAAGAGGAATTCTTGATGGCAAAGTTTAGTGGTACAGAAAGAAAAATCAAACTTTTACCCATTGAAAATGATATGGAGGCTTACGATAGAATCTTTGAGCATGATGTAGATAATTATGTGAAAGATTCTAAGATGACCCGTAATTATCAATATTTCTATGAGCGTTTGACCAAAGAACCTCATCAGCTTTCGTTTGATGCTTTATTGAATGCTATTGAACGTTTGCAAATTATATCAATAGAATTGGATGGTAATGACCAACCTCAACTTATTTTTGAAAGTCTTAATTCTACAGGCTTGGATTTGACAGGTGCTGATGAGATTAGAAACTATTTATTGATGTCTCTTACAGCAGAAGAACAGCAATATTATTTCAAAACATATTGGCAAAAGATAGAGATAGCTACGGAGAACGAACCAACAATGTTTCTTCGTGACTACTTAACTATCAAGCAACAACTCCAACGCCCTGTGAGATTGTCTAACTTATATAGTGCATGGAAGAAGTACATGTTAGGGCATGACCGTAAGGAAGAACTTGCAGAGATGCTTGTTTATGCTCAATATTATCAGCAAGTTACAGAGGGTAAACTCAACTCAAAGAAACTGTCTGACAAAATGCGTCATATTTGCAATATAGAGACTGATGTGGCTAATGTGTTCTTTATTCAGTTTTTGAAATATGCTGATGAAAAGCACCTTACAGAAGATGAAATCTTCAAGGCTATAGACTTAGTCGAGAATTATATGGCTCGACGTATTGTATGCAATATGCCAGGAAATGCCTTAACTCAGGTTTTCTGCGCTTTGCATAAAGATGTGCTAAAAAGTATGGAAGAGTATGAAAAAGCAGGAATGGAATATAGCTTTACTTACTCTGATATTTTGACTTATCATATTTTGCGCCGTGATGGAAACTATCAGTTGCCAAGAGATACACAGTTTGTCGAAGCTATAGAGAATCGTGATGCTTATCATATGCTCAAACCTTTCCAAATTTTTCTTTTTGAAAGACTTGAAAACTCTGTGCATGGTGAATATAATGATGTGGCATCCGACATGAAGAGTAAGGATGCAACGATTGAGCACATTATGCCACAAACTTTAAATGCAGAGTGGCGTGAAATGCTTGGTGATAATTTTGAGAAAATTCAAGAAAGATATTTGCATACGTTTGCCAATCTGACATTGACAGGTATAAATAGTGAACTAAGTAATAAGGCTTTTGAAATCAAACGTGATGGTCGAACGGTAGATAACATTGTATATCCTGGTTATAAGGATTCAAAATATCGTTTAACAAGAAGCGTTACTGACTGTCAAAAATGGACGGAAGAAGAATTACAAAAGCGTAGTAAAGAGATCTGTGAAGCTTTCTTGCGCTTGTATCCTCTGCCAAAAACAGATTTCAAGCCATTGCCAAAACCTGTTGAAGAAGTATCTTTGGACGAAGAATCATTCTCTCCAACAAATAGAATACTTAGAGGATTCCGTGTGTTTGGACATGAGTATAACGAAACGATATGGAAAGATATGCTTATAAAAATTGTATTATTATTGTCTGAGCGTTATCCTGATATTATCGATTCCCTCTATGATGGAGGTGCATATCTTTGGACTGCTAAACAAGCTGATTTGAACTATTGCACGCAAATAGGTACTGATAAGTATCTTTGGACATCTATGGGTAATAAGGGTAAGATAGCCTGTCTCCGCTACTTGTTCGACAAGTGCGATGTTGCAGAGTCTGAACTCATTTTCATTTTGGAACCATCTAACGAATAAAATATATGGAAGAGAATAATGTACCAGATATGCGTCCTACATTCGATGAAATTCGGAAGGTGGATGATAACGGCAAAGAATATTGGAGCTCTCGTGAACTCTGCAATGCGATAGGATATTCGGGGTATTGGAAATTCCAAAATGTAATAGACAAAGCAATTCGTGTTGCAGGTGAAAAGGGTATGAATATTGACGACCATTTCAACCATGTGGTTGAAATGGTCAAGCTTGGTAGTGGCTCTTTCCGAAAGGTCGAAAACTTTCATCTTTCTCGAATGGCTTGTATGATAATAGCAGAGAATGCAGATACAAGAAAGCCATTGGTGAAGCAAGCAAGAGAATATTTCTCGCAGTCTGTATCTACGACAGAGATTGTGCAGAACTCGTTGGAATCCAATATCTTACTATATAAGACTGCGCAAGGTGAGACTCGCATTGAAGTGATATTCAACAGTGAGACCTTTTGGATGTCACAGAAAAGAATGGCTTCTTTGTTTGGAGTTGATAGGGCAACTATAGCCTATCATATTTCTCAGATTTATGAGTCGGGAGAATTGCAAAGAGAGGCAACTTGTAGAAAAATTCAACAAGTTCAACTTGAAGGTGAGCGTGATGTAGAGCGTGCTCCGTTGTTCTACAACCTTGATGTTATCATAGCTGTGGGGTATCGAGTTAACAGCTATCAAGCAACTCAGTTCCGTATATGGACAACCTCTGTATTGAAGGAATTTGTTATTAAGGGATATGTGTTAGATGATGAGCGTTTAAAACAAGGTAAGCACTTTGGCAAGGATTACTTTGATGATTTGCTGGAACGCATTCGTGAAATTCGCACATCAGAGCGTAGATACTATCAAAAGATAACTGACATTTACGCTGAGTGTAGTGCTGACTATGATGCAAAAGCTGAGAGTACCAAACTCTTTTATAAGATGGTACAGAATATGATGCACTTGGCAGTTACCAATCATACGGCAGCAGAGATTGTTTATGAACGTGCCGATGCAGAAATGCCACATATGGGCTTGACCACATGGAAAAAAGCACCTAATGGCAGAGTGCAAAAGTCTGATACGATTGTTGCCAAGAACTATCTTTCAGAAGATGAACTGTCTCAGCTCAATACAATAACAACAAGTTTTCTTGACCTTGCCGAATCTCGTGCACGGCGTCATATTATCACAACGATGGATGATTGGAAGCAACGCTTACAACAATTCCTTGCAACTATGGATTATGATTCAAAGAGTAGTGCAGGCAAGGTTTCCCAAGAGGAAGCAAGAGATAAGGCTTATTCTGAGTATGAGAAGTTTAAGGTTATTCAAGACCGTTCATATATCTCAGATTTCGACCGATTCAATAATGGCAATGATGATGATACACCATTGCTTCCGTTTGACATCGACCCAAAAGAAGAGTAAATACCAGTAGAGGAAAGTATAACAAACAATTAAGGATTTAAAATAACTATGGTAACAAATAAAGAACAAAATAAACTGAATGTACCCCATTTGAGATTCCCGGAATTTCATGGGGAATGGGAGAAATGCAGAATAGGAGATTATGGGAAAGTTGTTACAGGTAACACGCCTCCAACAAAAGATGTTGAAAATTATATAGATGGGCAATATCTTTGGGCTTCTCCAGCAGATTTAGGAACGATAAAATCTATTACGGAGACCAATACCAAGTTGTCAAGTAAAGGATTTGCAAAAACAAGAATATTACCAAAAGGTAGTGTTCTTGTCACTTGTATTGGTTCCACAATAGGTAAAATGGGTATGGCTATGAAAGAGATGGCTACCAATCAACAAATAAACTCTGTTGTTGTCAACGAAGATAATAATAATGAATTTGTTTACTATGCCATCCAAAGTGCTTTTCCTCGATATTTATCTTCTATAGCGGTTCAAGCTGTTCCTATTGTCTCAAAGTCTGCATTTGAGCAATTGTCAAATAAAAGACCTTGTTTGCAAGAACAAAAAAAAATTGGTAGTCTTTTTGCTTTGCTGGATGAGCGCATTGCAACCCAAAGCAAGCTGATTGAGGATTTGAAGAAGCTAAAGTCTGCGATTGTTGAAAAGGTCTTTTGTTCTCCAAACCAAGAATATCCCATGTGTCGTATTGAGGGATTTGAGCAAGCACTATCTACTTACAAGATGAGTGACTTTAGTTCTCGCATAGCTACAAAAAACAAGGATTCCAAGTGTTCATTAGTGCTAACTATCGCTGCCCAATATGGTTTAGTTAATCAAGAGTCTTTCTTCAATAAATCCGTTGCAAGCGAAAATCTTACAGGATATTATTTGCTTCATAAAGGAGAATTTGCTTATAACAGAAGTTACTCTGCTGGATATGATTGGGGAGCTGTCAAACGATTAGACAATTATGACGAAGGTGTTCTGTCAACTCTTTATATATGCTTTAAAATAAATGAAACCATAGCTGATTCTGATTATCTTACCTATTACTTCGAATCAACTAAATGGCATAGAGGCTTGTCTGATATTGCTGGTGAGGGGGCAAGAAATCATGGTCTGTTGAATGTCTCTATGACAGATTACTTCAACACCAAGCATCGTTTTCCTGTAATTGAAGAGCAAAAGGCTATAGCCAAAATGCTAAATACAATTACAGAGAAAGAAAGGAAAGCTACCCTATTGGGAGAATGTTATCAAAAACAAAAGCAATATTTGCTTTGCCAAATGTTTACATAAACATCTGACGAAGCAAGTATTGTTTCTGCGAACAGAATCGTTTCAATATACTTTGTTCATAATCAATCTTGGAGTTTAGAGCGGATGGCATCTTTGCTATATCTTGTTGCTTTTCTTTTATTGGTATTGGGCAACGTATATTGTTTATATCTTTCAAATAGGCTGTTTTCATGGTACCTTCTGTAACAATACGACTAACAGCTTTTTTGAAGTAAGATGAAGACATGAAATAATACAAAAACTCTACATCAATGTTTGGCTTTGGTACAATTCCCAATATTCCTTGTTTAGTACAAACAGGATATGTGGTTATTGTGATTTCTCCAATGGTAGCACCATTGGAAAATAGGATGGAACGTGAAGGCACAAGCCAAGCAGATGATTTTTGCAAACCAAGTTCTGTAATAAAGTCTTTATTCTCTGTCAAATACTTCTTCTTCAAATTGTCAATTTTGATAAATGGTATCTTGCCATTATAGTAGAAGCTGGCATTTGAAGTTGCTGGAGTTCCACCCTCACCAGCCATTTCATACAAAGAACCAAACTTTGCAAAATCAGTATCAAGGGAGTTTATCGCATAATCTATAATCGCAGACTTTAGCTTCTTCAAATCCTCAATCAGCTTGCTTTGGGTAGCGATGCGCTCGTCTATTAGGCGCAATAATTTGGCAATTTTAGTTTGTTCTTCTTTTGAAGGAATACCAATATAACATTCTGCGAAGTTCTTTGCACTAATCGAGTATATTTTAGTACCTTGTGCAATACGGCGAATCTGATGATGAAATGCTGTTGAGGAAAAAGCATAGCCTTTGTATCCAACAACAGTTTTGTTGGATTTATCTCTTCCATGTATCGTATGCAAACCACATACAACCGCTTTGTCTTCTAAAGTGTAAAACTCTATCGCTTTTGCGACCTCATTTGTATCTTCTGAAGCATCAGCAAAAGCAATATCACCTTCTTTGCAAAGCTCGAAGTTTTTTGGCTCATTTTCTTTCTTTATTGCAGGCAAAATATCCTTTGACAAATCCACCATAGTTGGTAGCCCAACATGGATAAGCCCATAGTGTAAGTTGAGCAAATTATCTGTTCCATATTCCAGTTGATCCCAGCTCAAAGAGTTTGTAGAATAGAAGTCCAAGAGGTCTGAAACCTTACACTTCTCCCATTCCCCATGAAATTCCGGGAATCTTAAATGGGGTACATTAGGATGCAATTTTCCCTAATCGTCTTTCTCCTTATTTATATAAGGGTCTATTCTCTTAAAATAATAACATGGTTAATAATAAAAAGACAATTAAGGAGATTGCAGACATCTGGAAAGAAGACAAACGTCAGTATGTCAAGCAATCAACGATGGCAGTATATTTGTTATCGTTGGAGAACCATTTGCTTCCAGTCTTTGGAGGCAAGATGGAGGTTACGGAAGAAGAGGTTCAGGCTTTTGCCTTGGACAAGTTGAATCATGGATTGAGCCAAAAAAGTATCAAGGACATGCTCATTGTTTTAAAAATGGTGGTTCGTTTCGGAGAGAAGCAAGGTTGGCTCAATCATGTAGAGTGGAAAGTTAAGTTTCCTGCCAATCAGCCAAAAGCTACATTGCCAATCTTGACAAAGGCGCATCAAAAGAAGCTGATGGACTATCTCAAAGACAATTTCACGTTTCCTAATTTGGGGATACTTGTGTGTCTTTCTACAGGACTTCGCATTGGAGAAGTTTGCGCCTTAAAATGGTCTGACATTAATATGGACACTGGATTACTTCATGTTAATCGCACCATCGAGCGCATTTATATAGTGGATTCTGACAAGCCACATACGGAGATCGTGATTAATACTCCTAAGACAAAGAACTCTTTGCGTGAGATTCCATTGAGCAAAGAACTTGTCAGAATTTTTAAGCCTTTGATGAAGGTGGTGAACAAGGATTACTATATCCTCACAAACAACACCAAACCGACTGAGCCAAGAACGTATCGCAACTATTTTAACAAGCTATTGAAGCAGTTGGATATTCCGCGATTAAAATTCCATGGGCTACGCCATAGTTTTGCTACTCGCTGTATTGAGAGTCATTGCGATTACAAGACTGTGAGTGTTCTTTTGGGACATGCCGATATTAGTACTACGCTTAACCTTTATGTTCATCCGAATGAAGAGCAGAAGCGAAGTTGCATCGACAAGATGATGAGATATATGAAGTAGCGTTACCGTTAGAACGTTCTAACGTTTGTTCAAATGAATGATATACATATAAACATATATACAATACTTTCTGTCTGTATATCAATACGACAATGAATCAGTACGTCAGTAAGTCACTCATCATCATATTTGCAAATCAATACTTACCGACAGGTTGATTCAGATACTCGACTTTGGAGAGGTATCTACCGATAGGCAAGTGCTTTCGAGAGTAACTCGAAAGGTTTTGAGTAACTCAAAACA
>ERZ773170.2130-NODE-2130-length-12703-cov-17.771347_pt1 | contig 12703 bp, 3 predicted proteins | sample MGYA00581002_ERZ773170 | MGnify/ENA primary metagenome ERZ773170 (study PRJEB29015, sample SAMEA2737811) | human gut metagenome | biome: human gut; feature: human-associated habitat; material: faeces | place: China | collected 2012 ... | reverse complement strand
TGCAGTAACGGTTATCAGATAAATCAAATAATCTTTAATATTTCTTTTTGTATTTTCTGTAAAAAACGCTATAATAAAGAAGCAAAATTCGGCGAGGCCGAAAAAGAAGGAGAAAAAAGTATGAAAACGTTCCTCTGCGTTGTGCGGCGGGTATTGGCGGTTCTGCTGGCGCTTATCTTTGCGCTGCTGGGGGCTGCCTGCCTGATTGCCATTCCGCTGTCCAACAACTATTCGGCTATGGTCAGTATGGCCATAGCAATGCCGACCACCGCCAAAAGCGGCGGCAGCAATCCGCAGTATTTCACCAGTGACTATTCCTCCGCCGCGGCGGTGCAGGAGGCTTCGGCCCAGCTCTGCCGCGAAATTGAGCAGGAGGGTATGGTTCTTCTGCGCAATAATGGAGATGCCCTGCCGCTGGCCAAGGGCGCAAGCGTGACCCTTCTGGGCGAAAGCGCAGCCGACCTTGTCTATGGCGGCGCAGGCGCGGGCAGCGTGGACACCTCCACTGCGCCCAACCTGCGGCAGGCGATGGAGGCCGCAGGCTTTACCGTCAACCCGGTGCTGTGGGACTTCTACACCACCGGCGTAGGTGCCTCCTATAAAAAGGAAGTGCCCAGCATTACCGGGCAGGGCCGCTTTGCAGCCAACGAGGCCCCGCAGAGCGCCTACACGCAGGCTGAATTTGACAGCATGGCGCAGTACAATGATGCTGCAATCGTGGTGATTGGCCGCAGCGGCAGTGAGAGCGTGGATTTGCCGACAGAGTACCTCTCCTTCACACAGGAGGAGCGCAACCTGATTCAGATGGCAACCGAACGCTTTGACAAGGTGATTCTGCTGCTGAACGTGACCAACCCCATCAATATGACGGAGCTCAGCCGATACGACATTGACGCTGTGCTTTGGGTGGGCGCACTGGGGCAGGAGGGTGCCTATGCCATCGGCGAAGCACTGAACGGCACGGTGAACCCCAGCGGCCACTTGGTGGACACCTGGGCGGCTGACGCATCCTCTGCCCCGGCCGCTGCAAATCTGGGCGACTACACCATCACAAACAGCGATGTGTTTGCCGGCAACAAGTATATTGTCTACGCCGAGGGCGTCTACGTCGGCTACCGCTACTATGAGACCCGCTATGAGGATGCCGTTCTGGCACAAGGCAATGCGGGGAATTTTGACTACGATGCACAGGTGGTGTACCCCTTCGGCTACGGCCTGAGCTATACGGACTTCAGCTGGTCGGATTACAAGATGACCGAAACGGCGGACGGCTTTGCGCTGAATGTCACCGTCACGAACACCGGAAAGGCTGCGGGCAAGGAGGTTGTGCAGGCGTATCTGCAGAACCCATATACGGAATATGACCGTGCCAACCGCATTGAAAAACCGGCGGTGGAGCTGGTCGGCTTTGCCAAGACGGATATTCTGCAGCCCGGCGAAAGCCAGACCGTCCAGATTGATGTGGACAAGAGTGCTATGAAGGTCTTTGACGCCTACGGCGCGGGCACCTACATTCTGGAGGCAGGGGACTACTACCTGACGGCTGCCTCCAACGCCCACGAGGCTGCCAAGAACATTCTGGCCGCCAAGGGCGCAGAGGTGGACGGCAATGCGGCGATGACCGCGCTCTACAATCAGGCGCAGACCGACACCAAGGCCTTTGCAACGGCAGAAACCGGTGCAGCCGTCACCGCACAGATGGCGGATGCGGACATTACGACCTACGACGCTGACTTTACCTATCTGAGCCGCAGCGACTGGACCGGCACCTGGCCGACCACCTACCAGAATGGCAGCTGGGAGGCCCCGGAAACCGTTCTGACCGCGCTGGAAATTACCCGCCCGGAGGATGAAAGCGCCGAAATGCCGGCCTTTGATGAGGCGGGCAACTTGAAGCTGTGCGACCTGATTGGCGCGGACTATGACGATGCCCGCTGGGAAACGCTGCTGAGCCAGATGAGCAAGAAGGACACTTACAATCTGATTCGCTATGCAGGCTATGGTACGATGGCGGTCGAGAGCATCGGCGCGCCCGGCACGGTACATAAGGATGGCCCCGCAGGCATTTCCAGCACGCTGGCGGGCGGAAACCTGCACTGCATGGCGTATGAGCCTGCGGTGGTGCTGGCTTCGACCTACAATGTGGAGCTGGCATCCCGCCGCGGCAAGCTGGTGGGCGAGGATAGCCTCTCCAGCGGGGTGCAGGTCTGGTATGCCCCGGCTATGAACATCCACCGTGCAGCCAACAGCGGCCGTAACTTTGAGTATTATGCTGAGGACCCGCTGCTTTCCGGCGTGTTCGGCGCAGCGGAGACTGCCGCCTTCCAGAGCAAGGGCGGCATTGTCACCATCAAGCATTTCGCCTTCAATGACCAGGAGACCAACCGTATCGGCGGTGCGATGTTCGTCAATGAGCAGGCCGCCCGCCAGCTGTACCTGAAGCCCTTTGAGATGAGCGTTGTGGACGGCGGCGCTGTGGGCATTATGAGTGGTATGAACCGCATCGGTTGCCGCTGGATTGGCGGCCATGAGGGCATTATGACCAACATCCTGCGTGGTGAGTGGGGCTACAAGGGTTTTGTCATTACCGACCAGACCTCCTTCAACAGCTTTGATTACTGCGACATCCGCGAGGGTCTGGCTGCGGGCAATGACCTGTGGCTGAACACGGCCCACAATATGTGGGCGCTCAATGACAGCGAGCTGACTGCAACGGTTATGCAGAACGCCCGCACGGCCGTGCACCGCTATCTGTACGCGGTGGCCAACTCCAACGCAATGAACGGTGTGGATGCCGATACCACGGTCAAGAACATCATCCCGGCATGGCAGTATGGCTACGTGGCGTTGGTGGTCTTTGTGGCGGTGATGTGGTTCTTCGGCTTCAAGGCGGTGCGCGCGCTGTGGGCCAGCAAGCGCTATCTTGCCAAGAAGGCAGAGCGCAAGGCCAAGCGTGCTGCAAAGAAGGCTGCCAAGGCCAACAAAGCGTAAAAACAGCAACTTGCACAATACAAGCCTATAAAACTTAGCCAAAATGCGCAGGAAAACGCCTGCGCATTTTGGCTTTTTTGCAAGTTATGCTTCAAAAACAACAGATTATGCAAAAAAGCAACTTTTCCGGAAAAAATGATTATAATAAAGAGTGCAACGAATGGACACTGATTGCGCAGTGCCTTAGAATGCAAGGAGGAAAAAGCAAATGCAAAAGAAAAAACTGACCCCGCTGCAAATCGTGGGCCATGTACTGCACACCGCTATTCTGGGCGTTCTGGCAGTTGTCATGGCGGTTCTGCTGTTTGCGGCCAACGTAATCCTGCCCGGGTATGCCCGTATGGTCAATGCCATGCTGGGCTACAAGAAGTCGTGGGATAACAGCAAGGTGCAGACGGACGGCCTGAACCTTGACTACAACACGTCTGATTACACGGCAGACAATATCGGCGCTGCGGAAGCTGACCTGACCGACCGCATCAACAGCGAGGGCGTTGTCCTGCTGAAAAATGACGGCGGCCTGCCCCTGGCAGAGGGAACGACTGTCAGCCTGTTTTCCGCCAACAGCAACCAGAATGCAGGTGCCGGTTTGATGGGCGGCGGCACTCCGCTGAACACGGCACTTGCCTCCCACGGGTTGAATGTGAATGAGGCACTATGGAACTTCTACAGCGCGGGTGCCGGTGCAGGCTACGGTCTGGCCAGCGGCTCCATCAGCTTCGGCGATGCCGAGAACTTCCGCATCAATGAGTGCCCGCTGTCCGTTCTGCAGGGCGAGAGCGGCCTGCTGGACAGCGTGCAGGGCACGACCCCGGTCTATGTGCTGAAGCGTGTGGCAGGCGAGGGCCGCGATATGCCGCGCTCCATGTACAACCACGCAGACACGCAGGAGGATAAGGTTCGCAGCTATCTGGAGCCGGACACCACCGAGCGTGAAATCCTGCAATACCTGAACGACAACTATGATAATACCGTGCTGATTATCAACTCTAACGCAGCGCTGGAGCTGGACTGGCTGGCAGACTATCCCAACATCAAGTCTGTGCTGTATGCCCCCACGATTGGTGCCAGCATGGCAGACATTCTGACCGGCAAGGTCAGCCCCAGCGGCCGCACGGTGGACACCTTTGCCGCCGATGCCTCCGCATCCCCGGCCGCACAGAACTTTGGCGACTATGCCTACTATGATGAGAACGGCAATATCACCAAGTACAACTATGTCACCTACGAGGAAGGCATCTACGTCGGCTATCGCTACTATGAAACCCGCTACGAGGACACCGTTCTCGGCCAGGGCAACGCGGGCGATTACGACTATGCCAAGGAGGTCATCTATCCCTTCGGCTACGGCCTGAGCTACACCAGCTTTGACTGGAGTGACTTCAAGGCTGATTGGAGCGGCGATACCTGCACCGCACAGGTTACGGTGACGAACACCGGCGACGTTTCCGGCAAGGACGTTGTGGAGGTGTATGTGCAGAGCCCCTACACCGACTATGACAAGACAAACGGCGTGGAGAAGCCCGCCGTGGAGCTGGTTGGCTACGGCAAAACCGCAGAGCTTGCCCCCGGCGCCAGTGAGACCGTGAGCGTCACGTTCACCAAGGATCAGCTCAAGACGTATGACGCCAACGGCGCAAAGACGTACATTCTGGATGCAGGGGATTACTACATCACCGCAGCCAAGGACGCCCATGAGGCTGTCAACAATGTGCTGGCTGCCAAGGGCAAGACCGCAGCCGATGGCATGACAGCGGACGGCGATGCCGCCTTCACGGCTGTGTACACCCCCGCCAATACCGAGACCGATACCACGACCTACGCAACGGACAGCCGCACGGGCGCGGCCATCACCAACCAGTTGGACGCTGCCAAGGGCGATGCTGTTTACCTGACCCGCAGCGACTGGACCGGGACCTTCCCCAAGCCGGACGGCGAGCCCAGTGACGTCATCAGCACCTGGGGCAACGAAATCAACGGCACCGATGCAGACGGCAACCCGGCTTCCTATCAGTACAAAAAGACTGCGGATGCTGCGCTGGTGGCGCAGCTGGATTCTGCAGATTCCGGCAACCCGACGGTAGGGGACACCTACAGCGATACCATTACCTACGGCGCCAAGAATGGTCTGAGCCTGATTGACCTGCGCGGCAAGAGCTATGACGACCCGATGTGGAATGACCTGCTCGACCAGCTGACGGCAGAGGACTACTATAACATCATTACCTGCTCCGGCTACGGCGTGCCGGCCATCGACAGCGTCGGCAAGCCCTTTGTGATTGATGCAGATACTGCCAGCGGCCTGATTTACGGCGGTACCGGCGCTATGTTCCCCAATATGATGACGCTGGCACAGACCTGGAACCAGGACCTGGCACTGGAATACGGCACGATGATTGGCAATGAGGCGGTTATCGGCGGATGCGACGGCTGGTATGCGCCCTCTATGAACATTCACCGCACGCCGTTCAGCGGCCGTAACGGCGAGTATTATTCCGAAGATCCGTTCCTGTCCGGCACGGTAGCCTCCAAGGAGGTATACGGTGCTGCCACCAAGGGGCTGTATGCCTACATCAAGCATTTCGCCTTCAATGACCAGGAAAACCACCGCGGCGACCGTGAAGGCCAGTACGGTGCAGCAACCTGGCTGAATGAGCAGTCTGCCCGCGAAATTTACCTGAAGCCCTTCGAGATGTGCATGAAGCTGGACGATATCACGCTGAACTATGTCGAGAAGCAGGCGGACGGCAGCTATCAGAACGCAGAAACCACGATTCCTGCAGCTATGGGCGTTATGACGGCCTTCAACCGCATCGGTGCAACCTGGACCGGCGGCAGCTATGCGCTGATTACCGGCATCCTGCGCACCGAGTGGGGCTTCAACGGCGCAGTCATCACCGATAACGCGAACACGGGCGTATTTATGCTCGGCCAGCAGATGATTGAGGCAGGCGCCGATATGAAGCTGACCTATGATACGTCCGCGGCCCGCTGGGATAATTACGACGCCAACGACCCGGAAACCTACCATTACGCCCGTGAGGCACTGCACCATGTGCTGTACACCACGGCCAACACCAAGGCAATGAACCACGCTATGCCGGGCAGCGTCTACAAGGACGGCCCGCAGATTGCCACGGTTGTGCGCACGGTGGTCAACATCCTCTGCACGCTGCTGCTGGTGTTCTTTGCCTACCGCATCTTCCGCGTCTGGAAGCCGAGCAAGCGTAAGCTGGCAAAACTGGAAGCCAAGGCTGCTGCCAAGGCCAACAAAGCGTAAAAACAGCAACTTGCACAATACAAACCTATAAAACTTAGCCAAAATGCGCAGGAAAACGCCTGTGCATTTTGGTTTTTTTGCAAGTTATGCTTCAAAAACAACAGATTATGCAAAAAATGAGTCATTGGCGCATTTCTCTGCTACAATAGAATCAACACAAAAGCATGGTACCGGCTTGTAAGTGTTATGAGAGGAAAAAGCAAGTAAGAGGAGAAAGAAGCAAATGACAAAGCAACCTAAGGGTCGCAAGCCGCATCCCGTATTGCACGGGATTGGGCTGGTGCTGTCCGTGATTTTGTTGGCCGCGGTTCTGATCAGCACCTATGTTTTGTCCACATTGGCAACCGTGATTGACAGCTTTTTCGGCGCGCCAAGCGGTCACTATTCTGACGCAGAAATTGCAGACACCAAAGTAAAGGCCGAGGCACTCGCCGCCGATGTGGAGGCCGAGGGCACGGTTCTGGTGCAGAACAACGAAAACACCTTGCCGCTGGCCGCCGACAACAAAAAGGTCAACGTGTTCGGCTGGGCCTCCACCGCCTGGCTGGGCGGCGGCTCCGGCTCCGGCGGCGTGAACGCCGTCAACACCGATCTGCTGGCCGCCCTGACCGCTTACGGCATTGAGTACAACACCGAGCTGACCGATATGTACAAGGACTTCCAGCCCGGGCGTGAATACGCCAAAACGCTGAAGAGCCGTCCCGAGCAATCCGGCCGCCTGTACGAGCCTGACATCAGCAACACCACCTACTACACCCAGTCGATGCTCGACAACGCCAAGAACTTCTCCGATACGGCCATCGTCGTGATTGGCCGTCTGGCAGGCGAGAGCAACGACGCCACCAAGCAGCAGTACAAGCGCACTGAAAAAGGCGGCGACATTGTGGTGGACGACACCCGCACGATGCTGGAGCTGACCACCGAGGAAGAAAATCTGCTGACCTACGTCGGTGCCAACTACAAAAACGTGGTCGTACTGGTCAACTCCACCAACGTGATGGAGCTGGGCCAGATTGAGACCATCCCCGGCGTGGATGCCTGCCTGATTGCCGGTTTGTCCGGCTCCGAGGGCGCAACCGCCATCCCCGCCGTGCTGTGGGGCGACAAAGAACCCAGCGGTCGCACCGCTGACACCTGGGCGTATGATCTGACCACAGCCGCCAGTTATGCCAACGCCGGTATGGAGGGCGTGGGCGCTTACGCCGATGCCGAGGGTCTGTACCCGGCGGACGGCACCGTCAGCGGCAACCTCGATACCTACGATGCCTATGAGCAGGTCTCCTATGTAGATTACGCCGAGGGCATCTACATCGGCTACAAGTGGTACGAGACCGCCGACGCAGAGGGCTACTGGGATGCCGAGAGCAACGAGCACGGCACCGGCTATGACGCCGTTGTGCAGTATCCCTTCGGCTACGGCCTGAGCTACACCAGCTTTGATTGGAAGGTGACCGATGCCTCCGCCAACGGTGCCACCCTGACGAAGGACGGCGATGTGACCGTGAAGGTCACCGTCACCAACACCGGCGACCGCGCCGGCAAGGATGTTGTGCAGCTCTACTACACCGCACCCTATATTGCAGGCGAGATTGAAAAGTCCAGCGTGGAGCTGGGCGCGTTCGCCAAGACGAAGGAGTTGCAGCCCGGCGAGAGCGAGGAGGTTACCCTGACCGTTCCCGTCTCCGATATGGCCAGCTATGACGCCTACGATGCCAACCACAACGGCTTTACCGGCTATGAGCTGGACGCCGGTGACTATATCTTTACTGTGCGCCACGATGCCCACACCGTGGACGATGCCGAAAAGGCAACCCTGACCTGCACGCTGCCCGCCAATGTGCAGTATCCCACCGACAGTGTTTCCGGCAACGAGGTCGGCAACAAGTTCACCGGCAGCGATGCCATTGACGGCGTCAGCTTGGACGGCAGCGACTCCAACCAGAACATCACCTACATGACCCGCGCTGACTTTGCGGGCACCTTCCCCAAGACCAACACCCCCAGCCGCGCTATGACCGACAACGTCAAGGCACTGAACCTTTACACCGCTGACATGGCAGACGGCTACATCAATGAGGCCGACGAGGCCATCACCACCGGCGCAAAGAATGGTCTGAAGATTGAGGACAACGGCAAGACCACCGACCTCGGCTTCCAGCTGGGCGCTGACTTCAATGACCCGCAGTGGGATGCGCTGCTCGATGAGCTGACCGTGGATGAGATGGAAAATATGTACATCAACGCCTACGGCGGTCTGGCCGAGCTCAAGAGCGTCGGCAAGACCAAGAGCAAGGACGCTGACGGCCCCTCCCAGATTGGCGGCTTCACCGGTATGGGCGCTGGCACCGGCTTCCCGAGCTCTAGCACGCTGGCCCAGACGTGGAACGGCGAACTGGCCCAGGAGGAGGGCCGCACCATCGGCACGCAGGCTTTGCAGAACGGCTATACCGGCTGGTATGCGCCTGCCACCAATATGCACCGCAGCCCCTTCAACGGCCGTAACTACGAGTATTATTCCGAGGACAGCCTGCTGTCCGGCGTCATCTGCGGCAACACCGTGCAGGGCGCCAATGACGCTGGTGTCTACACCTACGTCAAGCACTTTATCTGCAATGACGGTGAAAGCGGCATCTACCGTGATTCTGTCTACACGTGGATGACCGAGCAGGCTCTGCGTGAGATCTATCTGCGTCCCTTCCAGATGCTGGTCGAGGACTATGACGCTGTCGGCCTGATGAGCAGCTACAACCGTATCGGCGCTGTTTGGGCTGGCGGCAGCGAGGCGCTGCTGACCGGCATCCTGCGTGACGAGTGGGGCTTTGACGGCGCTGTGATTACCGACTACTGCGACCATCACAGCTATATGAACGGTGACCAAGCCCTGCGCACAGGCGGCAGCCTGTGGATGGCTGGCTTCATCGGCGGCAAGATGGCCTTTGAGACCAGCTCCAACAGCTATCTGCAGGCCCTGCGCCGCGCTGCAAAGCAGACACTGTATATGTATCTGCACGTCCGTGTGACCAACCGCGACTATGCCGAGAGCATCGGCGATACCGCCGCGCTGCGCCACGACTTTAAGCCCGCTGTGCTCGGCTGGCGTCACCTTGTTGCGCTGATCGACCTTGTTGCCGTGGCACTGTTTGCACTGGCGATCCGCGGCATTGTCCGTGATGTCAAGCTGTACAAGGCCGCTAAGGCCGCCAGAGCCGAAAACAAGAACGCATAAAAATAACCCCCGCAATACCGCACAATGCAAGTGCATGACCGTGACTTGAAATTGCGCGGTATTGCCTTATAAAAAAGGAGTGCCTACCCTTGAAAAACGCAGAAATCATCCAACAACTGAACCTTGAACAAAAATGCGCACTGCTCTCCGGCGAGACGGTCTTTACCACCCGGGGGTATAAAAAGGCGGGTATTCCTTCCATTACCCTGTCCGACGGTCCCAACGGTGTGCGCAAGCAGGCCGGGGCTGCGGACCATCTGGGGCTGAACCCCAGCGTACCCGCAACCTGTTTCCCCACAGCAGCCACCGTGGCCTGCAGCTGGGACCCTGCCCTCGGCGAGCAGGTCGGTCAGGCAATGGGGGAGGAGGCCGCCGCACAGGAGGTCTCCGTCCTGCTGGGCCCCGGCCTAAACACCAAGCGCAGCCCGCTTTGCGGCCGCAACTTTGAGTATTTCTCCGAGGACCCCTACCTCTCCGGCAAGATGGCCGCAGGCTATGTGCGCGGCATCCAGTCCGAGGGTATCTCCGCCTGTCCCAAGCATTTCGCCGTCAACAGCCAGGAGCTGCGCCGTATGGCGTCCGACTCCGTGGTGGACGAGCGCAGCCTGCGCGAGCTGTACCTGACCGGCTTTGAGATTGTTGTCAAAGAGGCACATCCCAAAACCATTATGTCCAGCTACAACCTCATCAACGGCACCTACGCCAACGAGAACGCCCATCTGCTGCAGGATATCCTGCGCAAGGACTGGGGCTTTGACGGCGCGGTTGTCACCGACTGGGGCGGCAGCAATGACCATGCGCTGGGCGTAAAGAACGGCTCTACGCTGGAAATGCCCGCCCCCGGCGGGGATGCCGTCCGCGAGCTGCTGAAGGCCGTGGAGACCGGCAAAATCACCGAGGCGGACGTTGACGCCCGTCTGGATGAGCTGCTGACGTTGGTTTTTGACACCCACGCCGCTGTGGAAAATCACAGCCGTGAGTTTGACGCCGACGCCCACCATGCGCTGGCCCGCCGCGCTGCCGCAGAGAGCACCGTCCTGCTCAAGAACGAGGAAGGCCTGCTGCCGCTGGCCGCCGGTGCCCGCGTGGCCGTTATCGGTGACTTTGCCGAGACACCCCGCTATCAGGGCGCAGGCTCCAGCGCGGTCAACTCCATCAAGGTGGACACCTTCCTCGAATGTCTCAAGGAAAGCGGCTTGAACAGCGTTGGCTTTGCCACCGGCTTTGACCGGCAGGGCAAGCCCGATGCCGCCAAGAAGGCTGAGGCCGCCGCGCTGGCTGCCAAGGCGGACGTGGTTCTGCTCTGCCTGGGCCTTGATGAAATCAAGGAGAGCGAGGGTCTGGACCGCGCCGATATGAAGCTGGCGGACAACCAGATTGAGCTTCTGCAGGCTGTACAGCAGGCAAACCCCAACACCGTGGTCGTGCTCAGCGCGGGTGCATCGCTGGAAACGCCGTGGCTGACCCACTGCAAGGCGCTGGTTTACGGCGCACTGGGCGGTCAGGCCGGTGCAGGCGCTATGGTCGATGTGCTGACCGGCAAGGTCAACCCCAGCGGCAAGCTGGCGGAAACCTGGGCCAACGCCTATGAGCACACCCCCGCCAAGGACAACTTTGCGGGCAAGGGCCGCACCGTGCAGTACCGTGAGGGGCTGTACGTGGGCTACCGCTACTACCAGACCGCGGGCGTGCCGGTGGCGTTCCCCTTCGGCTACGGCCTGAGCTACACGAACTTTGCCTATCGGAATGCGAAGCTGTCTTCTGGCAAGATTACCAAAGACCAATCTGTCACACTGACGTTCGACATTGCCAACACCGGCAAAATGGATGGTGACGAAGTCGCACAAATCTACATCAAAAATCCGAACGATCCGGAAGGGCCGATCAAAGCGCTGAAGGCTTTCTTGCGTGTACACGTAAAAGCTGGCGACAGCCAGGAAGTCAACATCGAGCTGACACCCGAAGCATTCCACTCTTTTAACGACAATACACAAACGATGGAAGTCCGTCCCGGAAAATATCAGATACTTTACGGCGGTTCATCAGACGAAAAAGCCTTAGAGAGATTAGAGTTGACAATCGAATAAAAACAAATGCCGCAGGTCTCCGGATAATCCGGAAAAACCTGCGGCATTCTATCTATTCCATAACCCTATGCATTACGCCTCCTAACCCATAAGGTTAAAGGGCGTAACCCTATGGGTCTTATCCAATATACGTCTCCATAAATTTGGCACCCGGAACCGGTGAAATCGTCACGACATCCGTATCTGCCGGAATCAGGACCGTTTGTCCTTGGTGAATATAAATTTCATTGCCTTTATTGTCACGGATAGAAGCTTTACCCTCCATACAAATATAAACGACGAAAGAATCCAGTTCGGAGAAATCACGAACCATGATCGTATCGACATCCAGCAAATTCGTTGTAAAATACTTGCAGGCTGCAAGCTCTACAGTCGCATTCGTATGCGCTTTGTAATGGGTGCGGTAGTCCGGATACAAGGTATAGTCGATCGCATCCTTTGCCAGTTCGGTATGCAATTCACGCCCTTTGCCATCCGGTCCCTTACGGTCATAATCATATATACGATAGGTGATATTGCTCGTCTGCTGGATTTCAGCAATAAAGCAACCGGCTCCGATAGCGTGTACACGGCCCGCGGGCAGGAAGAATACATCGCCAGGATTCACCTCGTATCGTTGTAACACATCCATGATCGTATTATCCTCGACACGTTTCACGTATTCATCCGCATTGATCTGCTTTGAAAAGCCTGAATATAAGCCGGCACCTTTGGCTGCATTGATCACATACCACATTTCTGTCTTGCCAAAAGAATTATGGCGTTTCTTTGCCAATTCATCATCCGGATGAACCTGAATAGACAAATTATCACGTGCATCGATAAACTTGATCAACAAAGGGAATATGGAACCAAATTGTTCGACCACCTTTTCCCCTAACAGTTGCTTGCCATATGTACGGATCAGTTCATCTAGCGTTTTACCTTCAAGTGCACCATTATCTACAACAGAATAATTGCCCTCTACATGTGAAAGTTCCCAACTTTCGCCAATACCTTCCTGCACCGGAGTGATGCCCTTAAACGGGCAAATGTCAGAGCCTCCCCAGATAATCTTCTTGAGGATAGGCTTAAATGTCATTGGATATAACATATTTGATTTTTGATTTATCAGATTTA
>ERZ773170.2127-NODE-2127-length-12710-cov-7.431687_pt1 | contig 12710 bp, 22 predicted proteins | sample MGYA00581002_ERZ773170 | MGnify/ENA primary metagenome ERZ773170 (study PRJEB29015, sample SAMEA2737811) | human gut metagenome | biome: human gut; feature: human-associated habitat; material: faeces | place: China | collected 2012 ... | reverse complement strand
GCTCCGCTGCTGCTGGCACTGGTGGTCGCGTTGGTCATCGGTGCCCTCGCACAGAAAAGCCGTATGTGCTTTGCCGGAAGCATCCGCGATGTGATCCTGATGAAGAATTTCGACCTGCTCAGCATTATTGCCGCGCTGTTTGCGGTCATGACCATTTATAACATTGCCACCGGCAATTTCCATCTGAGCTTTTCCGGTCAGCCAATCGCACATTCCCAGCATCTGTGGAACATCCTTGGCATGTATGTGGTAGGATTTGGTGCTGTACTGGCAGGTGGATGCCCGCTGCGTCAGCTGATCCTTGCAGGGCAGGGTTCCTCCGACAGCGCGGTAACGTTCCTCGGTATGCTTCTGGGTGCCGCTTTTGCACACAATTTTAATCTGGTCGGCAGCGCCGCCAAAGCTGCCACAGCGACCGATGCCGCTGTTCCCGGCGGCCCGGCCATGCCCGGCAAGATTGCAGTCATCGTTTGCATTGTACTGTTGTTTGTGATTGCAGCAACCAACCTGCGCCGTAAAAAAGCGGCAAAGTGATCTGAAAAAGGAGAAAGCACAATGGCTAAATTTGTTGAAGTGGACGTTCGCGGCCTTTCCTGCCCTGAACCGGTGTTGCTGACGATGGATGCGATGGAAGATCATCCGGGCGAGATGATCCGCGTTCTCGGTGATGAAGCGCACACCCGCAAAAACATTGAAAAAATGCTGGAATATGAACACAAGGACGGTCAGACGACCACGCGGGCAGATGGCTGTTTTGAGATCACCTTTCAGGCATAACGGCAGCGTATGAGAGCAAAAAAGCCCTATCAGATTTTGACATTCTACACTACTTCTGCGGTCATGGAACTGGAAGCCTTTTGCAAACAGAACGGGATTCCCGGCAGGCTGATCCCTGTTCCGCGGGAACTTTCTGCTGGCTGCGGGATCGCATGGCGGATGGAACCGGATGCGTACCGGCAGCATTCCGGCCTGCTTGCAGAGTGCCCTGTTGAAATCGAGCAGATCAAAGAAGTTCTGCTATAACAAAATCGTCCCCTCCGTGCAGACCCGGATCTCGCTTTCCGGGTATCTGCGCGGAGGGGACTTATTGTTTTATCAGAGTTTTGTCGTCCACAGGCCATGCAGATTGCAGTAGGCATAGACCGCCACCGGTGTCTCGTCGCCCAGCTCAAAAGCCGCTCTGGGTGCCTCGCCCGGATGGAGATAACGGATGTGGCCGCCCTGCGCCGTTTCCACATAGAGCCACTGGATATGGTGGACATCCACCATCGGATGCTCTACCGCACCCACCGTGACGGTCAGGGTGCTGCCGGAGCGCTCGACCACCGGCAGATGCTTTTCTCCGCTGGCTTCCACGGTGTTGGGAATCAGTTCACGCATCTTTTCGCCGCAGCAGAGCATCGGAACGCCTGCATCGTGGAGCGTGGTGATGAGGTTACCACAGTGGTCACAGATGTAAAACTTTGCACTCATATCGAAATCCTCCCTGGGAATGTTTTGTGTTTCTTGTGTCTATATGATAACAGTTCTCAGTTTTAATTTCCGTGATTGGGTCACAGAAAGAAGGATTATTTTGTCAGACACACAGGACTTGGATTACTTTTTTCCTTTTCGGAAATAAAGAATTGCGGTAACAAGACACATCCCTGCAATTCCTGCCAGAAATGAATTGGAATAGTTCTTTGTCAGGATGGCCCAAAGGTTGATCGACACAAAGACAATTAAAAATATAACACCGATTATCCTATTTTTCATCTCTGTTACCCCCTGCAACTTCCGATTTATCGTCACAAGGATAGCATACTGCCGCCTTTAAGAAAAGGCACAGACGCAAAAACCCCTGCGGGCAATTGCTCGCAGGGGCTTGGATTATGCGGTGATGTTCCTTGCATCGGCACAATCGTTATTCAATTTCGATGCGATTGGGGTTTGCAGGCAGAGCCTTCTGCTGCTGGGGTGCAGGCAGCAGGATGTGCAGGATGCCATCCTCGAACTTTGCGTGGATATCCTCTTTCTTTACGGCATCGCCCACATAGAAGCTGCGGGCGCAGGTGCCGGAGAAGGTCTCGCGGCGGATGTAGCGGCCGTTGTTGTCCTTCTCATCGTTCGAGTGACTGCGCATGGCCTGAATGGTCAGGTAGCCGTCGTTCAGTTCCATCTGAACGTCTTCCTTCTTGCAGCCCGGCAGGTCCACGGCCACATCGTAGCCGTTCTCGGTCTGCTTCACATCGGTCTTCATCATGTTTGCACCGCGCTTGCCGAAGGTCTCACGCTCTTCACGATTCATCGCACGCTCCAGCGCACCATCGTTCCAGAACGGATCAAAGAAATCATCGAACAGGTTTTCATGGAAAATAGTCGGCATAAACATAAATCATTCCTCCAATCCCGGCGTTCGGGTCGGGCAAAAAATTTATGAGATGTGCATCAGGAGCGGAGTCTTCCCGGGAGCCTTGCGGCTCCCTCATGCCCCTCTCTCCTGAGCACGGCATAGTTATAGCACATATTTTTAGCACTGTCAAGTGCAGAGTGCTAAAATTCACAAAAGAATAACACTTTGATAAAATCTCATGCAATCTTTTCAAAAATCAGTCGTATCATCGTCTTCATTCAGCAAAAGCGCCAGGCACACAGTCAGCATAGCGGTCCGGCCAGAGAAACTCATTATAATAGCGATAGCTCTGCTCCCCTGTCATATACTCATCTTGCCACAGGCTACCTTTTTCTACAAGCAGAAAACGATTCTGAACCCTCTTTCCCCGTTCATATTGTATAAGAGAATGGTTTTGGAGGTGTTCCGTATGCTGTTGACCCTGCTGCAATTTTTCGCGTCCAAATTCCTCGTGCTTGCGCTCCATCTGGAAGCGGGCAGTTTCCCCCGCCCGCTGAGTCCACAGGAAGAGATCAGGGCCTTCGCCGATCTGCGGACCGGTGATTCATCCGCCCGGGAAAAGCTCATCCGCCACAATCTGCGCTTAGTGGCGCACATCGCAAAGAAATACTATGCTCTCCCCTCTGAGCAGGACGATTTGATTTCCATCGGCACCATTGGCCTGATGAAAGCCGTGGACACCTTTGACTCCACCCGCCGGGCGCGCTTCTCCACTTATGCCAGCCGGTGCATCGAAAATGCTATCCTCTCCCCAGCGCACTTTGGGATGGAAAAGAGAATCCACCCATTTCACGCAATGACGCATCTACGTCAAAATGGAATTTCTGGAGCCGAGAGAGCGGTTCCTTTTTTCTGCTTCAGAGGGTGTCATGTGAGGGTCGTGGTCTAACCCCTCTATACATCTTACAGGTAAGTTTGGCAGGTCCCCGCACCACCGTAGAGGCGCAGGCGTTCTACCGTATGTACCATTCTTACGCCGACATCCCGAACCCATGGGACCGTCTGCGTTGGTGCCGCTATGGTCTTGACCTGCTGCAAAAAGAGATTGCTGCCATGGTGGGCATGGAGGAATGGCTCTATCGGGATCTGGAAAGCGGCGCATTTCACCGCAGCTTTACGCCGGAACTTTCGGACAAGCTCGCCGCCCTTTACGGCATCCCGGTGGAGGACATTCTGGACGACTACACCCTGTTTCTGCACCGGGGCGGAGGAGCCTTCCTCCGCAGATACCGGGAGGCAAAAGGCTGGAACCGTCAGCAGCTTGCCGACCATGCAAAGGTCAGCCGGACAAGCATCCGCTGCTGGGAGAGTGGACAAAAGACCATCAGTCAGAAGTGCTTTTGCCATCTGGTGGAAAACCTTGGTTCCGATTTTTCATCTATGCTTCGCATGTGAGGTATGGTAATTTTTCTCCGGCCAAACGAAAAAGCTCGTCTGCAAGCCACGATATGTGGCAGCGCAGACGGGCTTTCGTTATGGAATCATTCTGTTTCAATTATTCTGATATTCGCTCTGACTTACATGGCGTTCCGTAAAACACGCAGTCGTTCTTCAAACGTTGCTTTCCATGCCGGATGCTCGGAGAATACGGTGTGCTCCACCTGACGGACTTGGTTCAGTCCGATGTTCCGCACCGCTTCCACTGCAGCATCTTTTTGGCTCAGATGGCGTTTTCCCACGGTCAGACAGTTTGCGCCTTCTGGCGTGTCGTACTGCTGAAACGCCCGGTTGAAGTCCATCAGGTCATGCAGACGGATGGGCTGATTGGTTTCGTTGTCTACCAGCAGACCCCAATTTTCCCAATGACGGTCGGTATTGCCCACCAGATAATCCAGAATGTTCATCATATAGTAGCTGGGAGCATCCAACTCTAAGATCTTATCCAGCGTGTTCCAATCATGGTTCGTACAGTAGACGTCATAGGCTGCATAGGTCACAAGACTGTATCGCTGAGATGTCATGATTTTGCTGATAGAAACCGGCTCATTTTCAAACATCCCCTGCTCATACAGTACCTGATGGCAGTCAAAGCACCGGCAGATTTTGCTTGCCAGCACTTCACGTTCCACCGCTTCCCTGCCACCATCCTTGTAAAGATAGAAGCCATCCTCTTTTCTCACCCACGCCTTGGGGTACAAGCCGCCCGTAGACAGGTCATTTGCCAGAAGATGGGCGTTTGTCACCGTCATTTGGTGCCCCCGCAGCGCAATATCCACAAGCGCATTGCTTAAGGAGTGTGCAAAAAGGTTGATATCCTCGAATCGAATCTTCTCGTTTTCTTCTTTCACCCAGAACACATCCAGCAAAGACAGACAATGGTAGGATAATGCAATCTGTGCTCGTTCCCTGTCCGTAACACTCTGAGATGCACCGATACTGTTCAGGATTTCCTTGGCGTAGGTGCGATCCAACGTCAACATCCGGGAGGCGCACCAATAGTAAAAGTTCGTTACATTATTGATGCGCTCGTCAAAATCATCCGATTCCACCAGAACCAGATCATAGGGCATGAAATCCTCGAGGCAGACCCTGCATTCCCCTGTCGTGCTGAGTTGTGCCACACAGCTTTCCCGGTGCATGATCTCGTAAAACATGGTTTTCATCCCTCCCTGCGTTCTGTGTCTTGCTCTGTATTTATATTACCTTCTTTTTTCACGGGACGCAAGAGCTTTTACTTTTCAAAAAGCTTTTTCTGCTGCTCCATCAGGACGGTTTCGATACGCTCTTTCAGCAAAAAGTGGAACTGTTTTGGGTAATATGCAGCGTCAAATAATTTCCAGCCATTTGTGATCCTCCGCCATTCTTCCCTGCGTCTTTTCAACAAGCAGAACCGGGTCATATTCCGGAACGCCAACAGCATCCAGATAGTAATCCAAGCCCTTTCGTGTTTTCGGAATGCATCGGTCTGCCAGAAAGGCCAGGAAGTCTTCCCATGAGGGCGTTTTGTTCACACCAAACGCAGTATCCAGTATTTCGTCAACTTTGTTTTCGATGCAGATCTGCTCCGCTGTAAAATCTGCCAAAATCACGGTACACAACGTATCTCCGTCATAATACCGATATTCTTTCAGCTGATGTCCTTTCTGTTCTGCATTTCTGCGGAACAGTTCCGAGTCTGTTGATGCAAGCGGTCGAACGGTGATTTTTTCACCGTCAAAAGAAAGTTCTACCCGGTCCTCTTTTGAAAGTCCCATCGCATGAAGCCACCCTGCCGGGAGATTGACCGAATACTTTTCTGCATTCTTTCCTGCTGTTCCCCCGGCTTTTCTTCTCATAATTTTCACGCTGCGACGATTCATGCACTTCACCTGCCTTTGCAAAAATAATACCATATTGGCCGCCAACAATCAATGATTTTATTTTGTCAACAAAATTCCAAAAACTTATGTAACACAAAAAGCCCCATGCTCAACACTGCCTCTGAATCTGACCGTCTCTGGTCGGAGCAGAAAAGCATATGTTGAGCGTGGGGCTTTGTTTATCGGCTCGGCTGCCAGCCGGGCTTTTGGTGTTCTTTGGGTTTGTAGGTTCCTTTGGTAGTATCGATCACCGCCTGCAGCAATTCGAGCTTCTGCCATGTGGGGCAGTTCAGACGGTCGATTTTTTCGATCACATAGTTGGCGTGGGCGGTTGCGACCCGTTTTCCGAGTTCGTCCCATCCCTCTTTCGTTTTGGGGTAATGTACCACCACTTCAATGGGGGCACTCTTTCGCATGGCTCACTCACCTCCGATTACATCGCTATCACCTCATTTTTACGGGTTACTGGTTGTCCGCTATTCGCTGCGGTTTCCGCTCAGAACGTTCAGAGCCAGACTGACCAGCAAAGCCATATCAATGCGGAGCATTTCAGCCTTGCTGGCATAGCCCATAAAGCGTTCAATGCGGGATTTATCGATCGTGAAGATCTGCTCCAGAAGAATCATGGACGGTTCTTCAAAGGCCGGGTTGGAATTCACCAGCACATGGGTGGGCTGGTTTTTCTTCTTTTCCGTCCGGGTGGTAACAGTTGCAACGATCAATGTAGGCGAATGACGGTTTCCAATGTTGTTCTGCAGAACTACCACAGGGCGTTTCCCGCCCTGTTCCGAGCCGATATGCGGCTCCATGTCTGCATAGTAGATGTCCCCTCTGAGATATCTCCAATTGTTCGGTAACATAAAAATCAACCTCCTTTTTATGTAAGAAACAGCCGCCGCAGACGGATACCACGACGGCTGTTGTTCAGGAGGTAAAACGAAACTGTCAGTTTTTCAGCGGCAGACTCATCTCACGGCTGGCACCGTTATAGATGCGGAGAATCTGCCGCATGTGGCGGTTTGCAGAACTGCCGGTGTCTTTCTGAGCCAGCTGCGTGATGGTTTTCGGGTGTGTCCTTGCCAGCTGCTGCACCAGCCGCTCCCGGCTGTACTCGCCCTCGTATACGGAGATGAAGCGGGCCACACCCCGGATTACACCGGCAAGGTAGGAATCCACATTGCCCTTCCACGCCTCGTTGATGATGTGAAGCATCTCGACGTAGCGCTCACAGCCATACTGCTTGTACAGCTCGTATGCCGTTTCGATGCAGTAGATTTTCCAGGGTGCCCGGATTCCGTCATAGGCAAATTCCACACCGGCATTCGACGTGATCCCCACAAAGTAAAGTGCATCCGGGTTTTCGGCCACCAGATTTGCACGAAGGCGTTCGCCCGCCGTCAGGCAGGTAGCATTGCCCGTCTGAATCGCAAACAGCGTTGCTTCGTCTTCTTTGGTAAGGCCGTAGAAGACTTTGCAGCGGATGGGCAATTCCATACCACCGTTGCAGGTTCGACGTGCTTCTACCGTGTTCTGCCCATCCAGAATGTAGCCATTCCATGTGATGATGGGATTCAGAAAGACGACCCTCTGCAATGATGTTCTGCTCAAGCTGCTGTTCTTCCTCAAACTGCAGCGGCGGAATTTTGCTTTGGAACTCCGGGTCAATTTTAAGCTGGCTCAGTTTCACGTCGGTTCTCCTTTCCGGTCATTTTCGATTTACGGACAATGGGCTGAACGTAGTAGTCAAACCCATATCGTGTCTGGCAATACGTGCAGACATCCTTGACGAGCTGCCTGGGGTCGGCTCTGCGGAGATGGACGCCCTTTGCGTCCAAAAATGCCCCTCGGCAGACGGCGCACAAAGTTGTCAGGGTGGATTCATCCACCTTTTTTGTGGTTTTGCGGTTCATGTGCGTACTCCTTTTCGCTGATATATAAAAAAGCCGTCCGTGGTTCCCCTCGAACGGCGTTTGGAAAAGGTTTTGTATGGTTTCTCTTAATTTGCCCCCGGCACCCCTGAGAAAGGGAAACATTCAGGCGTTGGATTTGCACCACTCCATTGGCCTCTCGGCCACCCCGTCTTCTTTATGACCGGGCCGCGAATTACGGAAGTATCATTATCTGGAAGTACCTAAAGCTGCATATTCAATTTTCAAGGTCCGCCCGGCTGCGGCTCCCGCTCCCTTTCGGAGCTGGGCCGCTGCCGTGACAATAGTGTATCGTACTTTCAAGCAAAAGTTTATGGACTCGTAGTCCAAGTCACCCTCTTAGTCCACGTATTGTATACAACATTCCCAAAAAGCAAAAAAAATCCCGCCTGAAAAGCAAAACCTTCGCTTTGCCCTCAGACGGGATGTCTTTCTATAAAATTTCAAAAAGGGATTGACTTGAAATTAACTTCAAAGGTTATACTGAACATCTCAGAAAATTTCAGTTGCCTCCTGTGCGGCAGGTACAGGCCCCAAAATACCCCTCCCGGCCATCACATGGTCAGGAGAGGTTTGCCTAATTATTTGGTTTATCAGTATTTTCCCTTTGGAACAATGAGTGGTGCTCCAGAAAGTGGATCCTTCATAACAATGCAATTAAGTTGATACACCTTTTGCATCAACTCTTCTGTAATGACATCTGCTGGTTTACCTTCTGCAATCAATTTTCCACGGCAGAGCGCAAACAAATGATCCGCATATCGTGCAGAAAGGTTCACATCATGCAAAATCATTACGATGGTCGTTCCCTTTCTGCGGTTTAACTCTGTCAGCAAATCAAGAATTTCCACCTGATAGGCAATGTCCAGATAGGTTGTCGGCTCATCAAGCAGCAAAATGTCTGTCTCCTGCGCCAGTGCCAGAGCAATCCACACTCGCTGCCGCTGACCGCCGGAAAGTTCATCCACGCATCGGTTGGCTAGTTCTGTGATCCCCATCCGTTCCAGAGCATCCTCAACTGCGGCATAATCCTCTTTGGTCATATTCTGCATGAACTTCCGGTATGGATATCGTCCACGTGCGACCAAATCTGCCACCGTGATTCCCTCCGGTACCGTTGGAGACTGGGGAAGAAGTCCGAGCATCTGCGCCAGCTGCGTGGAAGGATAACCGTAAACTGCTTTTCCGTCCAGAACCACCTGTCCTTTTCCATGTTTCAACAATCGTGAAAGGGTTTTCATCAGGGTGGATTTTCCGCAACCGTTCGCTCCAATGATCACCACTAACCTTGTGAGCCGGGATTTCCAGATTCAAATCTTCAATGATGGTGGTTTCATCGTATGCAGCAACTGTGCAGGCGATCCCTGTTCTGCTACTACTCCATCTTTGAGCACCACAATCTTATCTGCACTGGAAACAGTGCGCATCCGGTGGGCGATGATGATGACGGTTTTATTTTTTTATCAGTCGGGATAGAGCCTCCTGAATGGCAGTTTCGTTCTCCACATCCAAGCTGGCGGTGGCTTCATCCAGCAGGATGATGGGCGCATCCTTCAGGAAAGCGCGGGCGATGGAAATACGCTGACGCTCACCGCCGGAAAGAGCACAGCCGTTCTCGCAAATGGTGGTGTTCCACTTGTCCGGAAGCTTCTCGGCAAATTCCTCACAGTTTGCCAGCTTTGCCGCCAGAACCTCCTCGGCTGGTGTCCGGTTTAATCGAAACCGCACGGATTGGTACAGCCATAGGCAAGGGAATCGTGAAAAAGCTCCCTGCTTCCCGATCCAGGCATCACCGATGAAGCAGAAATAAAATTCAAGGTCGTTCTTTGTCGCCTGTAATAAAGTAGTCACAATACTCTCCGCCATTCGCCAGCGTCTGTTTCCTGTGCAGGACACCGTGCTGAAGCGTGATCATCACTTCATCAAGTTCACAGAACAACGGCATCAGTTCGGAAACACCGAGATTTCGCGCATAGGAACAGATTGGACAGCGGGTAATGCGGTAGTAACAGGCACCCTCGTACGGCTGCCCGATGAAATCCACCTTGAATGAGGTCGGGTATTTCGCCTCCTTTTCGGGCGTATACCACTTGGCGTATTTGACAACACTCTTTTTGTTCTCCGCCTTCCCCTTGCCGGTATTCAAGTCGGTCTTTGCAAAGTACCATTTGATATGATAGAGTGAGCGGCGCATCATTTCCTGCACGGTTTCCGGCGGGATTTTTTCTCACTTGCCACATAGGGTGCGACAAAGGCAAGGGCAAACAGCTCATTGTACGCCATTGGGTTATCGTTGCCGATGTCATCCGCTTTCTCGACAAGCTCACGATAGACCTTTTTGCTCTTTTTCATGATGTCAGCGGCATATTCCCTGCCGTATTTCTCTGCCAGAATCTTCTTCATCGGGCTTTTGAACATCCAGAAATAAAAACCGTTATATTTCATATCGCTTTTCCTCCCGTGATTTATTTGCAGACCCGAAAAACGCAGCCCAGCCGCCGAGGGGACAGGCCATCATTGCATCCATATACCGCTTAGCAGTCTTGCCTACATAATTTCCACTTTCCCTGGAGATTGCGCTTTGCGCAGGCAATGGGTCAGCGCACCGCTGCCGCAGCCCACATCCAGCCCAATGCCGCCCTCCGGCAGGGTGACATAATGCGCGGTTCCTTCGATGATCTGCTTTGAGAGCTTGCGCTCGCCGTCATAGGAAAAGCTCCGATAGGCATACACGCACCACTGGGTGCACTTTGCACAAACGACAAAGGCAATGCCGAACACCACGCCCAGCACGACGCGCAGCTTTCCGCCCACACCGATGCCGAATATGCCGAAAACCAGCAGCGCAAGGGACAGCACCGTTCCCGCGATGAGCGAAACCAGCATTCCCTTGGGAATCCAGTTTTTGTAGTCAGGCTTCATATCCAAGACTCCTTTTTTATTGAGTGTGACTTCTCTCATAAACCGCAGCCGCGATGCACCAGACCACGATGGCGGTATTGGTACTGCTCTGGCTCATTACGGACATCCATGTGGCCACCGGCACCTGCATCGCCTGTGCAATATCAGGAACAGTAACCAGAAGAAGCTTCCATGTGACCGGGTGAAAAGCCAGCATCCACCGGGAATACCATGTCTTGCCCGCAAGCAGCATCACGAAATGGATGCCGAAAGCCAGTATCATCGGAACGTACATCGGCGCAATGGCGAGGAGCATGCCGTCTTGATAGGCGGTGACCGCCGCGATGGCAGCTTCTTCTCCGATGCGCGGGCCCAGATAGGTGGTGAACCACGCCATGGTAGCCACCCAGGTGTGGATAGTCAGCGCCACCGCAATGGTGAAAATTCCGCACAGATACTGAATGATCTTTGTTTTTCTGTACTTTGTATCAATGTCCGCATTCAGCGCTTTTACTACGAAGTAATAGAGAAAGCCGCCGACCGCTCCCAGCCCAACGGTAAGCACAGGCTTCCACAGCCCGTAGGAGCCGGACAGATAATAGGCTCTGTTGAAAAGACCGGTGTCCGTTTCCCGAAGCGGAATGCAGCCCAGCAGCCAGTCCCCGGCAGCCATAAATCCGCATCCGACTGCGCCAAGAATGCACCAGCGAATCAGCTTTTTCGGTTTCTCCGTCTTCATCTTTTTTGCCTCCGATTGCAGTTCATGATTCTGCTTTTCATTTGGGCAATTTCCAACTTCTTAGAAAATCAAATGGACAATACCGCCGACAATTGCCGCTCCCGCAACCCAGATCAGCGCCAGTATGCTTCGCTTTTTCAGCACCTGCCTCCAGGTCTGCACGAACGGCGCATCTTCAAGCCCTGGCAGCACCCAAAACCGGCTGTGCCCGACCCATAGCTTGTCGATTACAACGCCGTCATAGATATTCATAACCTCAAGAAACAGCAGCGCCTGCCAATAGGCCTCACCAAAGGAGGAAGCCCCGTTCCACAAACCGATAATCAGCACAAGAGCAGCAAGCATCACGATAAAGAACGGTATCATAAAGCATTTTCGTTTCCGGTTCATCGTATTGCGGTCGATCAGTCCCAGTTCGATGGCGCGATCCTGCACCTCCTTGGGATAAAAGTACAGTCCATTGACAGCACCGCCGATCACAGCGATTTTTACCATTGCGGTAAACAGCAGACAATAAAGCAGCAGTTGCAGTACGATCATTGTTTTTCTCCTCTCAGTCTGCGTGCGAATCGGGCATATGCTCCCATTTCCTTCGTCTTCCATCGTGGTTCATACAAAACAAGAAAGTATGCCAGAAATACCATGAGCGCAGTAAGAACCGTAATTTTCATTTCGACTTTACTTTCTCTCCTTCACGTCCGCAAATATGGCAGATCATTGCATTCCCGCGTCGGGGTATTTGATGAGGCCATACAGCGAGGAGCATCTCCCATGTATTGTTTCAAAGTACGGTAACGATCAGGGCTGTCAGCGCGGCGATCGCGGCAAACAGCGGCATTCCGTGCAAAAACGATTCGATATGCTTTTTCGGGTCCTGATAGTATTTCTTCTCCGGCAAAAAAGAGAAACGGATGCGTTTTGTACTGCGCCACCAGAGCAGATCGATCACAAGGAGATCGAACAGGCCCAATCCCTCGCCGAATGCAAGGAAGTACCAAAATGCTGACAGGTAATTGTTTAGGCCCAGCACACTTTTCAACGCAAGCCCCAAAACGGAAAACACCACTGTAAACAAAAGAAGATTACTGAGCAAAATGGCAGCGGTGGATTTTGCCTTCGGAACTGCTTGCCCAAGCTGAGGGTCGCTTTGCACACGGGTCTGAACCTCATCGGGATAGGAACGCAATCCGATGAGATTTTTCCTGTCCGTGCCTGTTCCGAGAAAGCATACGCCCCAATACAGAAAATAAAATACAGCGGCGATCATGATTTTCATATATATCTACGCTCCCATTCCATTTGCCGACCATCTCCGCTCCTGACGAACGCTTTTCATACCAAACTGCCTCCCCGCTATTTTTTGACCTTCATGCAGAAATCGCAGCGGTCATTTCCGCGCCCCAGCGTCATGCTTCTCTCCCAGATCAGCTTCGGATGCAGCCCGGTATAGC
>ERZ773170.2126-NODE-2126-length-12728-cov-3.013967_pt1 | contig 12728 bp, 2 predicted proteins | sample MGYA00581002_ERZ773170 | MGnify/ENA primary metagenome ERZ773170 (study PRJEB29015, sample SAMEA2737811) | human gut metagenome | biome: human gut; feature: human-associated habitat; material: faeces | place: China | collected 2012 ... | reverse complement strand
AAATAAACAATAAATAGAATGGCTTTCCCTATTTTACCGGTCGCGGCGGGCATTTCGGCCCTCGGTTCGATTTTCGGCGGTATCTCCGCCAACAAGAAACGCCGTGAGGCGGAAAAGCAGTTGGAGCAGCGGCAGAGGCGGCTCGATCAGTGGTATTTATCGGAAACGGCCACGCCCTACCTCGACCGGGCCGACAGCCGGGCGATACTCAAGCGCATCCGGGACTACAATGCGGATGAACTTCGCGCCCTTAATACCAATGCAATCAAGGCCGGGGCGACGGATGAGGCGAAAGTGGCGGCGGCGGGCCGCCTGAACCGGAACTATTCGCAGACCGTCGCGCAAATTGCGGGTTTGGGGGAACAGCACAAAGACCAGGTCGGGCGGGAATACCGGGCGCGGCGAGACGAACTGGACGATGCCCGTTATCGGGCCAAGCTGGGCGAAGGGGACGGCGTGCAAACGATGGTGGGGAACATGGGCAATGCGTTCGGCAGCCTTGCGGCGATTTACGGCATGGCGCCGGGCGTGAGGCAGCAGAAACTCGCCCCAGTGAACACGGGCGGCTTCACGACGGTGGGCGGTGGAGTGCAGCCCCTCGAACTATCCGAGGAGATGAAAAAACGGATTGCAGGATATGGCAGATAAGGGTACGACCAGCGAGGCGGCCCCGTTCTCGGTGGCCGACCTATTGGAGAGGCAGCGGCAGGAGGCCGAACGGCGGCAGGCCGACTACGAACGGAAGCAGCAGCGGGCACGCGACCTGTATGCCAATGGGCAGAATCCGATTCTTGCCTATATAGACACGCAGAAACCCGTGCAGGACGTAGAGCGCGAGCGGCGGACACGCAATGCGGCTAAGGTGGCGGCGTGGGGCGATTTCCTTTCCGCGCTGGGAACCGGGATTGTCGGCATGACCACGAAGGGTTACGTTCCGAAAACAGGTAGCGACCTGCCGCTGAAGATGCTCGGTAAAATCGACGAATGGGAAAATATCTACCGACAGCAGGACAAACAGTATCAAGCCCTGCGGCTTAACGCGCTTATGGGGCAGCAAGCGGCCCGGCAAAAGGCCGCCGATATGGATGCAGCGACGGCGGGACAGGATTATGCTATGGCCCAGAAGCAATACAATTCGCTGCTGGCCGGGGCGATTAAGACGCAGGATGCCGCGCAGAAACGACAGGACGACATGGCTGCGCGACTGGCCGTCGAAACCCTGCGGGGTAAGAACAATCAGCAGGCGGCGCGGATCAGGGCGGCAGCAGCAGCCCGCAGCGGCGGTTCGGCGGATAACGCCGGACTGCAATTCCTCGACCGGGACGACAAGACGGTCATAAAACTTTCTCCGGCGCAAGTCGCCTACTGGATGAAAAAAGGCATCGAAACAGGTATGATTCCGGCAGACGGCACACCTTTACGCAAAGCATCCTATTCCGGCGAGAACGTGCCGCAGTTCTATTGGGGACGGCTCAAACCCGAACAGAAAGCCGCGTTACTGCGAGGCATATACTTAAAAACCATGTACGGGGACGAAGAAAAAGAGCCGCCCGCCGAGGGCTGGGTAGGGTTATGGCAGCCTCCGAAACGTTACGTGAAAGGCCCTTACTCGAACGAAACCCTGCAACTGCTCGAAACCCCACAGGCGGAGCAGGCCCGCGAGAGCGGTTTTTCCGACACGGACATCATGGAATATTTGCTCAACTACAAGTAAGGAAGAATGAAAAGGCCGGATTTTACACCTGAACAGTTAGCTAAACTCAATGAAATATTCGGGGAAAATAAAACGCAGCGTATCACCTACGCCGCCGGGAAAGGTACGGAATCGCAGCCGGAGTTGTCACCCGCACAGCGGCTGTTAGCCTCACCGGAGGCCGTGCGGCTTCGGGAGCGCGGTTACGACGAGCGGGAAACGCTCGATGCGCTGACACGCCAGTTGATGATGCCGGGAAAAGATATTATTTCCAGCCTGCCCGACAAGCGGTACAAGGCCCCGGAAATCGACCCGACGGTATTGCCGGGTGATACGCCGACCTACACGACGCTCACCGGCGACGTACTGACCAAAGACGATGCCGACATGGATAAGTGGACGGCATGGCGGCGGGAACCGGAAAACGCCGAAGCCCTTTTCCGCATGGAAACGGGCAAGAGTTCGGCTCAATACGAGAAGGAGCTGAAAGAGGACTTGCGGCGTGAGGTTACGGGGATTCTCGAACGGGCCAACAGCCGAATCGGGCAGACGGAAAAGCGGGTAGCAGAGGCCGTAGGCGGCGGACCGGTCGGGACACTGGCCAAAGCACGAATCTACGGGATGCCGAAAATGGCGAAAGGCGGCAAGGATGCCGACCTCGCGGTAATGGCAAAGCGCATTCTCGGACAGTTGGACAGCAAGACGGCGAAAGACCGGGACGAAGGCGATAAGTCGTCCGGACTGTGGCGCGGGATAAAAAATAACTTGACGGCGGAGGATTTTCTCTCGGCAGGTTATTCGTCGATTCTCGAAAACCTGTTGGAGGCCCGGACCCTCGACAAGGCGCACCGGGGAGAAAAACTGACCGAAACGGAGCAAGACGTACTTCGGCTCAAAGGACTGGAGCAGCGGGTAAACGACTACCTTGCGCTGCGCGGCGGCAAGACACGCGGAGCGAAAGTCGGCGAAGGGCTGGCGCACAGCGCCCCGTTCATGGCGCAGTTCGGTCTGACGAGCGGGATAGGCAGTATGCCGTCCGTCGGGCGGGCTGTGGCCGGAAAACTCCTGCAAAGCGGCGTAAAAAAGGGGGTGGCAAAGGGTGTCGGGTCCGTAGCCCGCATGGGAGCCGAAGCCGGGAAAATGTTGCCACTTCAAGCTGCACCGTACAATAATTACCTTGAACGCACGGCGGAACAGTACCGCATCGGGGATGACGGCACGGTGTTCAAACTGGCGACACCCGCTTTTGTAAGGGCATACAAAGGGCTGGCCGACGCTTATGTGGACGTATTTACGGAAAAGACCGGCGAGGGGTTCGGCGTACTGTTCCGGTCGTTGGTCGGTAGACCCGTGGCACAACTCGCACGCACCATGGGCCTTGCGCAGTATATGAACAGGATTCCGCGCAGCGCGGCCCTCGACGCTTTCCGGAAACGGGTGGGATTCAACGGCGCTGTCGGGGAGTTTTTGGAAGAAGTGGAGGGCAATTTCCTCGCCCCGCTGCTCACGGGCGAAACGGAACGGTGGAAAGAGGGCTTTTCGACAGACAACCTCTGGACGACGTTCCTCACCACTTCGGTAATGAGCGCAGGGTTCGCCTCGCTGGAGCTTCCCGGCGCGGCGGATTACGCCCGGCGTTCGGCGCGCCTGCACGTCGCGGAAAAGAAAGCCCTTGCGGGCATCGGGAATCCCGAACTGAAAACCGCCGTATTCGCGGCCATGCAGCAGCCTACCCTCGCACGGCAGTCTCAGGCTTTGGCCGGTATCGACTGGACGGCTCCCGGCCTCACGGGTATGGACGCGGCCCATGCCGTCGATTATGTGCGGTTCCGCACGCAACGGGCGATCCTGAACGGTACGACGCGCGGACTGGCGCAGGCCGGGCAGATAGAGAACATATACCGGACGCTCCAAGAAGTACAGTACCGGGGAGCGGACGGGCAAACCGTTTCCGGGGAGTTCGTTACGGCGCGGGGACAGGACGGGGCCGTTTATACCGTACTTGCGGGCGGCCTGGAAACCGGAGAAATCGACACGAATCTTTTTGTACTGGACGAGCAGGGCAACACCCGCCAGATCAGCCGCACGGAACTGGACGAGGTTTTCCGCGTACCGGTCGGCGAGTTCGTTGCCGAGCAGTACCGGCAGCAGAACGAGGCACAGGAGGCCGAGCTGCGCGCAGAACAGGCGCAGGAGGATGTGCAGACGGGTATCGAGGCGGGGGTAACCCCGGAGGATGCGGCGCGGATTGTCGCCCCGGAAGCGGAACCGGCTGCCGTTACGTCCCCGGGGCCGGAGGAAGCGCCCGGCAGCGGGCTGGAAGGTTCACCGGCCGGGAAAGCAGCAATCCCCGTTCAAGGCGCGGCAGAGGTCATCCCGGAAGCCGAAGCGGCACAGGTTTCCATACCTTCCGAGGTTTCGGAGGCCCCGGCGGCTCCGGAGCAGTCCGCCGGAGCACAGGACCAATACTCGAACGAGGATGCCGTGACGCTCATGGACGGGCGGCAGGGTGTTATTGTAGGGCATGAGACAGGCGGTTATGTCGTGGAACTTACGGATGGGACTTTCGAGAAAGTACCGTACAACGGCATAGCCGGAAGTGTGGAACCGGAAGTTTCGGTACAGGAAGCGCCGGCGGCAAGTAGCGGTTTCGTGAGCCGCCGCCGAAGTATTCGCAAAAAAGTGTCGCCTTTTGCGGCGAAGGCAGCGGCGCTCGGCGACTACGTTTCTATCGAAGACGTCATATTGCGGGATATAGCCGGCGGTTTGCGGTTCTTATGGGGCAATGCCGGTAACAGGCGCGGACTGGCGGTGGAACTCGGATTAACAGACAAGGAGAGTGAGCGCCGCCAGCGGATCGGCATTTTGAGCAGCGACGGCCTGACACCGGAAAATTATGCCGAACAACTCTATTTCGAGTACGGGGCAGGAAACGAGAATAGGCTCGGCATCCGCTGGAATTTGGACGACAAGCAGATTAAAGATGCTGTATTGGGAGTTCTCTCCCGTGTCGTATCGCCCAGACAGGCATACGAGCAAGCCGTGAAGCTGCACGGGCAGGGAAAAGACCCCTATGCCGATTACACGGCGGAAGATTTTGCGGAAATGGAGCAGCACGAAGCGGCACGGAGAGCGCAGGAGGAAGAACTTTTGAACGATTCTGCCTTGACGGAGCTATACGGGCAGACTACACCTGCTCAATGGGCCGAAATCGACAGCTTGTTTGCGGCAAACAGCACGGATTTCGAAGAAAATGCTAATTTTGGACCGTTGGCCGAACAGTCGGAAACGGCAATAGATCGCACAAACTCAATCCTATCGAATGAAAACCGGACAGAAACAGCCGACCGAGGTTTTACAGAAGCAACGGTTAGCGAAGATCATCGCCACACTGGCGGAGGCCAACGGAGTGACACCCCGACAGGTAATCGCACGCATCAGGGAGAACCGGCAACAGGGACGCCCGCAATTCGACATGAAAGCGGACGACTGGAGCCGTTACGCTCCGGCCTCACCGATGCCGAACGGGAAGTAGCCGACGAAACCGCCGGGGAAATCGACACCCGGTCGGAGGAACAGAACGCCGCCCTGCGGGACAGGTTGTCGCAATATGCCGTCGAACAACGGGAAATAGGCGGAGCTCTCAACGAGGGCAATCAGGGGACATTGTTCGGGGCTTCGGAGAAAAGAGCGGCTGACGGCAACCTTTTCGACGTGCCGCACGACCTTTCCAAAGAAAGCGTATCCGGCGATACGAGTTCCTTGCAGACCGATATTGCCGCACTCGAAAACCACAGGCAAGAGGCCATAGATGATACCGTAGCAGCTTCCCGCACACAGCAGGAAATCCCGGAAAGGACGGAGAGCGCCGCAGACGGGGAACCCTCGGGGAAAAGTGCGGCGGAAGCGGCAGAGGGCGACGGGATAGTGGGACAAAAGTCAACGGCACGGCAGGCGCAAGTTGAAAAGGAGTATCAACGATATTACCAGCACGCTGTCGGTTCGTTCGGGGATCGGATTTTCGATATTCGGGACAATTCGCTGATAAAGGCAGGGTTTGTCCGCGACGTCCTGCGATTGGCGAAAAGCGACGTGGAAGCCGCTATCCGTCTGGTGGAGGCGGTGAACGAAGCCGCCGTGAAGTATGGCGGAAAGCCGGTATTGACGCCGCGCCACAAAATTCACCGGGAACTGGCAGAGATGCGGGCGCGACGTTCGGAGAAAAAAAGCGGCGGCGTGGCGTTCGCACCGGTGGAGAAAATCAAGCACACCAAAACCGGAAATGAACTCTATGCCGTGAAGCTGGCCGGGCGCGTGGAGGCCGAAGTGTTCGGCCAGTTGAGGCAAAAGGCGAAGGAATACGACGGTTATTACAGCAAATTCAGCCGGGCGTTCCTGTTCAGCACTCCGGAGGATGCTGAAGCGTTCCGGGCCGAACCGGAGAAAAACACGATACCGGCAGAAAATCCGGCCGGCATTTCCGATGCGGGAAAAACCGATGCGCAGCAAGATGCTTCAACCTCACCGGTCGGTGATTACGGAGCGAACAATAAAATCGTGACGGCAGAGCAATACGAAGTTTTGCGACAACGTATGCGGGAAAAGCTGGCACAACTCAATAGCGGCTTCGATCCGGAAATATTATCCATAGGTACGCAAATGGCTATGTACCACATCGAAGCCGGAGCGCGGAAATTCGCCGATTTCGCCCGCCGGATGCTCGATGATTTGGGCGATGCCGTTCGGCCTTACCTGAAACCAATTTACATAGCGGCCATGCACATGCCCGGCATGGAGGAATTGTCTGCATACATGGACAGCCACGAAGATGTAATGCGTTTTGATTTCGATAAACCGGACGCCACACACTATACACAAAACGATGAAAGAGCGGCTGAAACCGAGGCTACAACAGTTCGTAAGCAGGAAAACACGGCCGAGCTCCCCGACAAAACAGATAATGCCGAGACAGGCATCGACGGTAATATCGCCCTTTTAGGGTACTATGACCGGACTGGAGAAACCGAAAAAGACATTAGCGAATATGGCAGTTTACGCCCGGAAAAGAACTTCAAAAAAGATTTGGTCGCTTTCAGTAAAGCACTGTCAAAAGTATTGGGATGGGAGCACGACGCGGACCGGAAAGGGAAACCGGTATATGCCAATATAAATCTACCACCGGCGGGCGGTGAGGGTACGTTTATCCTTTGGAAACCGGGAACGGATTACGGCGTATATGTTAGTGTGACAGTGAAGCATCCCGGGTACGTCACCGAGTATGGCTATTCGGACGATTTGCAAATAGAAAAACGCCCTTACGGGGATATTCTTTGGCGGATTACCAGCCGCGGCAGTAAATACCGGGGATATGATAATTTTTACGCTCCAGCCGACATCACTGCCAGCCAACTTGCAGCACTTGTAAATAAGGAAATTAAAAACTATATTCGGCGTGAAAACGAGAATCGTGTAGACGGTCGCGTTGCTGCGTCGGTTCCAAAAACGGGCAATTATGAGCAAAATAGTCAGCACAAAGACGGTCAGATTGATCGAAACCAGTTGGGCACGGACAGCCCTGCGGTACATGGCGGAATATCTGCCGGGGGTACTGCTCGACATGGCGGAAACGGAACCGGAAGAATTGCTGAAGGACATAGAGAAGCAGGTCGGCAACGCGATGGATTGGGAGCAGACATTGCTGAAGAAGGGCGTCGCGCCGGACGTGGCGAGGGAAATGGCGACGCAACAACTCAAACCGAGTTGGCAATCGGAAAATCCGGAGCAAATCGAGGTGAGCGAAATGCAGATACAACAGATTATCGACAAATTGATTCGGAGCGCCACAACTACGAAATAATCCGGGGGACCGAAATCGCCCCGCGCGGCGAAACAGCTAAGATTAAAGCCAACATCGAGGCAATCCGGCTGGTTAAGCAGTTAGAACAGGATGAACGACCGGCCACTATTCAAGAAAAAAATATCCTTGTAAAATATACGGGTTGGGGCGGTCTTTCCTCGGTTTTTAAAGAGGAACATCCCTACTACAAACAAGTCAAAGAGGCATTGTCCGAATCGGAATACGAAATGGCCCGTGCCTCTACGATGACTTCGTTCTACACGCCGCCCGCTGTCATTTCGTCTATATGGAATATGGCCGAAAAGCTGGGATTCAGCGGCGGCAGCGTATTGGAGCCTTCCGCCGGCATAGGACATTTTTTCGGTCTGATGCCTTCTTTCCTCCAAGTCCGTTCCCAACTGACGGGCGTAGAAATCGACCTTATATCCGGACAGATTCTAAAGGCGCTTTATCCGGATGCCGATATTCGTATCGAGGGATTCGAGAAACAGAATATCCGTAACAATAGCATAGATCTTGTCGTAACCAACGTCCCATTCGGTCGGATAAAAGTTTTCGACCAGTACGATAAGGATTTAGCCAAGTCTTTTGATATACACGACTATTTCATTGCAAAAAGTATCCGTAAACTCAAACCGGGTGGGCTGGGTATTTTCATCACTTCGACAACAACCCTCGATAACAGCAAAAAACTGAGGGAGTGGGTGGTCAATGACGGTAATGCCGATTTCTTGGGAGCCGTGCGGCTCAATTACGACACGTTCAAGGCATCGGCAGGAACCGAAACTTCGGCCGATATTATCGTAATCCGCAAGCGGGACGAAAACGGAAAGCCCGATTATGCTGCCGATATGCAGGATATAATTCAGGTTCGTAAGGCGCAATACTCATGGGAGAAACTCGAAGCATCGGGAATACCGACACACGAGAATAAGACGGCTTATATGATAATAAACCGATACTTTCAGGAGCATCCCGAACGAATGGCCGGTGTGATGAAATTCGGTTTCGAGACCGGAAAAGAGATTCACCCTGCCGAACAGCGGTGCGCCGCAGTACCGGAAATCGACCAGCAAAAAGTAATAGCCGATTTTATAGAAAGCCTGCCCGCCGACATTTATAGGCAGGCCCCCCGGACAGGCCAGAGGCAGGAGTACGTCCATGCGTCGGACGGTACGAAAGAAGGCGGCCTCACGGTAATCGACGAAAAACCCTGTTTGATTCAATATGGCTCCGCCGTTGAGGTCGATTGGAACAGCAACAAGGTAGCCGGACGCAGTAAAGTGGAAGCGTTAAAGGATTATATCGCCCTAAAAAACACGCTGGATGCTCTGCTGGAGGCGGAGAACAACGACGCGGCGGAAATAGATGCTCTGCGGCAGGAACTTAACGCCGTCTATGACCGGTTCATAGCTCGCTACGGGACACTTTCCAATAATCCGAAAATCGGCTTTTTGCGCGATGATGTGGATTTCCCCTCCATCGCCGCTGTCGAAAACGTCAAAGAAACGAAGATTCCGGGTAATGCCCGGTGCGAAGTAGTCATTACCAAGTCGGATATTTTCAGCCGTCGCGTAATCGAACGAAATCAACAACTCAAAGCGGAAACGGTCGAAGATGGAATCAAGGCATCTCAATACCGGTACGGGAAACTGAACATTCCGTTTATCGCCAAACTTATCGGTAAACAGGAATCCGAGATAGAGGCCGAAATGCGGGAAAAAAGGTTAGCCTTTATTAATCCTGCAACCGGCCTATTGGAGGAACGGAGCGAATACCTTTCCGGTAACGTGCGGCTGAAACTCACGATTGCCGAACAAGCCCGCATGGACGGGCAGTATGACGTTAATATCGAAGAATTGCGGAATGTAGTTCCGCTGGATTTGCCTCTGCATCTGATAAAAATTTCGTTGGGTAGCACATGGATTCCTGTTAAAGTATATGAACGGTTCTTTGAGGAAAAGTTCTTGGTAAAGGCCAGTATAACCAAAGCGGAAAACGGGAAATATCACGCTTCGTTGCGGTCGAAAGGTAACGTCACCGATCAAAATATGGGTATAGCCGAATTGCCGGGTAGCACTCTCACGTTGAATGCGATGAACTGTATTCAGCCTGTCGTTTATAAAAGCGAGTATGATCCGGTAACGCATACTACCAAAAGAGTAAAAGATCAGGAAGCATCCTCCGTGGCTGCTGCAAAACAGACGGAGTTGGATTTACTTTTCGAGCAATGGTGCAAAACGGACGGCAATCCGTTTGCCGAAGAAATGGTTGCCGCCTACAATGAAAAGTTTAACGGGACTATCGAGAAACGGATCGACGTATCGGGATTCGACTATTTTCCGAACGCCTCACATGTCAAGAAGCCGCGCCAGCACCAAAAAGAAGGGGTTATCCGGGCATTGAACGGAGCCACCCTGTTGGCGCATGAAGTCGGCACGGGCAAAACGATTACGCTAATATCCACCGCTATGGAGATGCGGCGGTTGGGAATTGCCAAGAAACCGTGTATTGTCGTTCAGCGGGCCACCTACGAACAATTTGTCGGAGAAATAAAATCCCTCTATCCTGCGGCCAAAGTATTGGTCCCCTCGGCCAAAGACCTGACAGCCTCCCAGCGGCAACAACTGTTTGCCAAAATAGCTTACAACGATTGGGATATTGTAGTTCTTTATCATGGTTATCTGGATTCCATACCGGACGATCCGGACCGTATCAATGCCTATATCGACGGAATTATTCAGGAGAAACTGGATTTGCTCGACAACATTGAAGCAAGCGATCCGACCGGAGCCAAAAGGTTATCCTTCAATATCAATAAGGAGATTGAGAGTTTGGAAAATTCGCGTGTCGACAAGGACGGTCAGACCGAAAAACAGAAAACAAAGCGGATTAAGGAACAGGAGAAGATACGGGCTAACGCCGATGCGAAAGCCCGACAATTGCTCGACCGACGGACGGACAAAACGCTGACATTTGAAAAGCTGGGTATCGACGCATTATTAGTGGATGAGGCGCACAGTTATAAAAAGCTGGGGTTCTCGACCTCGTTGCAAAATATCAAGGGCATTGATCCGGCCGCTTCGCAGAAAGCGCAGAGCATGAGGCTCAAAACGTCCTACATTTTGGAGCAGAACGGGGGTAAAAACGTCGTGTTCGCTACCGGAACCCCGATTTCTAACACGATGGCGGAAATGTGGACGTTCCTGCGGTATTTGTTGGAAGAAAACGAATTGAGGCGGTACGACTTAAATAGTTTCGATTCTTTCGTCAATAATTTCGGCAATATCGAAGAATCCGCCGAATTCAATGCCAGCGGCAAGTTCAAAGTAACGAACCGCTTTGCCAGCTTTTCCAATGTCCCGGAATTGTTGTCTATTTGGAAAAAGGTCGCGCATACCGTCCTGACGGAAGAAGTTTCTGATCTGCGCGAGGGCGTGGGGACACCGGTACTGGAAGGCGGGAAGCCGACCGATTTGTTGCTGGAACAGACAGCCCCTCTGAAAAGCGTAATGAAAAGCATACGTTCCGCATTGGAACGGTATGATAAAATGCGCGGCAAAGAAAAACGGGAAAATTCGCATATCCCGTTGGTGATGTTCGGACTTGCTAAACGGGCAGCGATCGACGTGCGATTGATTAATTCTGACCTGCCGGATAATCCGGGCAGTAAATTGAACTACGCCGTCTCCGAAATCATAAAAGATTTGGAGCAAACAAAGGAATACCGGGGTACGGTGGCTGTATTCTGCGATTCCTACCAAAGCCGCGACCGGAGATTCAATATTTTCGAGGATATAAAACTCAAGCTGGAGGCCGCAGGGATTCCGGCAGAACAAATCGCAATCATCAACGATTACAACAACGACAAAAAACGCAAGCAGTTGTTTGATCGTGTAAACAGCGGCGATATACGGGTTGTGTTGGGTACGACCGAGAAACTCGGTGTCGGTGTCAATATGCAGAAACGTCTGCATCTGCTCGTTCACATGGATGTACCGGTCCGTCCGATGGATTATCAGCAACGCAACGGACGCATACTCCGGCAAGGCAATATGCACCTCGACATGAACATACCTGTCCGAATATTACGGCTGGGAGTAAAGCAAACGCTCGACGTGACGGGTTACCAACGGTTGCAGATTAAGGAAAAATTTATCCGCCAGATTATGAAAGGCGACATATCAGCACGCATGATCGAGGAAGAGGAAACGGAAGGGAGCGACGCGAATAACTTTTCCCAAATGATGGCATCGTTATCGGGAAGTCAGGCGGCTCTCGCCCTTTCTGTGGAACGGAATAAACTGCAAAAGCTGACCAACGCAGCACAATATCACACGCAAAGTCAGATATTCATAGCCAATAAGGTAAAGACCAACGACAATGTAATCACAACGACGACAAGTATTTTACATGATTTAGAGAAGAAAAGGAACGATGTCAAAGCTCTGTTTCCCGATGGCAGAATCGTGTCGCTGAAAATCGGGAAACGGGAGGCGACAGGTCAGCAGGCAATAGAAAAACTTATCAAGGGAACCTACGGAAAGAGGGTCGATACAGAAGTCGAAGCGGTGCGCAAGGACGCTAAACGGGATAGTGCGAAAATTAACGGGACGATAGAAATCAACGGACAGAAATTCAACATTCAGGTTGTCATCAACAAAACCATCAATCCTGAAACGTTGAAGATTACAATGTCCCGTGAATACCTGTATAAATGCGAATCGTTACCCGAGCTGAGCGGTAGTGTCCGGGCAAAATTGGAAAACGTATTGACCGCCGTTGAAAATTACATAAGCACACAATCACTCTGGGAAGCTATCGAAGCACGGAAATACAGAATCGAACGCGCAAAGCAGGAAAACAAAATTTACAGGCCCCAAGTAGGCAAGCCATTTCCACAACAGGCGGAATTGGAAAAAACAATGCAACGGGTTGAGGAATTGCAAGAGCAAATGGCCGCTGAACTTGCATTGATAGAGGCACAGGAGGCGGAAGATAATGTCGAGGAAATCGACATAGACGCAGAAATAGTGGCCGATACCGAAGCCGCACAGCCGACGGATCAATCCGGGGAAAATCCTATATTCCGTGACCATAGCGAAAACGATGAACCCGGCATTCCGGCAAACCCTGTGGAAATAGAACGCTTGGTGAGAAAGTTAGCGGAATCGCTTC
>ERZ773170.2123-NODE-2123-length-12739-cov-2.581047_pt1 | contig 12739 bp, 23 predicted proteins | sample MGYA00581002_ERZ773170 | MGnify/ENA primary metagenome ERZ773170 (study PRJEB29015, sample SAMEA2737811) | human gut metagenome | biome: human gut; feature: human-associated habitat; material: faeces | place: China | collected 2012 ... | reverse complement strand
CGAGGCAATCAAGGGAATCATGCTTGTACGTCATACTTCACACATACTTGAAACGCTTTTTTCTTTGTTCGTGACCACGGCAGGAGACGCATGGCACAATTCGGACGTGCAGACAGTCGCAAGCAATCGTCTTTACTATCCGTCAAGTGGTTTTTCGGATGAACATTCGTCTTACTGTGGGACAGATGTTCATTCGCTGATTGCCAACAACGCTTCGTTGATTGATTTCGGCGGAATACGTCATGCAGTGGTGATGACCGGCGGAATTAACGGTTATATCTCAATCGGCGGGGTTGAAGGAGCGGCTCAGATTTCAAACATGGGATCTGCGTGGGCACACGTAATAGCCGAGGACAACTGGCTTGTAACAGGCACACGTACGCATTTCATTAATCTTGTCCCGTTTGACTATCACTTTGAAAACTCAAAGGTTCTTGATATGTCCAACTATACAGTAAATCCTCTTGAAGTGTACGGAACGAAGGAAACCGTTGATGTTGACGCAAACGCCAATCTTGACAAGGTAACTGAAATGATAATGATGCTGCTTGAAACGGACGTTCAGGATCCTGAGATAAAGTCGATGCTCAGAAAGCGTCTGTACGAATGGCTGATTTACCGCGCAGGAGGCAACGGAATTTATTCTGCAGACCCGAAATCAGAACCGACCAAGGCATGGCGCATACTTGCAAACAGTGAGAATCACAAGAGCTTCCCGACTATATCTGATTTCTCGACCACAGAGCTGAACGGGCTTGTGGCTGAGAAGATGAAGGAAGGGGAGCGTGCGGGCGGAAAGGCAAGACTTCTGCAGGACAGTGTGCAGACCACATGCAGAAGATACCCGAATATTTTCAGTGAACATACCAATTTTCCCGACAGTTTCAGTTACAGTGACAGAAACATCTATTATGATCTGTCGCATGTCACAAAGAATGATCCGGTGCTGAAAGGTGTGATGTTTCTCAATACGATTGCATATGTAGTCAATCGTGCGGCACCGGGAGACATGGTGGTTGTAACCGGACTTGACACAGTGAAGATAAATCCGAAGATCCTCAAGTTCTACAGAGATGTGCTTGACAGCAAGGGCATAGGACTGATTACGACGTTTGAAGAACGCGAGAATGAAGAAAACAACGTGAAAACAATGGACAGTTTTGTGCATCCTCTGTCGACGCAGGATTTGATTGTTGTCGGGGGGGTGACGCCCAAGGCCGTGGACAATATCAACTATTCATGGAACCGTCCGCTTTCGAAGATGGTTGTTGATGATTTGTCGGCTAATATGACGAGCCGTTTCTTTGTCTATCGTGCAAGGGACTTTGGGTCGGCGGTAATCGACACTCATCTTATACTTTGAAAGGATGTGAAATAAATGCACAAAAAGCACAAAAAATCAGCAGTCAAGGCAAAGAAACGCCGAATGCGTGAGAAAAACCTTGCCAATCTCAGGAAACTGGCGGAAGGTGGTGGAAGAGTTGAAAAAATGGCTTGTCGCAACGGGAGCACTGATGGCAATGACCGCTAATGTTCCTCATGTTTCTGCTTATGTCACAGAACGTGGCAATCCAAACCGTAATGTCTGCAAGACGGACACCGACAGTGACTCGGACAGTGACGGAGGTTCGACAGGCGAAGTGACAGGCAACGGGGACATGCATACGGACGTAAGCGTCAAATGGGACAATAACAATCCACCTTTAAGCAGAGCCGACGTCAAAAAGCTTGCAAAAGCCGCCGCCAAGGCAGGCAAAAAGTCATGGGGGTTCAAGATGGATGCAGGACTCATCTATGCACAGTGGGCACAGGAATCAGGGCAGGATTTCAATGCAAATCCCCCTTTAAACTGTGATCATTTTAATCTCGGCGGTCTGTCAGCAGGGGGAGGCATCCCTGAATGGCTTGCGAAGAAAGGTGTCACAAAAGGGAGCGCTCATGGCGAAGGTGACGGCATATATTTCTATTTTCCGAATTACGGAGTGTTTGCGGAAACTTACATCAGCGGATATTACAAGGCGGTGCCCAAGGCCCTCAAGGAAGGAACCAAAAGCGGAAGCAAGGATGCGGATCTCAAGGCATATGTGCATACGCTTAAGGCGAACGGCTATTTTACAGCCTCGGAAAGTGGATATCTTGGAGGCGTGACTACAGGATATGCGATTTACAACGGTGCAGATGACGTGGCGGATAATGTTTCGGACTCAACGACGGATTTGTCTTCTGATTCATGTGCAACACAGACACCGAGTGAAAATGACGGTGACGTTGAGAAGATAGCAGGGCAGATGGTCGGATATTTTGTCGGTCATTATCAGCAGACGCACAAGGCCAGTCTTGTTTCAGACAAGAGCGAGGATGCGGACTGGAGCGTCGGCGACATAAAGAAGGACGGATATACGGATTGCTCTGGGTTCGTGTGGACTGTGCTTAAGACAAGCGGGTGCAAAGTTCCTAAAAACATGAGCTGGAACACGGCTACAATGGCAACGGATGCCAAAGGCAAACATGAATATCTTAAGGAAATAGACAAGAAAGATGCCAAGAAGGGCGCAATCGTTACGGCAGGCGGAACAGGCGACAGCGGACATACGGTCATTCTTGCCGAGGACTGGCACGGAGACGACACACAGGTTTACTCAATGGGGTCGGACAAAGGCGTAATCAAACGTGCCTACAAGTACGTGATGTCTTCACACCCGTCAAGTTCGGCGACATTCTGCACGCCCGTGAAGAAATGAGGTGGAAAAGGAATTGAAGAAGATTTCAATAGTAGTGCTTACAGTGCTTGATGTGTTTGTTTTTGCGGTGTTTGCGCTGATTAATCTGAATGGAACGTATAAGGACAATCAGAAGAAGATTGCGGATAACAGGCAGAAAACTGAGCAGATTAAGGCAAAAACGGACAGCCTTTCGGTGCAGAATTACATGGATGCTCTTGCAAAGCGTGTGGGAACGTTCAATTTAGCTGATGAAAAACGGGAAACGGGCGAAAAACTGGCTGACGGGGTCAGAACCGCCTATACTGTACAGGGGAAAAAGGAATATGACACAGACAAAATCAAGGTTCGAAAGGAACTGGGAGATTTGCTGGCCGACAAGGTTCTTTCGGACACGGAACCGACAGTCAGTCAGGCGGGTGACGGGACGCCCGTGGCAGAACGTGTGAATGATGTAAAAGTGAGCTTCGGAAGTTACGACAGTGACAAAAACACGATTCAGACGCTGATTATGGTGGACTATGACGTGCCGGGGGACACGATCATGAACGGTAATGTGAACCGCAAGGGATATTACTGGGGGACATATTCGTTCAGCGACAGAGGATTCACGAATGTGGCCTATCAGATTACAGGGAAGGATGCAAAATGATGAAGAAGGATACAGTGATAGCTTTGCTAAGCGCAATGCTTGCCCTCGGAGCTTTTCTCAGTTTCACAAGTCTGCACAAGGCACTTGACGTATATCAGCAGACAACTCAGAGCACACGTACGCTTAAACAGGCGAAACAGGCTTTTAACGCAAAGAAGGAACAAGTCAGACGTTCGGCCTATGAGAGCATGAAGCAGAGCGGAAATGACCGGCTAAAGGCGATTGCAGACCACCAGCTTGACGAAGGCACGCTTGCCGGTGTTTCAGTTAAGTTTTTTGACAATGCATTTACGTATAATGACGCAAAGAGTTATCTTAACCGCAGAAAACTTGATGCAATGTATGCAACGCCGCATATTCTGAATGACGCTTTGCTTTTCGGCAATGGATCCAAGACAAGTGCGGAAGCAGTAAAGACGATGAACGCAACGTCAGATATGACAAGTGCAGATGTGTTCATGGACAATTCAGACGGGGGGGATTCTATCAACGGGACGGTTCTCGTTCAGTACAGCGTGAGTGCGAACGGAACGGAAAACAAGGGGTTCAAAGCTTATAATGTCAGATATGGAATGAACAGCGGAAAACTTGTATCCGTCAGCAGAATTGAATGAAAAATCATTTTCAGAAGCAGCAATGATGTGTTTGACCACGGCAGAGATGTCGTGGTTTTTAATTACGACTAGCCGTAAATCCCGTAACTTTAGTCGATGGGTCTAGAGTTGTCTAAATGATTTACAAAAACTTGATGTGATGATATAATAATCAATGTAATCGAAAGCAAGAACAGCAAAACTTTGCGAAGTCCCCTTTTCTGCTAAGTTGAACATTTTGCAGTTCTTCCCTCATGCATAAAGGTATTGATATGAACACGGTGAGAAACCGTGTTTTATTATTTACTTTTGTTGACAAAAAAGACAATTAATGTTACAATAAAAGAAATTTTAAGGAAAGAAGGCTCCAGGCAATGTTGCCAAAGGAGTATTTTGAAGATACGCTGACGAAGGGCGTTGCATTCGGCGCACTTCAACACGTTCAGCATAATCGCTTTACGCTGCTTAAGCTTCCTGTAGGGTACGGCAAGACAATCATATCCATGCAGGTTGCACGGGCGCTTGCAAAGAACGGGCGAATTCAGATAATGATAATCGCCCCCAAGGCAAAGCGCCTTGACAATTCATTCAGGGAAGCGGTGGATTCATGCGAAAGTCATTACGGAATCAGCATGAACATTGTTCCGATAAACGGACAGGAAGTCGGGACTTTTGCGGGGCTTAACGTTATGAAGACGAAGAAACCCGAGATGTATGCGGAGTTTTTGAAAAAGCTGGAACAGGAGGACACGCTTCTGATTCTTGATGAAACACATATGCAGCTTCGTGATGCAACCAAGACGGCTAACGGTAATTTCAGAAAGATTTTCAGACATCTTGAAGATAACAGTGACAAAGAGCTGAAAATACTTGGGCTGACAGCCACGCCGTTTGACACGTCGATTCTTGATACGGTGGGGTATCTTGTGCTAAACGGGGATTATCATAGTCGAAACGATTTCTACAAAAAAGAGATTGTCGGTTTCAAGAACGCATTCAAGCGTGGGCTTAACATGTCTGATATCAATCATATGATCGTGGACGAGACGTTCCGAATTCATGGAGAGATGTTCGTTGATAAACGGAGAGTCGTGAATAAGCTGAAACAGATAATTTATGCTCCCGACGCTCCGAAGACGTTTCATATTCCTGAAAACGAATTTGCGGACGTGAATGTCACATTGAGTCCTGAAGGTTTGGAAAGACTGGCTCAGGTTGAGAAAATGGACAGACAGAGAGCTTACTCTGACAACACGACAAAGTGTGTTGACTACGTAAAGACGCTCACAACTGATGAAAACGTGACCGATACGGTAATCAGACTGTGCAGGAAAAAGGACGTCAATCAGCCTCTTGTCTTTTATAATTTTGACGTTACACTTGAAGGTTTGAAGAAGAAGTTTGCCGGACAGGGGATGAAATGGTTCGAAGTCAACGGACATTCGTCAAGCTATTTCTCGGAGAATGACGGAAAAAGTCCCGTGTTCGTTCAGTATCAGAGCGGTGCAACGGCTTTTGAGTCAAAGTCAAGCAACACTTCGATTTATCTGGATCTTCCCGCCAGTGACATTAACTATCAGCAGAGTCTTGGCCGTAACACAAGAAGAGGGCAGAACGTCGAAACTGTAATAAATTACATTATCAGACCGTATGAGATAAAAAACGGATGTCCGGTTGCCGTCTTGTATGCGGAGAAGCAGTATAACAGGATTGTATCCAAAAATAGATGGAACAAGCTTTTCGAGAATGTGTTCGTCACAAAGTGGGGGACGTTTTCGGAAGATGTTTTTGAGAAAGCAGGTAAAAGAAAATGTCAGTGAAATATGGAATTGAATTTAAATCAAAAGAAAAATCCAAGTCACTTACATACAGGTATCAGCCCAGTGATTTCCAGGTACTTAACATGAGCCGTGAGTTTGTCAGTGAAAACGGAGAAAAGAAGTGCCAGGTGCGGATCGTGGAACTGAATGACGGCGAAGGATGCAGACTTCAGGCATGCGCCGGTTGTGGCGGTGGTTTTTATTTGATTAGCAAGTATACGTATAATGCGGTAAAGGATGTTCTTGTTCTTGATGAACGCTATTTTAAGCATGCCTCAAGGGCTGACTGTATATACGGGGATTTCAGATTGAACGCTGAAGATTACGGCAAAGCCAAGAACTGTGATTTAGGCAGGAATGCGTACAAGTGGAATCATGAAAACATAGCTATGTTTTTCGGGCGTAATTGACAGATTTTTTGGAATTAATTGAAATAAAATTTATTTTCATAATGAGGTGATAGCATGGAAAATTTTCTTGTATATGTCAAGATAAACGGTATCATAACGAACAGAATTGTCGTTGCAGAGAGTGCTGAAGAAGCGGAAAGAATTGTTCAAGAAGAGGTGTAGAAAATGATTGCAGAAGCTGATTTGCAAAAGAAAATTAAGAATGTTCTTGAAGAACTTCCGTATGAAAAGCTTATTGATATTCATAATAAAGTTCTTAAAGCTTTTGGAGTTGAGACCGTTACGGGATATATTTTCAAAGCTGATAGCAAAGTGATTGACAAGGTATTTGAAGGGTGGGAACCATCGCTGGTACTTGAATGTCTTGGAGGTAGTAGCAGGGACTGGGTGAATGCTGAATACTTTGCTTATAGCGACATGTACGGTTGGAGAACGTGGGTCGATGCCAGAGAGGCGTTCGAAAAATGTGAGGATATAGATTACTTGGCAGTAGTGATCCAGTCCAAATGCATCCGCTGCGGGGTGCCTGAAATTGACAGGCTTCTGCATAAAATAGAAGGATAAAAAGGAAGAAACAAAAATGAGAGCAGACTTTAAAAATGGACACTTTAACGCATGTTATGGCGGAAACACAATTTATGAAAAAAGCACGCTACAAGGCATGACGAAAGCGGATTTGATTGAGTTGATCGAATGCGCACAACACAACTACGAAAACTTGCTTGACGAGCGTGACTATTTTCACGACATGGTTTTGAGCATGGATAAACAATTGGAAGAAGCAAAAAAAGAATTGAAAGAATAATAGAAACGGAGGAACCAATCATGGCCATCAACATAGATACGTACGCTTACGGCGACACAAAAATTCCAATCTGCATAAACGGAGTGATGATAGGATACGTAAAAATCGATTTGGACAAGCTGGACAAGGTATTTGACAGTCTTCTCGAGCAAGTGGTGAAATCAGAAGGCGAGGAGAAAGAAAAATGAAATATAAAATCACATACAAAGCATATACGTACTCAGGTGAATACCCCCAACTTAATGAGTACCTTCGAGAAATCGAAGCACGGTATTTTGAAATCAAAAATGGTTTTGTTCGCATCTGGACTGAGCAAAACGGAAACGAGTGGCCTGATATTCGTATCAATGCCAACGACGTTCTTACAATTGAACGGATTGATGATGAACAATGACTGAAACAAGATTTGCGGTAAGAGTACCGCACACAACGAGACTGTGAATCCTGACATTTTTGTTCGTGCTGACGAAGTGCTTGCAATCGAACTGATTGAGGAGAAAAAAATGACAGAAGAAACATTGGAAAAAAGAGCGGCTGAAGAAGCCAAGGAAATAGAAGAAACAATTGAAAAGTTGAAAAAAGCAGGTTTCGTGGAATGCGGACCGAGAGAACTCACACTCAACATAAACGAATATGACCATCCACAACGTTACACGGGCGAAGACGGCAAAGACTTAATCGACCGTTTCGAGGAAGGGTTGATTTCCGAAGACCAGACAAGAGGGTTTTTGAGAGGCAATGCTTTGAAATGCTTAGTGAGATATAAAGACAAAAACGGAACTGATGATTTAATTAAAGCACGTGAATATATAACAAGGCTGATTGCGTTTGAAGACGGAGGAGACAACAGATGAACAAAGAAGTTAAAACAATGTTTGGAGAAGTAGTGAAGGATTCTGACGATTGCGTAGTTATTGACCACAGAGGCATTCCGGTCTGGCTGACTAAAGAGGAATTCGAAATAATCAAACTTCCTAAACTCAACGAAGACGAACGGAAATATTATGACGAGATAAAACAGGCAGAGAATGGCGATAAAATAAAAATGGTGGGAGACGTAATATACGATTACGAATACGACGATGATCATTGTTTTACGCCTGAGGAAGTCTACAGAACTATCGAAGCGATTGTCAAAGGAGGCTATAACCAATGATGAACAAAGAAGTAAAACTGCCTGAACTCAACGAAGACGAACGGATGATTGATGAGAAAAACAGGAAACGTCAACCGTGGAGACAAAAAAAGATTGAGAATCTTAAATATGCAGATTACCTTCAAATTTTGAAATTCAAGAAAGCATATCGAGTTCACGGGTGCGCTGAAAAACTTGCCTTTGCTGTTGACAGCAACGGGAAAAAGAAACTGTATCAGGCATGGTTCTGTAAATCTCGGTTATGCCCAATGTGCCAATGGAGACGGAGTTTGAAAGTTACGTATGAATTGAAGAAGGTTTTGAATACCGCAATTGAAGAGTACCCGAAAGCGAAATTTCTTTTTTTAACGTTGACGGTAAAAAATTGTAATGGTACAGAATTGAAATCAACGTTGAAGAAACTTACGGTAGCTTTTAATAAGTTGTCAAAGTACAAGAAAGTAACGAAAAATTTACTCGGATATGTACGGTCAACGGAAATCACGGTAAACGAAAAAGACGGGACGTATCATCCGCATATCCACGTGCTGCTAATGGTAAAATCTACGTATTTCAAAGGCCATGATAATTATATCACTCAAAATGAATGGACTGAATTGTGGAAAAGGGCTTCAAAACTGGATTACACTCCAATGGTAAGTCTTAAGCAAATATATGACAATAAAGGAAAAGGAGCATTGAATTCAGCAGCTTTGGAAGTAGCAAAGTATCAGTTAAAATCAAAGGATTATTTAAATGATGATGTTGATGATGAAATAAATTTGCGACATTTGAAAGATTTGGAAGAAGCTCTTGCTGGCACTCGTCAATACGGTTATGGTGGTGTTCTGAAAGAGATAGCTAGCCGATTGAAGTTGCCTGATGAAAATGATTTGGTGCATATCGAGAGTGAAGAAGATGAGTTTTGAAATTATCGCAACACCGCCTGGCGAAACAATTAAAGAACAGTTGAAGCAACAACATATGAGCCAAAAAGAACTTGCGTTGCTTTTGGAAGGGAAAATGTTACTGACAACGGAAATAGCAAACAAACTTGAAAAAACATTGGGCGTACCGGCGAGGTTTTGGACCAGACTCGAAGAAATATATTTGAAAAAGCTTGCACTGATAAAAGAAAGAACAAAAAATGAAAATCGAAAACGAAATGCTTAACGGGGCAAACATTGAAGAGGAGACGATGAGAATGACAAATGATTTGGTAGCTGAACTGAAAGCTCTGCTCAAAGAAGGGAGCGGGTATAACCAAACCATGACTATCGAGCCGCTGGAAGATGGTGAGTGGTGCAGTATAACCACATCATCCATCGATGTTTGTGGGGACAACGTTGTCATCTATGCACGGCGAATGGACGGTATGAACAATTGTCCGGATGGAATGATCGAACTAAGCGATTTCGGTGTGACGGATTTTAATATCGACGACGAATACAAATATATAATCGAGGTGGAATGCAAGATCTGGCACTTGATTTACGGCCTTGGAAAACGCACTGATATTCATACGGCTGTGGCGGCACGAAAAGATTTCTGCTATGCCTTTGCGCAAATAGATTGGGCTACCACGAGCATTAACAACATAGCTGCCTATCTGCTTGAGGAGGAAGATTCCGATGAAAAATATGAATAAATTAGAACGCATTGTTTCTGCAGCATTCTTTACATGTGGTGTTCTCATGTATTTGTTTTACAAGTGGTGGTTAGCGGGGTGATGAGGAGGAAGAACGATTGAACCGATTGAGCAGGAGGAAGACTAATGAAACTCAAAAAAATGTTGACAAGTAAAGGTCTTGTAACGTTTGAAAAAAATTTGACTGCACAACACAATTGCGTGGATGGGATATGGATACAAACAGTCATTGCAAGAACTAAAACGAACGATTGAAAAAGTGGAGGATAAGTAATGAAAGAATTAATCTTAGGAATCTCGATGGTTATTTGCTTTTTTGCATTTATAAATATAGCATCCTCATTCTCGCCTAGCAACGGAGAATTAATTAAGATGCTCGGGTTTATTTGTACGATAGTGATGGTGGTCGTATTGGGCGAAATCGCGTACGATAAATACAAATACGAAACTGCTTCAGTGGAAAAAGTAAATAACGTTGAAATCATCGACAAAAAAACTACGGACAACGGTTACGAAACCATCGTTAACTACAGGGGCAAAAAATACAAGTCGGTTGACGACGATTTGTATAAAAACGTCAAAATCGGTGAAAGACTGAAAGGTCACGTTGTCAAAGGCACAAATAAACTTCACGACGTCGACGGATATGCGGTAGAAAAGGATTGATTAAAATGATACAAATTAACAAAAATATACTCAAGAAACTAATGGCGATAGCTGACGCAAACGATGATGATTATTTTTATATAAAACACTACGTTATTGACCAGTTGAAAAATTGCAACGGATATGATGATGACGCATTGTATGATTTTTTGCGGGACGTTAATGCATTGAAAGACGAGATATTGGAGGAAGAATAAAAAATGTTTTATTACATAAGTCAGGCAGTTGTCGTACTTGTTGCTCTCTTTATGCTTATAATCATGGCAATTGAATCCTCGTCTCGCTATGGAAAAATTATTGGAATTGTCATTGCGACAGCAATAGTGACCGCATTATGTGTCGGCGGGTACACCCAATATAAATACAACACCGCTTCAGTGGAAAAAGCTGACAATATCGAAGTTGTCGACAAAAAAGTCACGATTATCGGTTGGAAAAAGACAATCGTAAAATACAGAGGCAAAAAATACAATTCGCTTGATGATGATTTGTATAAAAACGTCAAAATCGGTGAAAAAGTGAAAGGTCACGTTGTTAAAGGAACGAACGAGCTTCACGACGTCGACGGATATCCGGTAGACAATGAGCGTGAAACACTGGATATCAAAAAAATCTATTAGCTGACGAAAAATCATAAATCACGATAATTGAAAAGGAAGATACATCAGATCGTGAGTGGACGGAAGAAAACCACCACAGAATTAACTGGAGGGAATTTAAAATGAGCAAAAAAGTAGATGATACGTTAGTGCCGGTACCAGTGGGATTGCTGGCACAGATTAAAGCGATGTCGTCATTCCTCAAATACGAAACAATGAGTTTTGAAAAGGTTTGGGATGACATTGGCAATCGATGCGAAGAGGTTGAAGAAAACTTGAGCACATCTATGGATATAGTGGCACAGGCACGTGCGATTTTTGAGTTTGAGAAAAAGGAAGGGGCAAAGGCTGCGCAAGATCTCGTCAATGAACTGATAGCTACAATGCCAGGCGATGAAGGCAAAACGTATATGGGCTTGGTCGCAATAACGCTGCGGAGATTGAGCAAGAAGTATGAGGAGGGAAAATAAAATAATGTTTGTAAAAAATTCATCAGTAACCATTGAAACTAAAGACTTTGCCATGCTTCTGGCTATGCTGCCATCTTGTGGTTGGAAGACGATTAACGGGAAGAAAAAAAGTATGGAAATGATAAAAAGGTCATTCTATGTAGATGAGAGACTGGGAACAACGATAAATGCATACATTAATGCGTTCACCGTTCTGGAGATAGAACGAAGCAAAGGGGAAAACCGTAACAAGCTTATTGACAATATCCGTACTCGCAATAAAGACGATGCGGAAGATATGGAAAAGGCAATCAAGGATATTGAAGAAGGCGCAATAAATAAAAAGTAGAAAGGGACTGTGAATAACATGGATTTAACGGAACAGATCAACAGACTGCAATATTTGTATTTTCAATACAAACAGGCTCTTGATTATGAACGTATCTCACAACGGTTCAAGGGATTAAGCTCGACTGAATTTCTGAATGAATATAAACAGTTGCAAAATGAACTCTATCAGGAATGCGAAAAAGGCTTTATTGACAGAATTGAAAAAGTATGTTACAATAATTCGGAAGTTAAGGAAAGGAAGGGGTAGCATGGAACTGGCAATTCCAATTGAGAGCGATCTTAAGGAAATAAATATTGAAGGGTATCAGTCCAAGTTTCTGTCAATCATCAAATACGGACTTTCTAAAAGCAATCCCGTGCTGTTTAACCACCTTTATGCGACGACCACACCAAAACTGTTCGCAACAAGTGTTAATTTCAAGAACGGACATTACGAGAACAAGAAAATGATTTTCGGCGATGAAGGAATGAAGGCAACAATCTACATTTCAACAAGCAATATGCAGCTTGCATTTGAATTCTACAATGCGTTCATGTTGCAGCATTATAATAAGGACAGGATTCCGTTCCCGAAACATGAAGGGTTCAGTTATAAAGTGCGCAGGCCGTTTGAAATTAATACGCCTGAAATCATCGGGAACAAGGCGGTTTTCAGAACGGTGTCACCGCTGATTGTAAGAACGGAAAATCGCACTGGAATAGTGATGAGCGATGACAATCTTGATGAATATAATCAGATGCTCAGACGCTCTTTGAAATGCAGACTTGACAGAACAGCAGATTTGCAGGAAGTGCTTGATGGCAGAAAACTTACCGACAGGGAAAAACAGGCAGGCAAAAGCGAAAACGAAGAATTGAAAAAGCTTGCTGATACGCTGAAAGTCCGCCCGA
>ERZ773170.2118-NODE-2118-length-12775-cov-2.756525_pt1 | contig 12775 bp, 9 predicted proteins | sample MGYA00581002_ERZ773170 | MGnify/ENA primary metagenome ERZ773170 (study PRJEB29015, sample SAMEA2737811) | human gut metagenome | biome: human gut; feature: human-associated habitat; material: faeces | place: China | collected 2012 ... | reverse complement strand
TGTTGCATGGAAAAAAAGGTAAGTGTGATCGTTCCGGTTTACCGGACGTTGGAGTGGCTGGCGCGCTGTGTGCAGAGCATCACGGGTCAGACCTATAAAAATCTGGAAATTATTCTGGTGGACGACGGTTCGCCGGACGACTGCCCGGCATTATGTGACGACTGGGCGCAGAGGGACGACCGAATTCGCGTTTTGCATAAGGAAAACGGCGGTCTGGTGTCCGCGTGGATGGCTGGCGTATCGATGAGCACCGGCGATTATCTGTGTTTTGTGGACAGTGACGACTGGATTGACGCCTGCATGGTGGAAAAAATGCTGGATTTTTCGTCCGACTGTGGAAAAGAGATCATCTGCGGCAATTATGTACAGGAGGAAAGAAACCGCAGCATCGAAATTTATCAGGCGATGGAGCCGGGCATTTATACGGGGCGCAGCCTGCAGGATCGGATTCACGGAAAACTTCTGGGGCAGGAAAAACGTCCGATCACGTTGTCCCGCTGCATGAAGCTTTTTTCCCGTACTTTAATTGTTGAAAATATGAAATACTGTGACCCGTCCATTCGAATGGGTGAGGATATGGTCATCACCCTTCCGGCGCTTCTGGATGCGCAGCGGATTGTGGTCATGGAGGGCGCAGCTTGGTATCACTACCTGTTTTTGCGGGAGTCGATGGTGCACAGTTATGATGCCGGAATGTATGAAAATATCCGCAGTCTGGATAAAATTGTTCGCCAAATCCTTGCAGACAAGCATGCGCCGAACGCCCAAAAACAGGCGGATCGGGAGCTGCAGCTTCTGATGTTTCTGGAAATCAAGAACGAAGCGAGAAATGGACGGGAAGGCTGGAAAGGGCGGCTGCAGAAGGAATGCAGGGAAACGGAACTGCAGGAAGCGGTCAAAAGAATGCCGCTTGCTCCGACTGTTACGGAAAATAAGCTGATGTATCAGGTGCTGGCGCATCCGGAAAATACGGCAATGATGCAGCTTGTCCATTTTCTTTTGTGGGCAAACAGTAAGCGGCAGCGCTGAATGGAGAGTTGTATGGAATCAAAAAAGCAGGGACGGATCAGTATTATCATGCCGGTTTACAACGGCGTTTCCTGGATTGGGGAATGTATCGAAAGCATTCGGCAGCAGACGGATACGAACTGGGAGCTTCTGGTACTGGACGATCATTCGACGGACGGAACGACGGAGCTGGTGTTTAAGCAGGCGGAAGAGGATTCGAGGATTTTACCGATTTTGCGTCAGAAAAACGGCGTATCCGCAGCACGTAACGAGGGACTGGAAAAAGCGCAGGGGGAATTTGTCACGTTTGTCGATGCGGACGATAAGCTGGATCCGCAGATGCTCTCTGTGCTTCGGGCGATGCTGGGGCAGACAGAAAGCGACCTTGCGGTCTGTGATTACTATAGATGGAACGGCAAACCGGACGGAGTTTATAACCGGTCAGAGGAGCTGTTAAAAACGGATGTAGAGCGGGAGGAAAATGCTGCTCGGGCAAAAAAAGTGCTGCCTGTGGACGGCGCAGAGAAAACCGTGGCGGAAACCGGTTCTCAACAAGGCACAGTTCCTGCGGCGGGCGTCCGTGTATACAATCGCTCAGAATACGTTTCGGACTATCTTCTGCGGGGCAACACCCGCTGCTGGAGCGTGTTATACCGTCGCAGCACGATTGGGCAAATCCGTTTCCGGGAAGACTTGAGCATCGGTGAGGATATGATGTTTCTGATGGATTTGCTGATGCAGATTTCCAGCGTGAGCATCACAGAGTATCGCGGCTATTTTTACCGGATTAACGAGCAGGGCGCGATGCTCAAGCCCTTTAAACCGAGCTACATGGATGAAATCAAAAGCTGGGAGCTTGCGTGCAGGCTTGTGGAAAAAGAGTTCCCGTCCCAGAAAGGGCGGGTATACAGTATTCTGGCGGTTTCTGCGATGCTGGCTGTCGGAAAAATTGCACGCCTGCCCGGTGTTGAACGGAAAAAATACCAGACGGAAGTCGCACAGTGCCGCAGTGCTGTTCAGAAAGGACTTGCAGTTCCCGGGGCAAAAGAAGAGCTGCCGAAGGGCTATCGGATAAAAACGATGCTGTTCACCGCCTGTCCGGCGTTGTATCTTGCGTTGTATCATCATTGGAAAAATTAAAATAAGAACCGGATGCCGGGGGATCGAATTGCTTTTGGATAACGCAAAAGCAGAATGAGAGGAATCATGAAAGACGATAAAATTGTTTTATATATGCATGCGGGAAGCGGCAACCACGGCTGCGAGGCGATTGTCAACAGTCTTTGCCGGATGCTTCCCAAACCGGCGATTCTGATGACGAACCGCCCGAAGGAGGATGAAACCTATTCCCTGAAGGAGCTTTGCAGCAGCTTTGTACAGGAAAAAAGCATCGAAAAGAATGTATTCGTGCATACCTGGTACTATTTGAAGCGAAAGCTTTTACATGACCCGGACTGCTTCATGGAATACCGGTATCAGGACATTTGCGGGAAAAATCTGCACCGTCTGAATATTTCCATCGGCGGGGATAATTATTGTTATGACAACATGATCGACCGGCTGATTTCCGCAAACCGCATGTTCCACAGGCAGGGCGCTAAAACGGTTTTATATGGCTGCTCTATCGAGCCGGAGTTGTTAAAACGTCCGGAAATCATGGAGGATATGAAGCGCTACGATGCGATCGTCGCGCGGGAAAGCCTGACCTTTGCAGCACTGCAGGAAGCCGGAATTGACAAAAATATCCATTTATATCCGGACTCGGCTTTTTTACTGGAAACAAAGCTGGCTCCCCTGCCGGAGGGCTGGGTTCCAGGAAAGATGCTGGGCCTGAACATCAGTCCGATGATTGTGGACAATGAAAAGACTCCGGGCATTACGATGCAGAACTATAAAGCGCTGATCTCCCATATTTTGGAAACGACCGATCTGCATATTGCGCTGATTCCCCATGTGGTGTGGGAAAGCAATGATGACAGAAAAACGATCCGGCAGCTTTATGAAGCCTTTGCATCCACCGGACGTGTGATCGAGCTGCCGGATGGGTCCGCTCCGGAATTAAAGGGCTATATCAGCCGCTGCGAGATGTTTATCGGAGCCCGGACCCATGCGACAATCGCGGCGTATTCCTCCTGCGTGCCGACGCTGGTAGTCGGCTATTCGATCAAGGCCCGTGGAATCGCAAAGGATTTATTTGGAACGGACGAGGGCTATGTCCTGCCGGTGCAGGCACTCGCCAAAAAAGAAGACCTCGTCAACGCATTTGACTGGCTGTATCAAAATGCACAGTCACAGAAAGCACACCTGCAGCAGATCATGCCGGACTATTGCAAAAAGGCAAAAGAAGCAGAAAACCTGTTGAGAGAGCTGTGAAAGCGTAAAAAATCAGAAGCAGTTGCGTGAAATACAATGCAGCCGTGCAGGCAGTTCATAAAAAGCAGAGGGAGGGAAAATTGTGAGCCAGATACAGGAAATGATAAAACCGGCAGCAGCGATGCTGGATACTTATCCGGTGGTGACCACCAAACAGAAAATCAAACAGTGGATCAAGACCTGCGTCCCGGGCATGACGCCGGAAAAGGCAGAGCGTTATTCCTGGCCTCAGGCGCTTCTTGCGATGGGGCTGTTGCAGGCATATGAGCAGACAAAGGACAAGACTGCGTTAAGCAGTGTGTTTTCCTATCTCAGACGGTGGAAAAACAGCGGATATCCAATCTCTCATGTGGATCATGTGATGAATGGAAGCGTTGCCCTGTGGACAGAAGAGATTTTGACGAGGGAAAAAAGAGAAGATGCAGAATCTCTGGAAGCGCTCTGGATCTGCCGGGAAGGGGCAGACATTTGCGCAGGCTGGATCAAAGCAGCGAAAAAAACTGCGGACGGCATCCTTGCGTACCGGAGCCAGCATCCGGACTGGCTGTTTGCAGATACCCTTGGTATGCTTTGTCCCTTTGCTTGTCGTTACGGTGTTCAGAAACAGGATAAAGAGCTGTTAAACCTCGGAATCCGTCAGCTGGAGCTCTTTTTCCAAAAGGGGATGGATGAAAAAACCGGTCTGCCCTATCATGGCTATGATGAAAAGAACGGCATGAAATACGGAATAATCGGCTGGGGAAGAGCCTGCGGCTGGATGCTGCTTGGATTGTCCCAGAGCATTTTGTGGATTTCAGAGCAGCCTGCAGGAGCAGAACAGGCAGATCAGTCAGCAGCTTGTCCGTCCTCCCGGTCTGTTGCCCGGGAGGGCTGCAATCGTCTGCTTTTACTGCAGCAGCAGCTCTTGGATAGCGTTTTTGCATGGCAGCGCCCAGACGGTGGATTTTCCTGGCAGCTGCAGGCACAGGAGGGACACCGGGATACCTCAGCAGAGGGAATGATCGGATATGGTGCCTTTCTGGCAGCAGAGAGGGCTGCTGTGCAGCGTTCACAGCAGTGGATTCCTGCACTGAGCCGTCTGGCAACCATCATGCAGACAAGTATCCAAAAAGGATATGTCACAGACTGCTCCGGGGAATGCAAGGGCTTTGCGGAATATCCCCAGGTATACGGAACCTATCCCTGGGGCAGCGGCAGCGCACTGGCCTTTCTGGCAGGGAAGCGTTTCAAGGAAGAGAGTAAGGATAGGGCAGAAGGATCCTTATGCCCTATCGCAGGACAAGTTCGATCCAACAGTTTGGCAGGAATATCAGGAGAACAGGACGAAAAAACATGGGAAGAGTCAGATATGCGACCAGAAATATAATATTCGGCTTTTTAGGGAGCGGGGCAACGACGCTGCTCAATTTTATCCTGCGGCAGGTGTTTATCACCCATCTGGGCGACACGCTTCTGGGCGTGCAGGATCTCTACAGCGAAATTCTGACGATGCTTTCCCTTGCGGAGCTTGGCGTCGGAACTGCTTTAAACTACAGCCTGTACGGTCCGGTAGCTCGGAGCGAGCGGGAAAAAATCAAATCCTACATGCAGCTGTATAAAAAAGCGTACCGCACCATTGCCATTGTGATTGCTGTCATCGGACTTGCACTGGTACCGTTTTTACCATGGATTGTCAAAAATGCAGATTATCTGACCCTAAGGCAGCTGCGGGTTTACTATCTGCTGTTTTTGTTCAACACGGTGACAACGTATTTTGTTGCATACAAATACAGTCTTGCCAATGCGGAGCAGAAAAACTATATCCAGACGAACGCGGATGCCATCAGCAAAGCGGTTTCCGTGGTGCTGCAGCTTCTGGGACTGCTGGTACTGCCAAACTACCTGTTATACCTGCTGATTCAGGTCGGCGTATCTCTCGGACAGAAGATTTTTATCAGCTGCTATCTGAACCGCAAATATCCGCTTTTGCTGGAAAAAAATGTGGAACCGCTGACAAAAGAAGAAACAGGAGCGGTGGTGGATAAGACAAAGGCGCTGATGCTGCACCGGATCGGGGATATGGCGCGTCTGCAGACGGATGCGATCATTATTTCGTCCTGTCTGGGTGTTGTCTGGGTTGGTCTGATCGGAACCTACAAGATGATCGTCAATTCCGTTTCGGGTTATGTAAACCTGATTTTCAACTCCGTCATTTCCAGCTTTGGAAATCTGATCGCGACGGAGAGCAGGGAAAAGCAGTTTCAGCTGTTTCTGGTGTATCGCTTTTTCGCAATCTGGGTGTACGGATTTTCGGCTGTGGGATTTTTCCTGCTCCTGTCTCCTCTCGTGGAGCTGTATGTCGGAGCGGATCGGGTGTTGGCAACTTCGATTATCGCCTGGTATCTGACGGACTATTTCTTCAAAGGGGAACGTGTCGTGCTTTCGAATTTCAAAACGGCGGCGGGTGTTTTTGAACAGGACAAATATCTGTCCATCCTTCAGGGAATCGTCAACCTGGTGCTGTCGATTGCTCTGGTGTTTCAAATCGGTCTGGCGGGGGTGTTTATCGGAACCGTCGTATCCGGACTGATTGCAAATATCACAAAACCCATCATTATTTATCGGGTTTGCTTTGAAAAAAGTGCGGTTTCCTATTTTCAGGAGTCCATCAAATATCTGCTCGTCATCGGAGCTGCGCTGGCAGTGCTCATTCCGCTGCAGAATCTGCTGATGCCGCAGGTGACGATTGCAAAATTTGCGCTGATGATCGTGATCATTACGGTTGTCTTTAATGGAATTTTTCTGATCGTGTTCGGCAGGACGGAGGAATTTAAGTATTTGTACGGAATGGTAAAAGGGAGGCGGAAACGGTCATGATTATCGTAGAGGTGATGGGCGGACTGGGAAACCAGATGCAGCAGTACGCGTTGTACCGTAAGCTGGAGTCTTTGGGAAAAGATGCCAGACTGGATATTTCCTGGTTTCTCGACAAAGAGCGGCAGACAAAGGTGCTTGCAAGTCGGAAGCTGGAGTTGTCCTGGTTTGAAAATCTTCCTGCAAAATATTGCACACAGGAAGAAAAGCAGGCAATTCTTGGAAAAAATAATTTGGTCGGAAAACTGAAAAAGAAGCTGCTTGGGGGCAGCAACCGGCATTTTACGGAAAGCGACATGTATCATCCGGAAATCTTTGATCTGGAGGACGCTTATTTAAGCGGTTTCTGGGCCTGCGAGGCTTATTATGCGGATATTTTACCGATGCTGCGCAGCCAGATTCATTTTCCGGATCCGGAAAAGGGTGAAGGCTGGGATTTAGAGGCTGCCGCGAAAAATAAAGAAACGATGGAGCGCATGAAGCAGGAAACCTCTGTAAGCATCCATATCCGCCGCGGGGATTATCTGGATGCACAAAATGCAGAGATGTTCGGCGGGATCTGCACGGATGCTTATTATGAAGCGGCGATTTCGTATATAAAGGAGCAGACACCGGACGCACATTTCTATGTTTTTTCAGATGACTCTGTATATGCGAAAAATGCCTACCCCGGAAAAGAGTTTACTGTCGTGGATTGGAATACCGGGAAAAACAGCCTGTTTGACATGCAGCTGATGAGCTGCTGCGGCCATAATATCTGTGCAAACTCCACATTCAGCTTCTGGGGAGCGCGGCTCAATCCGAGCCCGGATAAAGTGATGATCCGTCCGTCAAAGCATAAAAACAGCCAGAATATTGTGCCGGAGGAGATGAAAAAGCTCTGGGACGGTTGGGTGTTGATAGATGGAAAAGGAAGAATTATTTAAGAAAAGTTAAGAAAAGCGGTTCCTCGAATACGGTATAATAATACTGACACACGGCATTGCACATATTTTTTGAGGTAAAATGTGCAGCAGCGAACAAGACGGTACAAACTGGTAATTGGGCGCGTTTGCGCTGTTTTGTAGATTGAGGAGAAATTATAATGAAAAAGAAAATAGTTATATCTGAAAAAGTGACAGCGGTTATGCTTGCAGCAGCGATGGCCATTAGCATGACAGCATGCGGCAGCCCTGCAAAAGATATGCAGGGAGCAGCAGAAACAGCAGCGGATGAAGAAACAAGTACGGTAGAAACAGCAGCGGATGGAGAAACAAGTGCGGTAGAAACTGTATCAGAGATTGTCGGAAATACAACGGAAAGCACGGAGAATGCAGCGACAGACGCAGAGATTTCGGTTGCAGAAGACCCGGATACAGAAATTACAGCGTCAAATGAGAATACCGACATCAAGGTAACGGTAGAGGATCAGAAGGAAGAAAAGAAAAACGATGCAGGAGAGACGCTGGTCACAATTAGCGTTCAGAAAGCTACCATCGAAGACAAGGGCTATGATGCCCTGCAGAAGGTGCTGGATCAGCAGAGCTCAGATACCTATGAGCTGGCCCAGGAAGCATGGGGAGATATGCAGGCCTTCCTGGAGGATAATGATTGGGAAACCACTGGCTCTTTATATGGCATCGAGGATACCATTTCCATGAAGCGTGGGGATGACAGAATCTTCAGCTACGTAACCACGGATTATTCCTATCTCGGAGGTGCACATCCCAACGTCGTTTATAATGGTTACAATTATGATACAAAGACCGGCAAAAGGCTGACACTGCGGGATGTGACAGAGGATTACGACAGCCTGTATGCACAGGTTCTGGACACTCTGAGGGCTTTTCAGGAAGAGCATGATATGTTCTTTGAAGACTACGAGGATACCGTCAAGGGAATGTTTTACGGATTTTCAGCCGAAGAGGATTTGGAAGACAGCAGCATGACAGATGCAGACAGGGAGGAAATTTCGGATACTGCAGGGACAGCGTCCGATATCGACAATATTCAGTGGTATCTGACCGACAATGAGCTGGTGATGATCTTTAACCGTTATGATATCGCAGGGTATGCCTTTGGTCCGACTGCGGTAAAGATTCCGTTCGAAACAGGGCTGGTAAAAGAGATTTATTCATGACAATAGAATGCTCGCAGAGCGTGCATTCTATTGTTGGAAGTAAATGTGCGAAGCAAGAGGAATTATGCCTATGAAGAATGTGATTGCAGTGATCTGGGACTGCGATAAGACGCTGATCGACGGATATATGCAGGATCCGATGTTTGCAGAATATGGCGTTGAGACGAAGCAGTTCTGGGCGGATGAAAATAAAATCCTGGATGAATACCAGAAAACCGGCGTGCGGGTCAACCGCGACACCTATTATCTGAATTATTTTATCAAATGTGCCCATGAGGGAATTTTCCCGGGCTTAAATAATGCAAAGCTTCGTTCTTTTGGAAAGCTGCAGAAGCTTTATCCGGGGACGCTGGAATTTTTCCGGAAAACAAAAAACATGTTCCGAAATGATGCGAGTTATTCGGAATATGATATTCAGGTAGAGCATTATATTGTCAGCACCGGGTTTGCAGAGGTAATCCGGGGAATGGAGCTGATGAATTATGTGGATGATGTCTGGGGCTGCGAACTGATGGAAGCGCCGGATGCAGATAATCAGCCGGTCATCAACGAAATTGTTTATACGATTGATAATACAACGAAAACGCGTGCGATTTTTGAAATCAATAAAGGAATTGGAAAGATTGACGGCATCGATGTCAATTCCAAGATTCCCCAGGAGCTGCGGCGCGTGAAATTTGAAAATATGATCTACATAGCAGACGGACCAAGCGATATCCCGGCCTTTTCCCTTGTACATCAAAACGGCGGTTCCACCTTTGCCATTTATCCAAAGGGCGACGTCGCTGCCATGAAGCAGGTAGAACAGATGCGTGCAGACGGAAGAGTTGACATGTATGCCGAGGCGGATTATTCCGAAAATACGACTGCAAACATGTGGATCACAAACCGCATTCAGGAGCTTGCCGACAAAATCCGGGAACGGGAAAAAAATAAAATCGAAAAATATGCCGGCGGTGTGCCCAGGCATCTGGTGTGAATCGTAGAGAAGGACCGGGAGCTTTTTGAAGTAAAATATGTAAAACGGCTGACAGATCTGGAGCAGGAATGCGAAAAAGCTGTGATGCAGATCGATGACAGAATGTATGCAAAAACGTTGGAAGATCGTTATGATCAGGTATCGTGCTTTGGCATTGCTTTTTACAAAAAGCGTTGCCTGATTCAGAAAAAATGATATAGTTATAGATAGCAAGAATAATCGGAGGACTTACAATGAAAGTATTGGTAACCGGCGTAGCCGGACAGCTTGGACATGATGTGATGAATGAGCTTGCCAAACGCGGTCACGAGGGTGTTGGCTCGGATCTGGCAGCAGAATACAGCGGTATTGCAGACGGCAGTGCCGTAACAAAGATGCCTTATGTATCGATGGATATCACCGATGCAGCGGCAGTAGAAACTGTTTTACAGGAGATAAAGTCGGATGCTGTAGTACACTGCGCGGCATGGACTGCAGTGGATCTGGCAGAGGATGACGATAAGGTGGACAAGGTTCGCAGCATCAATGCCGGCGGCACGAAGAATATCGCAGAGGTATGTAAGAAGCTGGACTGCAAGATGGTCTACCTTTCCACCGACTACGTATTTGACGGACAGGGTACTAAGCCCTGGGATCCGGACTGCAAAACCTACCAGCCCTTAAACGTTTACGGACAGACGAAGCTGGAAGGCGAGCTTGCAGTTTCGGAGACCCTGGACAAGTATTTTATCGTCCGGATTGCATGGGTATTCGGCATCAACGGCAAGAACTTCATCAAGACGATGTTGAATGTCGGCAAGACACATGACACCCTGAAAGTCGTATCCGATCAGGTCGGCACACCGACCTACACCTATGATCTTGCGCGCCTGCTGGTAGATATGATCGAAACCGACAAATACGGGTATTATCATGTGACCAACGAGGGCGGCTACATCAGCTGGTACGATTTTACAAAAGAAATTTTCCGACAGGCAGTGGAGCTGGGACATACAGAGTATTCCGAAGACAGACTGACGGTACTGCCGGTGACAACAGCAGAATATGGCCTGTCCAAAGCAAAACGCCCGTTCAATTCCAGACTGGATAAGAGCAAGCTGGTGAAAAACGGCTTTACACCGCTTCCGACCTGGCAGGATGCGCTGCGGAGATATTTGAAAGAAATTGGGATGTAAGGAGAAAGCGGTATCTCTGATGGGAGGTACCGTTTTTAAAATTTGTGAGTGGATTTATAAAGAGAATATATAAAAGCCTGCTGTTTGTTAATCATAGAAAAAGCAGGAAACGATTGTTAATTCTCCCTAAAAGGGGTATAATTTACTAATAAAATGCTGACAGACTGCGCATGTGGTCATGCTGGCTTAAAGAGGGGATGGAATATAAAGACTCTGAAAAGAGAGAAAGAGAATCAGATGGAACGTTTACCTTACACAGAGATTCTGAAGACAAACATCAATGTAACAAATATTGATGAGGCAGTAGGATATATCGACAAATATTTAGAGCAGATGAGAGGGGAGTACATCTGTATTTCAAATGTGCATACTACCGTGACCGCATACCGGGACGAAGAATATCGGAAGGTTCAAAACGGAAGCATTTTAAATATGCCGGATGGAAAGCCCCTCTCGATTGTACAGAAATTAAGAGGATATACACAGGCAGGAAGAGTACCGGGGCCGGACCTGATGCCTGCGATCTTTAAACTTTCAGAAAAAAGAGGATATCGGCACTATTTTTATGGCAGCACGCCTGAGACGATTGAAAAGCTTGGAATACGCCTGAAAGAAGCCTATCCCAGACTGCAGATTGTTGGAATGTATTCTCCGCCGTTTCGACCGATGACGGTAGAAGAGGATGCAGAAATTATCGAACAGATCAATGAGACAAAACCGGATTTTATCTGGGTTGGTCTTGGCGCGCCCAAACAGGAGCGCTGGATGGCAGAGCATAAAGGAAAAGTGAACGGAATTATGCTCGGCGTCGGCGCCGGGTTTGATTTTCATGCCGGAACGGTGCTTCGCGCACCGCGTTGGATGCAGGAAGTGTGCATGGAATGGCTGTGGCGTATGATGCAGGATCCGAAGCGGCTGTTTCCCCGTTATCTGGATACAAATTTTTCGTTTTTATATTATCTGATGAAAGAAAGAAAAAAACGAAAAAAGGCGGAGAAACACGTAAAAAAATACAAAAAAGCAAATAGAAACGGGCTGAAAATCGCCATGATCGGGCATAAGAGAATCCCATCCAGGGAAGGCGGCGTGGAAATTGTGGTAGATGAACTGTCCACCAGAATGGTAAAGCTCGGTCATCAGGTGGATGCCTACAATCGTTCCGGTTATCATGTTTCCGGGAAAAAATTTGATGAGAAACGCGGTCGGATTTACGAAGGGGTGCGGCTCATCACAATACCAACATTTCATAACAGCAGCCTGAATGCAGTAGTATATTCTTTTCTTGCGACGATCGTGGCGACTGCAAAAGCTCTCGCAGGCGGTTATGATGTGCTGCATTATCATGCAGAAGGACCCTGTATGATGCTCTGGATTCCAAAGCTGTTTGGAATCCATGTGGTTGCAACAATTCACGGATTAGACTGGCAGCGGGCAAAATGGGGAAATTTTGCCTCTAAAATGCTGAAGCAGGGTGAAAAAACGGCTGCGAGACATGCGGATGAAATTATTGTCCTTTCTAAAAATGTGCAGGAATATTTTCAGGAAACGTATCAGCGGCATACAGTTTATATTCCCAATGGAATCAGCAGACCACAACACCGGGAAGCTGTTTTGATTCAGGAGCGTTTTGGATTGGAAAAGGATGGTTACATCCTGTTTCTGGCGAGAATCGTGCCGGAAAAAGGACTGCATTATTTAATTGATGCGTACCGTCAGTTGGATACGGAGAAAAAGCTGGTCATTGCAGGCGGCTGCAGCCACAGTCAGGAATATATGGACGAGATCCGCAGGATCTGCGCAACAGACCACCGGATCGTTCTGACCGGTTTTGTGCAGGGCAGAGAGCTGGAGGAGCTTTACAGCAATGCATGGCTATTCGTTTTGCCAAGCGATATTGAAGGAATGGCTATCAGCCTGCTGGAAGCAATGAGTTATGGAAATTGCTGTCTGGTAAGCGATATACCGGAAAATACCGAAGTGATCCAGCAGTGCGGATATACGTTCCGCAAATCGGACACAGCCGATTTAAGGAGAGTGCTCGAAAAGCTGCTGGAACATCCGGAAATGGTGCAGGAAAAGGCGAAGCAGAGTGCGGATTTTATTTGTAGTCGTTATAACTGGGACGATGTGGTAGAACGCACTTTGAAATTGTATCGAAGGAAGTCAAAGCATGAGGATACTGATTGTTAATAAATTTTTATATCCAAACGGCTGGAAATGTGGCAGGACGTGCCGGAAGGCTCATCAAGAGCGGATTTAAGAAAATAT
>ERZ773170.2115-NODE-2115-length-12783-cov-22.614708_pt1 | contig 12783 bp, 10 predicted proteins | sample MGYA00581002_ERZ773170 | MGnify/ENA primary metagenome ERZ773170 (study PRJEB29015, sample SAMEA2737811) | human gut metagenome | biome: human gut; feature: human-associated habitat; material: faeces | place: China | collected 2012 ... | reverse complement strand
GGCTTGAACCAACGACCCCCTGATTAACAGTCAGGTGCTCTAACCAACTGAGCTACTGAAGCGGGTTGCTTTTTTGTTTTAGCGTTGCAAAAGTACGACTAAGTTTTTAATTGTGCAATTTTTCAAGCGCAAATTTTCAATATTTTTTTGTCATCCTATCATTTCGTGCGTTTTACCAGCCTCGAACTGTCTGAAAAGCAGTAATATTGCCCAGGCAATACTTATCTGAACGCAAAAAATTTGTTGAGCAGAAAGTTGGTAGCCCCAAACGGGAAAAGTCCGACGAAGTTGGCGAGGTCCTTGTTGACACCCACCCACTGCACGAGCACAGCGACGACTCCGAGCTGCACAAGGTAGGCTATGCCGTAGGCGGCAAGAAACATCAACGCCTGGCGCCCCATGCGTCCTTCCGTGGAGCGGAACACCCAAATGCGGTTCCAATAGAAGTTGTTGACAAGCGCCAGCACGTATGCCACAATGTTGGCTACATAGAAATTGATACTGAACAGATGCATCAGCAACCAGCTGACTGCTATTATTATCAGAAAATTGGCGGTGCCCACAATGGCAAACCGTATTATTTCTCCATAACTTTTTCTCATATTGTGGTGACTGCGGCCTTGCGGCGGAATTTACGGATTTGATAAACAAACATTACAACCGCAGCTACGGTGGCAAGGAAGTCGCTCACCGGCATACTTGTCCACACCCCGTCAACGCCCATCCACACGGGCAGCAATGCCAGTCCGGGCAGCAGAAACAACAGCTGGCGCGACAGCGACAGGAAGATGGCTATAAACGCTTTGCCTATCGACTGGAAGAATTGGCAGATGATTATCTGCGCGCCAACTACAGGAAATGAGAGCATACTGATGCTCAATGCCTTGGAGGCTTGCTCCACGAGCAGCGCGCTGTCGGTGAACATCCCGACAAGCATTCCCGGGAAAAACACTGCAAGGACGAATCCCAGCGTTGTCATCGTGCATCCGGCGGCGATGCCGAGCTGCACGCTGCGGCGGGCGCGGTCAACGAGTCCGGCGCCGAAATTGTAGCCCGTAATCGGCTGCATTCCCTGCGCTATGCCCATCACAATCATCACGAAGAGCATCTGCACGCGGTTGATGATGCCGAAAGCGCCCACACTGTAGTCGTCGCCGTGCGAAAGAAGTTGGTAGTTGATGAAAATCACTATGCAGCAGGCACACACGTTCATGATAAACGGCGACATTCCGATGCTGAAAATCTGTTTCACTATGCGCTTGCGCAGCTTCAGCGTGGAGCGGTGGAAACGGATATACGTTTTTTTGTCAAGAAAATGGTGCAGCACCCACACCAGCGCCACCGACTGCGACAGCAATGTGGCGAAAGCCGCGCCACGGATACCCCAGTCAAATACGAAAATGAATATCGGGGCAAGCACAAGGTTGCACCCCACGGAAAGCATCGACGAGAGCATGGCCTTCTTCGGATAGCCCGTGGCTCGCATCACGTTGTTAAGGCCTATCATCATATACGAAACTGGCGTGCCGAGAAGAATCACCTGCATAAAGTCGCGGGCATAGGGGAGCGTTGCCGCGCTGGCACCGAAGAAACGGAGTATCGGGTCGAGAAACAAGAATGTGACTCCGCCATAAAATGCCGCATTGACCACACAAAGAATCACGACATTGCCGAGAATGTCCTCCGCCCCTTTGCGGTCGCGCTGACCAAGGCGTATCGATGAAATCGTAGCGCCGCCAACCCCGACAAGCGTACAGAAGGCGATAAGCAGGTTCATCAGCGGGAATGTGATGGCAAGACCGGAGATGGCAAGCGGACCGACGCCGTGACCGATGAATATGCTGTCGATGATGTTGTAGAGCGACGTCAGCGTCATTCCGATAATCGACGGCAATGAGTACTGAACGAGCAGTTTGCCGATAGGCGCCGTGCCCAGAATATGTGGGTTGTTGTTATCCATACGTTGTTTTAACCTGACAATCTTTTTTTCGGCTGCAAAGTTACGAAAAATCGGCCGTCTACCAATCAATCCCACCAGTTTTGATTTGCGCGTGCGTAGCGACGTGCCTCTGGCACGCCGCTACGCACGATTATTGTGTTTTCTTACCGCAACAAGTCCTTGTATTTCTCGCCGTTACAACTGACGGTCAGGATTGTGGCCGTGATGATGGCGGCAAGGATTGTGTCGGTGGGGAGGCTGTCGGTGAGCGCCACGGCAAGCACATCGTAGATCATCGCGCCAAGCAGCAGCAGGACAACTCCCATACGCCGCCATAGCAGCAACAGTGCGCATCCGCCCAACGACACCGCATTAAGGAAGCTAAGCATCTGAGGCACATGCGGAAATGCTTCCGTAGGATGAATGCCGAGGATGGTGCGTATCAAGCCGGCTCCGGCAAAGAAATTACCCACGGCACTGAGAGCGTAGACCACAACGCCAAACACCAGCAACCCGAGCACTACAGCATCGTGCTTCTTTCCGGCAGGCATCTCGTCAGCCTGACGCGCCACGCCCACTTTCTCCTCCACAGCATCGTTATCTGCACTGATGCGGCTCTCCACCTCCTCGCGCTGCTCCTGGTCGCGCTGCTCGGCAGCAGCCACCGCCTCGTCGAGCCGGCGGAAGAAGTCCATAAAGTCTATACCGTTGACAAAGCAGAACTCCTCAACGGTCAGTTGGTCGTCGACCGTCGTGGCAGCCTCCTTGAAAATCGACGCCAATGCCGGGTGTTTAAGCACAAGACGCTCTATCTTGGTTTTCGGGTCAAAATTAGCCATAATCGTCGTGTATATACGGCAAAGTTAGTTTTTCTTATCCCTTCGTGCAAAAAATATGTCGCTAAAAACACAACGTTCTGCTCCGCACAACGTCTTTTTATGCGTTGTTTTTTGTTTCCACGGGATAATCGTAGTACCTTTGCAGTGAAATTTGGTTAAAGATTGTGGATAAAGGTTTCCTGGTCTTAATGTTTTAGGTATAAAAATACAAGTTTTTATTTTATGGATTTTCTCAAGAAGGTTAGCTTTCAGCCTAAGTTGATCACTTCGCTGAAAGGCTACAATATGGCACGTTTCAAAGACGATGTCATTGCGGGTATCGTTGTCGGCATCGTGGCTCTGCCTCTTGCCGTGGCATTCGGTATAGCGTCGGGCGTAACGCCGACCGTCGGACTCATCACTGCCGTAATCGGAGGTTTTCTGGTCTCGGCTCTCGGCGGCTGCTCTGTGCAAATTGGCGGACCTACTGGCGCATTTATCGTTATCATCTACGGCATCATCCAGCAGTTCGGACTCACCGGACTCGCTATAGCCACTGTGCTTGCCGGACTGATACTCGTGGCGCTTGGACTGTTCCGACTCGGCACGGTGATTAAATTTATCCCTTATCCAATCGTCATCGGCTTCACTTCAGGTATCGCCGTGACAATCTTCTCAACACAGATAACCGACTTCTTCGGACTTCAGACAGGCGCGCTGCCAGCCGATTTCATCTCGAAATGGGGCGTATACATGACTCATTTCGGCACGACACACCTGCCTACGCTAATCGTGGGCATCGTATCGCTGGCGATAATCATTGCCGCGCCCTACGTGTCGAAGCGTCTGCCCGGCGCGCTGCTCGCCATAATTGTGGTGACAGCCGCGGTGTGGGCCATGCACGAATACTGCGGACTTGAGGGCGTGGAAACAATCGGCGACCGTTTCCACAACCTGTCGGGCACAATCCCGTCGCCACACTCCATCGACATCAACATTGCCACCATCAACGCCCTTCTGCCGTCGGCATTCACCATCGCGATGCTCGGCGCCATAGAGTCGCTGCTGTCTGCCACCGTCGCAGACGGCGCAACAGGATCAAACACCGACTGCAACACCGAGCTAATCGGCCAGGGTGTGGCAAACGTTGTCGTTCCGTTTTTCGGAGGCATCCCGGTGACCGGCGCCATTGCGCGCACAATGACCAACATCACCAACGGCGGACGCACACCGGTTGCCGGCGTAGTGCATGCCGTGGTGCTGCTGCTCATCTTCCTGTTCCTGATGCCGCTCATCAACCTCGTGCCTATGGCATGCCTTGCCGGTGTGCTCATCATGGTTTCATACAACATGAGCGGATGGCGCACGGTGAAGGCGATTCTGAAAACGCCTAAATCAGACGTGACTGTGATGATTGTGACATTCCTCCTTACCGTTGTGTTCGACCTCACAATAGCCATCGAACTCGGCTTGCTGCTTGCCATCCTGCTATTCCTCCGCCGTGTGATGGAGAACACCGAGATACACCATTTCGGCGAGCAAATCGACATTGCCGAAGGTCAGGAAGTCAACACCCACGAGATTCTCAACCTTGAGCAAGGAGTGGAAGTGTATGAAATCGACGGTCCGTTCTTCTTCGGCGTAGCGACAAAATTCGACGATATGATGCGTTCGATGGGCGACAAGCCGCTTGTGCGCATCCTGCGCATGCGCAAAGTGCCGTTTATCGACTCCACAGCCATACACAACCTTGAGATTCTCATAAAGTCTTCGCAGAAAGAAGGCATCCACGTGGTGCTGTCGGGCGTGCGCGACAACGTGCATCTCGCGCTTGAGAAAGCTCGCGTCGAGGCGCTTGTGGGCAAAGACCACGTGTGCGACCATATCACGAAAGCCGTGGCTGTGGCAAACCGCCTTGCCGTGGCTATCCGCGAGAAGGAAATAGCCACTGAAGGAGAGGACGAATAATGAAGACCGCAACACTCGACCGCCTGCACGGCATCGCGCTGATAGCGCTGATGTCGTTGTCGGCATTCTACATCGCCGGCATTCCCGAAGTCAAGGCTCTGTCGCTTAGCCCGCTGATCGTGGGCATAATCATAGGCATGATTTATGCCAACACGCTGCGCTGCGGCATGCCGAAGGAGTGGGAGCCCGGCATAAAGTTCTGCACCAAGCGGCTGCTGCGCCTCGGCATCATCTTTTATGGTTTCCGCTTGACGCTCAGCGACGTAGCGGCTGTGGGACTGCCAGCAGTAACCGTCGATATAATCATCGTTGCCGGCACACTGCTGCTCGGACTCCTCTTCAGCCGATGGATTAAATTGGACCGCGACACCGCCCTACTCACATCGACAGGCAGCGCAATCTGCGGAGCCGCAGCCGTGCTCGGCGCAGAGCCTGTGGTGCGCTGCGAAAGCCATAAGACGGCGATAGCCGTGTCGACCGTAGTGGTGTTCGGCACCCTGTCGATGTTCATCTACCCGATAATGTATCGCGCCGGACTGCTCGACGGGCTCTCCGACCGCGCGGTGGCAATCTACACCGGCAGCACGCTCCACGAAGTGGCACACGTGGCAGGTGCGGGCAATGCCATGGACCCGACCGACGCCCTCGGCATCGCTGGTACGGCGACAATAACCAAGATGATACGCGTGATGCTGCTCGCCCCTGTGCTTGTGGTCATGAGCCTCTTCCTGTCGCGGAGACAAAACGACGGCGGCAAGCGCAAAATCACCATACCATGGTTCGCATTTCTGTTTATCGGAGCCATCTGCGTCAACACACTGCTGCAACACCTCTGCGGCGCGGCGACAGTGAAAGACATACCGCTCAACGGCGCAATCGAATATGCCGACACATTCATGCTCACCATGGCGATGACCGCCCTCGGCACCGACACAGGCATCGACAAGTTCCGCCAGGCAGGCGCCAAGCCGTTTCTGCTCGCAGCGATGCTCTACGTGTGGCTCATCGTCGGAGGCTATTTCATCACCCAAGCCGTCACGGCGGCATTCTAAGCATTGTCGCAAGAGCCGTTTCCGCCAGCATAAATTTGCCGCAAATACCCGTGCAACAAACTTTAAACAAAATTTTGTTGCTCAGACGGAGCAAACATTGTAACTTTGCGGTCGAATAAGGAAATTTTTCAGTAACTAATTACTTATTAATATCATACTATTATGGTCAATTACAAAGATCTTGGTCTCGTGAACACCCGCGAGATGTTTGCCAAGGCTATCAAGGGAGGCTACGCTATCCCAGCATTCAACTTCAACAACATGGAGCAGCTTCAGGCTATTATCCAAGCCGCTGCTGAAACTAAATCACCGGTTATTCTTCAAGTATCAAAAGGCGCTCGCAACTACGCCAACCAGACTCTTCTCCGCTACATGGCAGAAGGCGCTGTAGAATACGCAAAGGAACTCGGCTGGGAGCACCCACAGATTGTGCTTCACCTCGACCACGGCGACAGCTTCGAGCTCTGCAAGTCATGCGTTGACTTCGGCTTCTCTTCAGTTATGATCGACGGTTCTCACCTCCCTTACGAGGAGAACGTTGCCTTGACTAAGAAAGTTGTTGAGTACGCTCACCAGTTTGACGTAACAGTTGAAGGCGAGCTCGGCGTATTGGCAGGCGTTGAAGACGAGGTTTCTTCTGACCACCACACATACACCGACCCTGAAGAGGTTATCGATTTCGCAACACGCACTGGCTGCGATTCTTTGGCTATCTCAATCGGTACATCACACGGAGCTTACAAGTTCACTCCGGAGCAGTGCCACATCGACCCACAGACTGGCCGCATGGTTCCTCCTCCATTGGCATTCGACGTGCTCGACGCTGTTATGGAGAAACTCCCTGGATTCCCAATCGTGCTCCACGGATCTTCTTCTGTTCCTCAAGAGGAAGTTGACACTATCAACAAATACGGTGGCGCTTTGAAGGCTGCCATCGGTATTCCTGAAGAGGAGCTCCGCAAAGCCGCTAAATCTGCTGTATGCAAAATCAACATCGACTCTGACAGCCGTCTTGCAATGACTGCCGCTGTCCGTCAAGTGTTTGCAGAGAAGCCAGCTGAGTTCGACCCACGCAAGTACCTCGGTCCGGCTCGCGACAACATGAAGAAACTCTACATCCACAAAATCAAATACGTGCTCGGCAGCGAAGGCAAGGCTGAATAATCACGTATAAACGATATTCCAACAGAAATCCCGACAGGCATTGCCCGTCGGGATTTTTTAGTTTGCCAGGATTTGCCAGTCTGCGGAATTGTCACTATTTTTGTCAAACAATGATACAGCGGATTGTCTGCATACTGATTGTTGTGCTGCTGCAGATGGCAGCCACTTCATGCTCTGCCACAAAACAGAGCGCCCACACCGTATGCCCGGAACCGACAATGACGCTGAGCGACGACAACGCCGACCGCCATTGCGACTCTGCCCCGTCGGCAAGCGACCTGATGACTCATCAAAAGGCTGGACTGACACTGCCAGCAACCGAGACGTTCGCCGCACAAAGCCGCACACAGGCACGCACAAACCATTGGCAATGGCAACGCTCGTTGCGTTGCGACGCGCGGATGCGCATTCTTGCAGGCAACCGCCGGCACGCCGTCAGCAGCGACGTGCTGTCACAAACCTTCGGCATCGACACCCAGTCTACGGGCTATGTCTTTGTCATACGCCACATCATCATTTAGCGGATTCCTTATTTTTTACAAATTAAAGCTCGTCACGGTTTCTCTCAGACTCCGCGACACAATATACTATTGTCAAACTAAAAAATAAAGAATCATGGAATCAAAATTTGAAATCTTATCATATCAGAACTGCAACGACCTGAAAAAAGCCATAAACCCATCATCCGTGCTCATTGGTGCCGTCACGCTGCTATTAGGTCTGTATCTCGCCATCTTTGTCAGCGTCAGCGACCCAACGTCAAACCTCAACATGCTGCGCCTCGCCGCCGGATGGGTGCTCGCCGGATTCGGTCTGGTGACACTCGTTTTCAACCCTCGCCGATGGGTGTACGACCCGACAGGCAGCCCCGTGGGCAAACGCTCGCTTGATTTCGGCATGGAGCAACTACCGGCATTGCGCCGTATGCTAAAAGACACCGGCTTCGACGATGTGGCAATCAACGACATCAGCAAAGTGCACATCGACTGCTACGCCTCTGCCGACCACCGGTTTGTTGCAATCCAAGTGCTGCAATACGGCGCGCTGTCCGACCGTCCGCTCACCCCCGTAGGCTATCTCTACGAAGACCGCGCCGAATCATTCCTAAAGGCATTCACTGCCGAGGCATAACACTGCGCGCTGACATAAAGCAGCGGGACTGCATTTGCAACCCCGCTGCTTTATATTTATATGAATTATTTATTTCACAACAACTTTCCGCACCGTCGCGCCCACTCGCACAATGTAGACTCCGGACGACGGAAGCGTGACGGTTGATTCCGCACCAGCATACACCGTCTGTCCCGAGGCGTTTACAACCTCCATGCGCTCTCCTCCGACAAGGCCGACGACCGACAGCTCCCGCCCGTTTATGTCCACTCGGAGGCTGTCTGAAGGAATGTCGGCCACGGAGTCATATTCCTTTATCTGGAATTGTCGCCAGAACGGATTGGCGTAATAATATGCGCCTGACCCTTTGGGAACCATGATGAAATAGCCCGGAAAACTTGCCTTCACCGACATCTCCCTCAGCGTGTTGTCTGCATCGGAGACATGCGGCGGACGGTCGGACTCGAATTCTATGACCTTTAAATTTGTCGCCTCTGGGAAAAGACCGGTGACGTCTGTGATGTCGCTCGCGATTCTGACATGCATCAATTCTGGATGCTTGCCAAGATAGGCGTCTTTGTAGAACGGCCGGTCCACTCTGTACTCGTTGCCGACTTCTTTATGCGACGGGTATCTGACAAGTTCTATGAGTGAAAGCAAGTCTGCCGATTTGCGGTAGACGACATCCGACTCTACGTAATATCTGCTCCGGTCTCCAAGTATGACGGTCTGGTCAAAATAGTTGAATCCGAACCAGAAGGGCTCGTCAAAATCAACATTGCCTAAATTCAGGACGCGGAGGTCGGTGCAGTCGTCAAATGCGCCTGTCTCAAATCTGACGCAGCCTTCCGGCACCATATACGTCTCCAACGACCGGGGGACGAACTGTAGTGTCGTCGTTGTGCCATCGCCGTAGAACAGGGCGCCGTCTTTGGTCATATATCCTTTCCTGGTCGGAGAATAGTCCGGCCCGTAAAATTTCAGATTTTTCTTATCCGACAGTAATTGCTTTTCCAATTCAACGATTCCGTCGGTCTCGACGCAGTCAAATATAACGGATTCAACGGAGCTTCCTCTACAATACGCATACTCGAGCATTGGACCATTAAGTATTATGGTCTTCATTTTGGGACATCCAGAAAATCCCGGATAATATTTAGAAACCCCGTAAAGATCGGATTCCCGTGAAATATTCACCATAAATGTCTCAAGATCATAAGCTTTCTCGGCAATATCCGCTCTGTAGGTTACTTTGTTTCTTTCACCGTTATATGTAAACGTTAAATCCTTAAGTCCATAACATTCTCTAATTGGAGTTCCACGGACAGTGGACAGATTCAACTCCATTTTTTCAGGCAACTTACAACGCCAAAAGGACGACGGACCTATATCATCTATCTTGACAAGGTCAGCTTCGTCAATGGTACAATATGAAAATGCGTCATCTTCTATTATTGACAATGATGATGGAAGTTTGCTGACATGGAAATCTCCGTAGAAAGCACCATGATAGACGTGCATAACGCTTGGCGGAAGTACGACCCTCCTCAAATTATTTAAATTCCAGTCCGTCTTATAAAACGCTTTTTCGCCAATTGCCTCAAGACTTAAGAATTTTGACAGGTCAACCTCCTCTAAATTGTTGCAGTATTTAAAAGTCTTGTCTCCAATGTAATTGGCTCTGCCGCGCCCTTCTATCAAAGGATACGTGAGTTTTGTAAGTTCTGTAGCATAAAAGGCACAGCCGTCACCCACCATTGTGGCATTGCCAAGGTCGAGTATTTGCAAGGAGCCTTTTTCTGAACCGTTGTAATATTCAAGAGTTTCCTCGGATGTGTCCTTTTTGCCCCCAGCCATTATCCGCAAAAACTCGCAGTCATCACCATTAATCTCTCCATACACGGTCAGGGATGTGACTTTTTCCCAATCGTATTGCTGCTTCAGTACATACGGTAAGGACCCGGCAACAGGAACAGTTATCGAGACATCCAGTGCGGATGCCCGAAATACGGCGCTGATGGAAATCACCGAAATAATTACAAATCGTTTCATATCGTCTGCTTTTTTATTGGTTTTTATGTAAAAGTTAGCGCAGAACGGCTATTTTTATTTGCCAGCTTTGCCAAGATGCAACCTAACTCATACAAAGTTAGCGCAAGGTGAGTGGAAAGAATTGAGCTTGCTCTTTTTCATTTCCCGAACCGCAGCCTAACTTATACAAAGTTAGCGTTTTCAAACAAAATAGCAAGTGGAACAAGATAATTTTTTCTCCTTGTCCACTTGCTGCATAAACTTTTGTTTAAGGATTATTTATATGCCTTTACAGTGTTGATGTCCGGCAGATACACGACATCTCCTTTTTTCCAACCGTCTCCAATGGGCCACAATCTGCCGCTGGCAAATACTCTCACTTTTCCGGAGTTGTATTCAAAACATTCCAACGTCGAATTGACAACAACGGCATTCCAATCGTCACAGTCCACCCATTTGAAACCATTGACCGACAATCCGTTGTCATATAGATATGTTGTGCCGCAAATTGGAATGTCCACATATTTGAATGTCAAGTCGTCACTGTGCATCCTGACGAGACGCAACAAGTATCTGCCCGAAGATTTGCCAAGATTGATAAGCACGCCTTTCTGATTTACTTCCACATTTACATTCCCTTTACTCCCGGATGCTTCCCCAAACGATATATCAACGGCATCGAGCCCAATTTCCCGAGGTGCGTCAAACAGCACTTGCGCTGTGTAGGAATACTCTCCGTTTCCGCCTCGCCACAGAACATTCTCATTAAGCATCGCGATTGGAGATATTTGACTGGCGGGCACACTGTCGACTGAGAATCTACCGTCTATCTCAAAGCCCCCGCTGATTGTCGAGCGTTGTGACAATGAATATGAGAAGTTATTGAATTCGTCAAACGGCATGAACGCATCCTCTCCTTCCATCTTGCTTATATGGATGCCTGACACCTGTGTCCCTCCGAATCCGCGCCCTCCCCAATAACGGAAACAGTTGGATATGTCCAATGCCGAGAATTCATCGACAGCCACCTCTGCGGCGCATTCAAAAGCCTCGTTGGAGGGCATATCGTCCTCTACAACTATAACATCCTTATTGTTTTTATCTTTCTCTATTCTTGTATAGAAAACCGTATCGATGAATCTGAACACATTCCCACTCATCGTTACAATGGACTTGTTCTGATAGTCGTCGGCATAAACCATCACCGACGGCGAATTGCCTATCCAGATGAAGTTGTTGCGCAGTGATGCCTGAGAGCTGTTGATTCTTATCGTATGGCGTTCCTCGATATGGTTCTCCGAGAAATCCACTCCACGACAATTGTGTATCAGCACGTCGGCATTGATGATGTTGGAATTCACGCTTGCCCCGCCACTGTGGCTAAGGCGCAGACCCTTGTTGTAAATTCCGTCGTGAATGGCATTGTGCTCAAACAACACTCCGTCACCGAGAAATCCCAGGTCAAAGGCATAGAGCTTCAGAGTGCCGGTGTATTCCGGAGGATTGCAATAAAATGTACAATTTGTCACACGTTTGTTGTCAAGATACTGGTCTACATAACGGACTGCCTGACCGAAGTCGTCGAAAATCACATTGTCGAATGCCGTTGAATCGCCGGCAAGCACGCATGAAAGCAATTTGTCAAAAGGATCAATAAACACTTTAGTGTCATTATCTCTGTCTGGATATGTTTTATTCTTTATTCTCAGATTGCGTATAGAGGTACACATCGGAGGATATTCCATTTTCCATGTAGGTTTATTCCAATTATATTTATACCCCGTATTTGTTTCGTTTTCCCAACAAATATTTATATGAAAAAGATAGTTGCCATACGTCAATTCTTTAGATAGAATTGGTCCATTTTTGTCATGCTCTTTTGCTTCCCAATATATTGTATAATAATTCAGCTTAGCAATCAGAATCGTGCCAAATTTATCATTTTTATATAGACCTGGCTCTCCGGAAATTGTCACGCCGCAGTCCAAATCAATCGGCTTGTCAAGGATATAAAAGCCGCGAGAAATGAACACCTCTCCTGTGCCTGCCATCTTGGCGGATTTCATGATTGCGTCTGAACTATACTCTGGATTTGATGGAGCTTCGCAGTCGTAAGCCACCGCGCCAAACCACTGTGGATAGATGCGGCCGTTGCTCCAATTGCCTCCTACATCAAGTCCATTATAGAACACCTGTTTCATCGGAGCGTTGATATGTGTGAAATTACCATTAAGCGTCCCATCTCCTTCAATCCATCCTGTAGATGATACCGTGATTTCAGACCCTTCTCCAATGGTCAACGTCATTCCGCTGCCGATTTCAAGCGCACCGTTCTCGATTATTAGATGTATCCTGCTTGGAAGAATGGCTTCCGTCTTTTCCTCTCCTTTCTCTTTTTTGAAATGAAGTTTTGCACCATTGATGATTTTTACCACATGGCTTTTTCCCTCACTTGTCGTTGGCAGTTCGGAAATTAATTCCAAAACTTTTTTGTCGTAATCAATTATAATCGTTTTCCCGATTTCATTCCCTCGCTTGTTTACATTCTCTTTTTCCATAATAAAAGTATTTAAAAATTAACACTGCAAAGATAGCCTTACGCGAAGTCTCGTTTCCGTAAAAAGGAGACATTGTTCCACAAAAAATGCAGCGGGACTGCATTTGCAACCCCGCTGCTTTATATTTATATGAATTATTTATT
>ERZ773170.2114-NODE-2114-length-12805-cov-3.631137_pt1 | contig 12805 bp, 9 predicted proteins | sample MGYA00581002_ERZ773170 | MGnify/ENA primary metagenome ERZ773170 (study PRJEB29015, sample SAMEA2737811) | human gut metagenome | biome: human gut; feature: human-associated habitat; material: faeces | place: China | collected 2012 ... | reverse complement strand
TGAGGCATGATATGGTTCACCACCTGCTAATATAACTCTATAAATTAAGTTATCAAATCGTTTGGAATTAAAACCAATGTACAAGTCATTTTTATGATCGTCATAAAAGGCTCTGATTGCTTTTCTGTCGTTATGAATTGTAGTTAATTTACCACTTGGTAATTCCTTAAAGGATACAATCCAATCATATCTGAACGTTTCAAAATCATACACAATGAGCATTATTTGTCCTCCATAATTCTTGTGACTCTAATATCATGTATATTCTCCTTTCATTACTAATATCATACATTAGTTAAATTCAAAAGTACATAATAAAAGAGGAGCATTTCTGCTCCTCTAATTTATAATTCAATTTCTGTAACAATTACATCCTCATAACCATAATCATGGTCTTCAGAGTTATCAACATCTGATTGGAAGTAACCTGCGTAATATACTACAAGATTATTGAAATCATCTTCAGATAATGCTTGTGCAACATATTTGTTAGGAACTACTTCAAATTGATAATCATGATAATTTGTAACATAATATACAATATTTGGAATTGCATTGTTTTCAAATGAAACTCTTGTAAATGTGTCATTGACTTGCTCAAAAGTTAAAAGAACTTGTTGAGTCACACCCTTAATTGATACTTGTCGTAGTGGTTTAACTTCTTCATATCCATCTAACATTACTCTCTACCTCTTACTTCCAGAAATGTGTTCGTCCATATACAGCTGTGAACATGTACATAATCATTGAGACAAGCATTGCAAGTGATGCTGGTGAGAAACCATTCTTCAATGCAACTACCCATAGTACAATGTTGATGATATTTGATGCCATCCACAATGAGTAGCTATCACCATATCCACGGAAAACATAAATTGATGCAGTTGCTCCAATAATCAAAACAGCTGAATCAATCAATGGTTGTGTGTCATGAAGATGTCCATACAACATTGTAACCGGAATCCATGCAATCAACATTTTTAGCTCCTTACTTAGTACAGAGAGTGGGTGTTACGTTCAATATCTTCTTTGGTGATACGACCGAACATTTTCCAGTAACACCAGGCGGTGTAGAGCAGAATGATCGGTACCAGAACCACCGCAACCCAGGTCATGACGTTAAGCGTCAGCTGGCTGGAAGTTGCATCCCACATTGTCAGACTTGCGTTCATCATGGTGCTGGACGGCATCACAAACGGGAACATTGCGATACCGGCAGTCAGGATGATGCAGGCCAGCGTCAGGGAGGAGAACACAAACGCCCACGCGGCTTTATCCATACGTGCAGTCAGGATGGTCAGCAGCGGCAGAACCACACCCAGTGCCGGAATAGCCCACAGAATTGGCGTGTTGTTGAAGTTAACCAGCCATGCGCCAGCTTCACGAACCACTTCTTTATTCAGCGGGTTAGAGGCTGCGTAATGGTCCATTGTCGATTTCACGACATAACCATCGATACCGTACATCACCCATACGCCAGCCAGTGCGAAGCAGACCAGCGTCACCAGTGCCGCCACCTGAGCCGTTGCACGGGTACGCAGGTGCAGTTCGCCCACGGTACGCATTTGCAGATAGGTTGCGCCCTGAGTAATGATCATCCCTACGCTCACCACACCTGCCAGCAGGCCGAACGGGTTAAGCAGCTGGAAGAAGTTACCGGTGTAGTACAGACGCAGATATTCATCAACGTTGAATGGTACGCCCTGCAACAGGTTACCGAACGCTACACCAATCACCAGCGGCGGAACGAAGCTACCAATGAAGATGCCCCAGTCCCACATGTTACGCCAGCGGGTTTCTTCAATCTTGGAGCGGTAGTCAAAACCGACCGGACGGAAGAACAAAGACGCCAGCACGAGGATCATCGCCACATAGAAGCCGGAGAACGCAGCGGCATAGACCATCGGCCAGGCAGCAAACAGTGCGCCGCCTGCGGTGATCAGCCAAACCTGGTTACCGTCCCAGTGTGGTGCGATGGAGTTAATCATAATTCGACGCTCGGTGTCGTTACGACCGAGGAAACGGGTGAGCATGCCCACCCCCATGTCGAAACCGTCAGTGACTGCAAAACCAATTAGCAGAACGCCAACCAGCAGCCACCAGATAAAACGCAATACTTCATAATCGATCATTTGACGACTCCTGTCTTAGCGTGCCGGCTGAGTAGTCGTGGAAGACTGCTCAAAGTGATAGCGACCGGTTTTCAGGCTGCTTGGGCCGAGGCGTGCAAACTTGAACATTAAGAACAATTCTGCCACCAGGAACAGGGTATACAGGCCGCAAATCAGCACCATTGAGAAGATGAGATCGCCTGCGGTCAGTGACGAGTTCGCCACAGCTGTCGGCAGCACTTCACCGATAGCCCACGGTTGGCGGCCATATTCAGCCACGAACCAGCCCGCTTCTACAGCAATCCACGGCAGCGGAATACCGTACAGCGCGGCGCGCAGCAGCCATTTTTTCTCGCCAATGCGGTTGCGGATGACACTCCAGAAAGAGAGCGCAATGATTGCCAGCAGCAGGAAGCCACACGCCACCATGATACGGAACGCAAAGTACAGCGGCGCTACACGCGGAATGGAGTCTTTGGTTGCCTGTTGAATCTGAGCTTCAGTCGCATCAGCCACGTTTGGCGTATAGCGTTTCAGCAGCAGACCGTAACCGAGATCTTTCTTCATGCTATTGAACTGGTCACGAACGGCCTGGTCGGTAGAACCAGAACGCAGTTGTTCGAGCAGAGAGTACGCCTTCATCCCGTTACGAATGCGTTCTTCATGCTGCACCATCAGTTCTTTCAGGCCGATAACTGGAGTATCCACGGAACGCGTTGCAATGATGCCCAGCGCGTAAGGGATCTGGATCGCAAATTTGTTCGTTTCCTCTTCCTGATCAGGAATGCCGAACAGAGTAAAGGCAGCAGGTGCAGGTTGCGTTTCCCACTCGGCTTCGATAGCAGCCAGTTTGGTTTTCTGCACGTCGCCCATTTCGTAGCCGGATTCATCACCCAGAACAATAACAGACAGAACGGCAGCCATACCGAAGCTGGCAGCGATAGCAAAGGAGCGTTTAGCGAAGGCGAAGTCACGACCTTTCAGCATATACCATGCGCTGATACCGAGGATGAACATTGCGCCAGTCACATAACCAGAAGCTACGGTGTGAACGAATTTCACCTGAGCAACCGGGTTAAGCACCAGCTCGGAGAAGCTCACCATCTCCATACGCATAGTTTCAAAGTTGAAATCGGACGCGATTGGGTTTTGCATCCAGCCGTTTGCAACCAGAATCCACAGTGCGGACAGGTTTGAACCGAGCGCCACCAGCCAGGTGACACACATATGCTGAACTTTACCCAGACGATCCCAACCGAAGAAGAACAGACCTACAAAGGTGGATTCGAGGAAGAAGGCCATCAGACCTTCGATTGCCAGCGGCGCACCGAAGATATCCCCTACATAGTGGGAATAGTAAGACCAGTTAGTCCCGAACTGGAACTCCATGGTCAGACCGGTAGCCACACCCAGAGCAAAGTTGATACCAAACAACTTGCCCCAGAACTTGGTCATATCTTTATAAATCTGTTTGCCGGAAAGGACGTAGACCGTTTCCATAATGGCCAGCAGGAACGCCATACCGAGCGTCAGTGGCACAAAAAGGAAGTGGTACATCGCGGTCAAGGCAAACTGTAAGCGCGACAGTTCGACTATATCTAACATCATGACTCCTTGCTCATCGCATGAAGACTCCGAGAGTGAACCCCGTTAGAAAGGGTCACACGCATGCCCCAATACAAAATTATTTGCTCGCCTCTATCGTTGCCATTTCATCAAAAGAGGAAAAGACAATGATAAAAAAGTTACAAATGTGTTAATGAATAAACCAAATTGATCCCGTAATTATATTACGCCGCAAAATCCTTACAATAAACAGGTTTTTATTGAGCAAATTTGCATTTTTCGACAGTGATCAATTTATAGCGAAATTGTCACGATCTCACCAATTTGATCTACAACAATTTATCGTGTTTTGCAGATTTTTTTCAAGAATTAAAAATTGATTTATATCAAAATCAACCACATATGTTAATTATGTGTGAATCATGAGCCACTGGTAACTTTATTGTTAATTTATTGTAACAAAATAGCACAGTAAAATTACCCACATGGAAATATATAGATAAAAAACCAGTATTTTATTTAACAGAGCCGCTTTATCGACTTTTTATAATACTAATTAGTTAGAGTAGCTACTTTATTGCCATTTTACATAACATATTTTTATCAACGTTAATTGATTGTTGTCTTTATGAGCAACGTACTGTAAATCCGTCACTTATTGTTTCATTGGTAATAATCACAAGAAGAAATAGATACCTTAGGTATAGTCAGATGGAACAAGGATTTTCAAAATAAAACATATATGGTATTAATATTTCCCGATCTGTATTCAATGATTAGCTCAAAGATTGAAAATCAAGAGAAATTGTTATAGCAGTGATACGAAACAACAAAACGGAATGATTGCCAGCCGTTAGAAAACACCGGACACTCTCGTGTAAAAAGCTACCCTGTCTATGGATATAGCGATATCGACTCATCAAGCGTGGACTGAATGATATTCAACTCCATATGGACGGCAACCTGGAGGATAAATACGATTTCGCCGTTGGAATCAAGGTTGTTCTGCAATATCTACCAGACTGCTTCAATTTATCTGTTTTGGCAGTGCAATAATCTTAATTTAACTATTTGAAGATGATGATATTGTAAGATGCCAGAAATTTAGTAATCTGGAGAACCATGTTTACGATCACTAAATATTAAAGTAATAGTCGATAATTCAGTAACACATCGGGTAATATAATGTATTGATACATAATCATATTAAAAAATTCGTGATTAAATAACATAAGAATATGTTTTATTATCATTAAAAAACCTTCTATTTCCATCATCCTTAAGATAATAGAACAGTGAATGATGGATAACTTCACCAGAAAAACAAGCAAGAATATAAAATTTAAAAATATGATTCCACTTTCATTGTTATAAAATGGCATCGTGAAGAGCGAGTTGATAATGCTGCAATGCATCAGCGTCCTGTCCAGCAGTTCCATAAATTTTGGCAATGTTATAATAGGAGTTAGCGCGCGTTGTCGCCGCATTTGCTCCACAGGCTAACGAGATCGCTTTACGATTTGCCTAAATTGCTTCCGCTATGTTGCCATTTTTCTGATACGCCAGCCCCAGGTTACTAAATGCCTGTCCGTAATTGCCGTCTAATTCTGTTGCCTGTTGGAAGAGTTGAATGGCTTGCTCAAGTTGACCGGTTTTATAAACAGCTTCACCTTCGCGATTATATTTTCTTGCCAGTTGAGTATCTCCACTGTTTTGCATCGCAGGCGAAGCCGGAGCTGAAGAGTCCGTCGCAGGCATTATCACAGTGGCTAAATCCCTGACGTCTAATGTGGTGTCGTTAAAATTGGCGCTGGTAACAGAGTTGATATCTTCAAACTCGCCGTTTGGATTGAGTTTAAACACGGTCCAGATGTTCCCTCGTTTTCCAGCAGGGACACTATAACTACGCACCAGGGAGCTCCCTACATAAACAAACACTTTTGCCTTACTGGCAGAGAGATAATTACTGTTGGGCAACCCTTTATTGCTATAGTCCTGCACGGCATAGATGTAACTTTCGCCAAAATGCTTTTTGCTGATAGTGACAGTTTCTGGTCCATAGCTATCCGTATCATCAACATCCAGATTAGCATCAGTCCCCTCTTTACTATCAAAATAGATATGTCCGCCAGAGAAGATCAAATGTGAATCAAGATCAAAAGGCTTTTCGCCCCAGCTCAAAACTACACGCATGCCATCCAGACTAGTCATTGCCGGACTAATCGCATAAGTCATGCCAGCACACGAACATTTGACCACCAGATTAGAATAGCCCTCTTTTTTGACGATCAATAAAGCATCTTGATCATCAGCAAATGTAGAACCCAGATTAACGCTGCCCGATGCATTTGTGGTTCCAGAAACAGATTGTGCGCCATTGCGTTGCAGCGTCACCGATACTCCCTCAATGCGTTTATCTTTCACTGTCGCACTTAAAATATCGATATTTACATCGGCCGCATAAACGTCCGAATTTACACCCATCAGGGCCAGAGCAACCGGCAGAACAATTTTCTTCTTGTATAAATGCTTTTACAGAACGGAGAGGGGATATTTTGCCGGGCATTATTGCGCAGAAGATGGGAGAAAAGCAGTGGGCAAACTTTTCAGATTAGTGCCCGAATAAAAAAGGCCATCATAAGATGGCCAACCATGTCGAAACCGACAGCCCTTCGCCCCTCCTGTAGAGGGAAGCGGCGAGGGCTATTTCTTATTACAGATATTTATTTCAGAACAGTTTTCAGTGCTTCACCGATATCCGCCAGGCTGCGAACGGTTTTCACGCCTGCGGCTTCCAGAGCAGCGAATTTCTCATCCGCAGTCCCTTTACCACCGGCAATGATCGCACCTGCGTGACCCATACGTTTGCCTTTCGGCGCAGTCACACCAGCGATGTAACCCACAACTGGCTTGGTAACGTGCTCCTTGATGTACGCCGCTGCTTCTTCTTCAGCGCTACCGCCGATCTCACCGATCATCACGATCGCTTCGGTCTGCGGATCTTTTTCGAACATTTCGAGGATGTCGATAAAGTTAGAACCAGGGATCGGGTCGCCGCCGATACCAACGCAGGTCGACTGACCGAAACCGTAATCCGTGGTCTGTTTAACCGCTTCATAGGTCAGCGTACCGGAACGGGAAACGATACCCACTTTACCCGGTTTGTGAATGTGACCCGGCTGGATACCGATTTTGCATTCCCCCGGGGTGATAACGCCTGGGCAGTTCGGGCCGATCATACGAACGCCTGCTTCATCCAGTTTCACTTTCACCGTCAGCATATCCAGCGTCGGGATGCCTTCAGTGATGGTGATAATCAGTTTGATGCCTGCATCGATAGCTTCCAGAATGGAGTCTTTGCAGAACGGTGCTGGTACGTAGATAACAGAGGCGGTAGCGCCAGTAGCAGCAACAGCTTCACGCACGGTGTTGAACACTGGCAGGCCGAGGTGGGTAGTACCGCCTTTACCTGGGGTTACGCCGCCAACCATTTTAGTGCCGTATGCAATGGCCTGTTCTGAGTGGAAAGTCCCCTGGCTACCGGTAAAGCCCTGGCAGATAACCTTGGTGTTTTTATCAATTAAAATGGACATTATTTCCCCTCCACTGCGGCAACAACCTGCTGAGCTGCATCCGTCAGACCTTTTGCTGCAATAATATTCAGGCCGCTGTCAGCCAGTTTCTTCGCGCCGAGTTCGGCGTTGTTACCTTCCAGACGTACCACGACCGGTACGTTAACACCCACTTCCGCTACCGCGCCGATGATACCGTCAGCGATCAGGTCGCAACGAACGATACCGCCGAAGATGTTAACCAGAACGGCTTTCACTTTGTCGTCAGAGAGGATGATTTTGAACGCTTCGGTTACACGTTCTTTGGTTGCGCCGCCGCCAACGTCCAGGAAGTTAGCCGGTTCGCCGCCGTGCAGTTTAACGATGTCCATCGTACCCATCGCCAGACCTGCGCCGTTAACCATACAACCGATGTTACCGTCCAGCGCAACGTAGTTCAGTTCCCACTGTGCAGCCTGTGCTTCACGCGGATCTTCCTGCGACTGGTCACGCATTTCACGCAGATCAGGCTGGCGGAACAGTGCGTTGCCATCAGCGCCCAGTTTGCCGTCGAGGCAAATCAGATCGCCCTGTTTGGTAATAACCAGCGGGTTGATTTCGATAAGCGCAAGGTCGCGCTCCAGGAAAATGGTCGCCAGGCCCATGAAGATTTTGGTGAACTGCTGAACCAGTTTACCTTCCAGACCCAGTTTAAACGCCAGTTCGCGTCCCTGATACGGCATCGGGCCAGTCAGCGGATCAAGCGCAACTTTGTGGATCAGGTGCGGAGTTTCTTCCGCCACTTTTTCAATTTCCACGCCGCCTTCGGTGGAGGCCATAAAGACCACGCGACGGGAACTACGGTCAACAACGGCACCGAGATACAGCTCTTTAGCGATATCGGTCGCCGCTTCAACCAGAATCTGGTTAACCGGTTGGCCATTGGCATCTGTTTGATACGTTACCAGACGCTTGCCCAGCCAGTTTTCTGCAAAAGCACGGATGTCTTCTTTGCTGTTTACAACTTTCACACCGCCCGCTTTACCGCGGCCACCAGCGTGAACCTGACATTTCACTACCCACGGACCGGCACCGATTTTTGAAGCGGCTTCTTCTGCTTCGCGCGGAGTAGTACAGGCATAACCCACCGGTGCTGGTAAGCCATAGCGGGCAAAAAGTTGTTTTGCCTGATATTCATGTAAGTTCATGTGTTCTGTCCATCCTTCAGTAATCGTTATCTTTTAAACCGTAGACCGACACCCTATCCACGTCGGTCTACAGTGCAGGTGAAGCTTAAACTACTAAACGTCCAGCAGCAGACGCGTCGGATCTTCCAGCAACTCTTTGATCGTTACCAGGAAGCCCACGGATTCGCGACCATCGATCAAACGGTGATCGTAGGACAGCGCCAGGTACATCATCGGCAGGATCTCAACCTGGCCATTCACTGCCATCGGACGATCTTTGATAGCGTGCATACCCAGAATTGCGCTCTGCGGTGGGTTGATGATAGGCGTTGACATCAGGGAACCGAACACACCACCGTTGGTGATGGTGAAGTTACCACCGGTCAGATCTTCAACCGTCAGCTTGCCGTCACGGCCTTTAACAGCCAGCTCTTTGATTTTCTTCTCGATGTCTGCCATGCCGAGGGTATCGACATCACGCAGAACCGGCGTCACCAGGCCGCGCGGCGTAGAAACCGCCATACTGACGTCGAAATAGTTGTGGTAGACCACATCATCGCCGTCGATAGACGCATTCACTTCCGGGTAACGTTTCAGGGCTTCAACCACCGCTTTCACGTAGAAGGACATAAAGCCCAGACGAATGCCGTGGCGTTTTTCAAACGCTTCACCGTACTGCTTACGCAGATCCATAATCGGCTTCATGTTGACTTCGTTGAACGTGGTCAGCATGGCGGTGGAGTTTTTCGCTTCCAGCAGACGCTCTGCCACACGCTTACGCAGGCGAGTCATCGGCACACGTTTTTCGCTACGTGCAGCCAGGGTCGGTTGCGCCGCCGGAGCAGCCGCTGCCGGAGCAGACTCTTTCGCCGGGGCTTTCGCCAGATGTTTTTCCACATCTTCACGGGTCAGACGACCACCCACACCCGTGCCTTTAATAGCGCTGGCGTCGAGGTTATGTTCAGCCAGCAGGCGACGGATCGCCGGGCTTAACGCATCGTTGTTTTGCTCTTCCAGAGACGCCTGCTGGCGTTGCGCCGGAGTGGACGCTTTCTCTTCAGATTTGGCGCTGGTTTCTTTACCCGCGCTGTTGCCTTCACGCAGGCGACCAAGGATCTGACGAGACGTTACCGTTGTACCTTCATCTTCCAGAACCGCATCCAGAATGCCGTCTGCTGATGCCGGTACTTCCAGTACCACTTTGTCAGTTTCGATTTCTACCAGCACTTCATCACGTACGACTGCGTCGCCGGGTTTTTTATGCCAGGTTGCGACGGTGGCATCGGCTACGGATTCAGGCAGGTCAGGGACCAGAATATCTACGCTACTCATTGTGTATCCTTTATTTATTCGACGTTCAGCGCGTCATTAACCAGATCTTGTTGCTGTTTCTGGTGAACGGACATATACCCTACCGCCGGAGAGGCGGAGGCTGGGCGGCCTGCATAACGCAGAGAAGCCCCAAACGGAATCACTTCACGGAAATGATGCTGGCTGCAGTACCATGCGCCCTGGTTGAGCGGCTCTTCCTGGCACCAGACAAAATCCTTGACGTGAGCAAACTGCTGCAACACTTCCTGCATCGCTTTATGCGGGAACGGGTAGAGTTGCTCGATACGCACAATGGCGACATCGTGTTGATTGTTCTTACGACGTTGTTCCAGCAGGTCGTAATAAACCTTACCAGAACACATCACTACGCGCTTCACGCCCTTCGGATCAAGCTCGTCGATTTCACCGATGGCTGGCAGGAAGGTGCCGTTCGCCAGTTCTTCGAGGCTGGATACCGCCAGCGGATGACGCAGCAGGGATTTCGGCGACATCACGACCAGTGGACGACGCATCCCGCGCAACGCCTGACGACGCAGCATGTGGTAAACCTGTGCCGGGGTAGAAGGTACGCAAACCTGCATGTTTTGCTCAGCGCAAAGTTGCAGATAACGTTCCAGACGCGCGGAGGAGTGCTCCGGCCCCTGCCCTTCGTAACCGTGCGGCAGCAACATCACCAGGCCACACATCCGGCCCCATTTCTGTTCGCCAGAGGAGATGAACTGGTCGATAACCACCTGTGCACCGTTGGCGAAGTCACCGAACTGTGCTTCCCAGATGGTCAGGGTGCGTGGTTCTGCGGTGGCATAACCGTATTCAAACGCCAGTACGGCTTCTTCAGACAGTACAGAGTCCCAGACGCGGAACGCGCCCTGGCCGTTATGGATATGTTGCAGCGGCGTGTAAGTGGAACCGTTAGACTGGTTGTGGATCACCGCGTGGCGGTGGAAGAAGGTACCGCGACCGGAGTCTTCACCCGACAGGCGAACCGGAATGCCTTCGTCAACCAACGTGGCGTAAGCGAGGTTTTCCGCGCCGCCCCAGTCGAACAGTTTCTCACCGGCTGCCATCGCCTGACGATCGCCATAAATCTTGGCAACGCGAGACTGCATTTCAACTGCTTCCGGCACCGTGCTGATGCGTTTAGCCAGTTCCTGCAGGCGCTTCATCTCAACTTTGTTCGGGTACTCTTCGTCCCATTCGTGGTTGAGGTACGGCGACCAGGTGAAAGAGTGCATGTTCATCGGACGCCACTCTGCTACAACGCAATCGCCAGCATCCAGCGCATCGCGGTACAGGTTAACCATCTCGGTGGCATCTTCCAGCGTCGCGACTTTTTCCTGCTCCAGCTTGTCAGCGTAGATTTTGCGCGGCGTCGGATGTTTTTTGATTTTCTGATACATCAGCGGCTGGGTTGCGCTCGGCTCGTCGGCTTCGTTGTGGCCGTGACGGCGGTAGCATACCAGGTCGATGAAGACATCACGTTTAAAGGTGTTACGGAAATCGAGCGCCAGACGGGTAACAAAGGCAACGGCTTCCGGATCATCCGCGTTAACGTGGAAAATCGGTGCCTGAACCATCTTACCGATATCAGTACAGTACGGCGTCGAACGGGCATCCAGCGGGTTAGAGGTGGTGAAGCCAACCTGGTTGTTGATAACGATACGTACCGTACCGCCAACTTCATAACCACGCGCTTTCGACATGTTCAGGGTTTCCTGAACCACGCCCTGCCCGGTCACTGCGGCGTCACCATGAATGGTGATTGGCAGCACTTTGTTGCTGCTCGGCTCGTCGAGTCTGTCCAGACGGGCACGAACAGAACCGATAACGACCGGGCTTACAATCTCAAGGTGAGACGGGTTAAACGCCAGCGCCAGGTGAACCAGGCCGCCATCGGTCTGGAAGTCAGACGAGAAGCCCATGTGGTATTTCACGTCGCCCGTGCCGAGGTGTTCTTTATGTTTACCGGCAAACTCGTCGAACAAGTCTTGCGGTTTTTTACCCAGCACGTTCACCAGAACGTTCAGACGACCACGGTGCGCCATCCCGAGAACCACTTCGCGGGTGCCGCTGTTGCCAGCGTGGCGGATCATCTCTTTAAGCATCGGGATTAACGCGTCACCGCCTTCCAGCGAGAAGCGTTTTGCGCCAGGGAATTTTGCGCCGAGGTAACGTTCAAGGCCTTCAGCGGCGGTCAGTTCGCTTAAGAAGCGTTTTTTCTCTTCGCTATTGAAAGTCGCGCGACCAGACTCGATACGCTGTTGGATCCAGCGTTTTTCTTCGGTGCTGGTAATGTGCATATACTCGGCACCAATCGGGCCGCAGTAGGTTTGCTTGAGGGCTTCCAGCAGCTCGCCGAGTTTCATGGTTTCTTTGCCGCTGGCAAATGAACCGACGTTGAAGGTCTCCTGGAAGTCTGCTTCGGTCAGATCGTGGAAAGACGGATCCAGATCGGCCACTTTATCTTGCTGCCACAATCCCAGCGGATCGAGATTCGCATGCTGGTGACCACGGAAGCGGTATGCGTTAATGAGCTGCAGGACTTTAACCTGCTTCACATTGGTGTCAGGGTCGGAGATCGTTGAAGAGTAACGTGAAGCGTCTTTCGCCAGGCGGCGGAAATATTCACGCGTTTGAGAGTGGAATTGATCCGGTTTGACTCCCGTACCAGGTAACTGCTGGAACGTCGAACGCCAGTTAGCGTCAACCGAGTCAGGATCGGTTAAGAAGTCTTCATAGAGCTGTTCTATCCAGCTCTGGTTTGCGCCAGAGAGGTAAGAAGAGTCCAACCAGGCTTTCAAAGCGCTGTTCTGCATCGTGATCCCTTAAGCATCTTTTTTATGCTTACTTCGCCGTGGATACTACCACGCACATTTCGTATCTGATGTGCGTGCCGGGGTTCACTTGTTGCGGACTTGTCGTGTTTTCTGCGTCCGCTAAGGAACCTTTAAAAACTGTCTTAGTGTCAGGGGCAGTTTTTAAAGATTTCCTGCATTTCTTTTGTAGGCCGGATAAGGCATTCACGCCGCATCCGGCGCTGTTTGCCTGATGCGACGCT
>ERZ773170.2112-NODE-2112-length-12814-cov-2.544870_pt1 | contig 12814 bp, 9 predicted proteins | sample MGYA00581002_ERZ773170 | MGnify/ENA primary metagenome ERZ773170 (study PRJEB29015, sample SAMEA2737811) | human gut metagenome | biome: human gut; feature: human-associated habitat; material: faeces | place: China | collected 2012 ... | reverse complement strand
CTCTTCACGGATTTCAACCTTTCTTTTGCAGATAATAAGAAAAATCAGTGCTTGCAGGAAACAGATGATGTGGCGGACCCCTGGTATACGGGAGACTTCGAAGCAACATATCGCGATATTGTGGCTGGATGCGAAGGGTTCTTAGAATATTTAGGATACAGATAAAAGATGCCTGCCGTTTCTGTGAGAACAGGAATGGCAGGCATTTGTGGGTTATTTTAGTAACCCCATTCACCTTCTACAAGGATTACTTTGATTCTGTTTTCGTCGCGACTGTTTCTGGTGATTACAATCTGATTACAGATGCAATCACCAGAGAGGCAGTCTCCGCAGCTTCCATTTGCAGTACAAGGTGTTTTTTTGTCAAATCGAAGAGCATTTGGTGGGGATGCGATATTTCTTGCGCGCACCATAGCACTATCTAAGTCATGGCAGACCTTGTTCATGCCGGCAATAACAATGACCTGCTTTGGTCCGAAGATAAGTGCAGCAACACGATTTCCTGTGCCATCAATGTTTACGAGTTGTCCATCAAGGGAAATGGCATTTGTACTCATGATAAAATTGTCTGCAGAAAAAGTTTTGCGATAGATTTCATCAATTTCTTCCTGCGAGTTTGCGTTAGCACGGTCATAGACAATCAAATCAGAGCGGTTGGCAATTACTTTGTCCAAACCAATTTCTTTCATGGTCATCGTACCACCCCAGGATACAGAAGAACCTTGTTTCATAAGCGAAGAAGCAAGGCTACATGCCTCTTCTGGTGTTTCACAGTAAAATCCTTCCATATGACGTTTTGCCAGATTTTTAATTAACTGGTCAGCTAATATTTTGTGATGTTCTCTCTTTGGATCCATAGAATTACCCTCCATTTTAAAAAAATATTTTGTGGTTTTTGCATAATCTTTTTTTCCACAAAAGGAAAATTTCGACCATTGTACACAAATGGATTTATGCTATAATATATGTTGCTATATTTATAAGCAGAAAGTCAAGAGAAAGAAGGATGAAATTATGACAAAAATTGACATTATTTCTGGATTTTTAGGAGCAGGTAAGACAACATTTATCAAGAAAATGATTGATGAAGTTTACACTGGTGAGAAACTTGTATTAATAGAGAATGAGTTCGGTGAAGTTGGTATTGATGGTGGATTTTTAAAAGATTCCGGTATTGAGATTTCAGAGATGAACTCTGGCTGCATCTGCTGCTCATTGGTAGGAGATTTTGCAAAGAATTTACAGGAAGTTTTAGATAAATTTTCACCAGACCGTATTTTGATAGAGCCATCAGGTGTAGGCAAATTATCAGATGTTATGGCGTCTGTGATTGATTTAGAAAAGACACATGATGTTAAGGTAAACGCACTTGTTACGGTTGTAAATGCATTAAAGGCATCGAAGCAGATGAAAGCCTTTGGCGAATTCTTTAACAACCAGATTGAATATGCAACAACGGTTGTATTGAGCAGAAGTCAGAAGGCTACACCGGAACAGCTGGAGTTTTGCGTAAAACAGATTCAAAAGCTCAATCCAAAAGCTGCGATTATTACAACACCTTGGGATGAAATTCAGGGAAGTCAGATTTTAAAGGTTATCGAAGGACAGGATAATCTTGAAATGAAGACATTGGCAGAAACTGCACACGAGGCACATGAGCATGAGCACCATCACGATCATGACCATCACCATGAACATGAGCATGAGCACCATCACGACCATGACCACGAGCACGAACACCATCACGACCACGAGCATGAACACCATCATGACCACGAGCACGAGCATCATCACGACCATGGCGAGGGTTGCACCTGCGGATGTCATGACCACGATCATGAGCATCACCATCATCATGCAGATGATGTATTCACAAGTTGGGGCAAGGAGACACCGCACATCTTTGAACGTGCAACGATCGAGAATGCTCTGAAGGCATTTGCTGAGACAGAAGACTACGGAACCGTCATCCGTTCCAAGGGTATGGTACAGTCTACTGACGGCACATGGATCTACTTTGATCTGGTAGATGGCGAGTACGAACTGCGTACCGGTGAGCCGGATTACACAGGACGTCTGGTAGTTATCGGTACAGATATTGACGAACATCAGTTAGAGGAACTCTTCGGTATCGCCTAAATATGGCGATACCCTATCTTCTGATAGGACATAGAATTATAAGAAAGAGGAAAGATTATGGCAGAAATACCGGTATATTTTTTCACGGGTTTTATGGATAGTGGTAAGACCACTTTGATCCAGGAAACCCTATTTGAAAATGGCTTTGCTGAAGATGATGACCGTATTCTCATCATTGCCTGTGAAGACGGCGATGTGGAGTATGACACCGAAAAGTTAAAGACGATCAACGCATCTGTCGCAACCATTGATACAGAAGCAGAGTTTAATACAGAGCATTTACAGGAAATTGCAGACCAGTACCGTCCGGATGTCGTTTTCGTTGAATACAATGGAACCTGGGGCGTAGGCGAAGTCTATGAGATGGAACTTCCAAAGAATTGGGTGATCGTGCAGTCCCTCGCTACTGTGGATGCAACGACTTTTGAGATGTATATGGCAAATATGCGTTCCATGATGATGGAGCAATTCTTTCAGGCAGAAGTTGTTATCTTCAACCGCTGTGATGACAACACGCCAAAGAGCAAGTTCCGTGGCAATATCAAGGCAGTCAACCGTCCGGCGCAGATCGTTTATGAGAGAGCCGATGGTACGATCGACGATCGTGAGGAAGAACTTCCTTTTGACATCAATGCAGATGTGATCGAGATTTCCGATGCAGATTATGCCCTCTGGTTTATGGACTGCATGGAAAATCCAAAGAAATACGATGGCAAGAAAGTGCATTTCTTAGGTTTGGTCTACAATCCAAAGGATGGTAAGTTAAAGCGCGGCGTTATCGTGCCGGGACGTTTTGCCATGACTTGTTGCGTGGAGGACATTACCTTCCTTGGCATGATGTGCAAGACCGGCATGGAAAATACACCGGAGCATCGCTCCTGGATCGACCTTACCGCACGTATCAAGGTTGAATTTGCAAGAGAATATAAGGGCAAGGGTCCGATCCTTTATCCGATTGAGATGAAACCGGCAGAAAAACCACAGGACGAGTTGGTTTACTTTAGTTAAAGACAGGCTTAACACAGGGTTAACAGAAGAATCGTATTTTATATGCTGTGTATTCCACTTAGGAGGCGAGAAATCCGCTAAGGATCGGCATATCAAATAGAAAATAAGAAAATGGGAGGAAAACTATGTATCCAATCGTAAAAAAAGAAAAACTTGCTGACAAGATTTTCTTGATGGATGTGAAGGCACCGAGAGTGGCAGATAATTGTCTGCCGGGACAGTTCATCATCGCCAAGATCGATGAAGTGGGAGAGAGAATTCCACTGACGATCTGCGATTATGACAGAGAGGCTGGTACGATCACGATCGTATTCCAGACCGTAGGAGCATCCACAGAGAGAATGTCACACCTTGCTGTGGGAGATGCCTTTATGGACTTTGTAGGTCCACTGGGACAGCCGTCAGAACTGTGTGTAGAGGAGAACCTCGAGGAGACAAAGAAGAAAAAGATCGTCTTTATCGCGGGCGGCGTGGGGACCGCACCGATCTATCCACAGGTAAAATGGCTGAAAGAGCATGGCGTAGAAACGACCGTGATCATGGGATCCCGTACCAAGGATCTTTTGTTCTATGTGGATGAAATGCGTGAAGTTGCCACACAACTTTGTGTTACAACAGATGACGGTTCTTATGGCTTCCATGGAATGGGAACCAATCAGTTGCAGGCATTGGTAGACGAAGGTCAGGAGTTCAACTGGTGTGTAGCCATCGGACCTATGATCATGATGAAATTCGTCTGCAAACTTACCAAAGAACTTGGTATCCCGACGATCGTATCTATGAACCCGATCATGGTAGACGGTACCGGAATGTGCGGTGCTTGTCGTCTGGTTGTTGGAGATCAGGTAAAATTTGCATGTGTGGACGGACCGGAGTTTGACGGCCACTTGGTTGATTTTGATCAGGCTATGTCCAGACAGCAGCAGTATAAGACAGAAGAAGGTCGCGCGATGCTTGCTTTACAGGAAGGTGATACACACCACGGCGGATGCGGACATTGTGGAGGTGACAAGTAATGGGTGATGTTTTAGTAAAAGTTCCGGTCAGTGAGCAGGATCCAAAGGTTCGTGCCACTAACTTTGAAGAAGTATGTTTAGGATACAATAAAGAAGAGGCTATGGAAGAAGCATCCCGTTGCTTGAACTGCAAGAATGCACAGTGTATCAAGGGATGCCCGGTTTCCATTCAGATCCCGGATTTCATCGCAGCTGTAAAAGATGGCGACATCGAAAAGGCATATGAAGTGATCAGCGAGTCTTCTGCACTTCCAGCCGTTTGTGGACGTGTCTGCCCACAGGAGAGCCAGTGTGAAGGCAAGTGTATCCGTGGAATCAAGGGCGAAGCCGTTTCCATCGGAAAACTGGAGCGTTTCACGGCTGACTGGGCAAGAGAAAATGGCATCAAGCCACAGGGCGCTAGCGAAAAGAATGGTCACAAGGTCGCAGTGATCGGCTCCGGTCCTGCAGGACTTACCTGTGCCGGTGATCTGGCAAAACTTGGCTATGATGTTACTATTTTTGAGGCACTGCACGAAGCAGGTGGTGTACTGGTTTACGGTATTCCTGAGTTCCGTCTGCCGAAGAGCAAGGTTGTTGCCGCAGAAGTAGAAAATGTAAAGTCTCTTGGTGTTAAGATCGAGACAAATGTTATCATCGGTCGTTCCGTAACGATTGATGAGTTGATGGAAAAAGAAGGATTTGAAGCAGTCTTTATCGGCTCCGGTGCAGGTCTTCCTAGATTTATGGGAATCCCGGGCGAGCAGGCAAAGGGCGTATTCTCTGCCAATGAATTCCTTACCAGAAATAACCTGATGAAAGCATTTAAGGAAGGTTATGATACACCGATCGCACGCGGCAAGAAAGTCGTTGTTGTCGGTGGTGGTAACGTTGCTATGGATGCTGCAAGAACAGCACTCCGTCTGGGCGCAGAAGTACATATCGTTTACCGTCGTAGTGAAGCAGAACTTCCTGCACGAGTGGAAGAAGTACATCATGCAAAAGAGGAAGGCGTTATCTTTGATCTATTGCAGAATCCGACCGAGATCTTAGTAGATGAAAACGGTTGTGTCAAGGGCGTTCGTGTCATCAAGATGGAACTGGGTGAACCGGATGAATCCGGAAGAAGAAGACCGGTGGAAATTCCTGGATCTGAGTATGAGATCGAGGCAGATACCGTCATCATGTCACTTGGTACTTCTCCAAATCCACTCATTTCTTCTACGACAAGAGGACTTGATGTGAATAAGAGAGGATGCATCATCTGTGAGGACGATGGCGCAACTTCAAAAGAAGCTGTTTACGCAGGCGGTGATGCCGTGACAGGCGCAGCAACAGTTATCCTTGCCATGGGTGCAGGAAAGGCTGCTGCAAAGGGTATTCACGAATACTTCCAGAATAAATAATTTATGAGAACAGAATAAAAGAGAAAGGCGTTTGCATCTTTTGCATTCGCCTTTCTCTTTTTTGCATCATATGAAATAAGTGATCTAACGTAAGAGACAATCCAAAAGCCGGTCGTTATCCGCAGGATCCATAAAGCAGAAGCGGATATACTTGTCATTTAAGAATGGGAAAGTCGAGCAATCCCGGATCATAAGCCCTTCGCGGATGGCGCGGTCAAACAGGATACCGCTGTTTAAGTCTTCATCCATAATGCGCATGAGCATGAAATTCGCAGTCGGCTTGTATGGATGGAAACGCTTGGAATTTAGCATTGTCTGATAACAGCGGGCGCGTTCCGTGCTGATCAGATCTCTGGTCGCCTGTATATATTCGTCATCCTGAAACATGAGTTCCCCGGCGATCGCAGCAAGTGAATTGATCATCCATGGATTTTTGCGCTGGTTCATATTACGGAGCAGGTCTTCGTTGCCGGTAATGGCATAGCCGAGACGAAGACCCGGTGCAGCAAAGAATTTGCTGGTGCCGCGCAGGATGATGATATTGTTGTAGTAGGCAGTCAGTGAGACGGCACTGGTATGAGCTACATCTTCAACGAACTCGATATAGGTCTCATCGACCATGACATAGATACCATGCTCCTTGCAGACATCTAGGATGGTACGCATATCATCCAAGGAAATGCAGCTGGAGGTAGGATTGTTTGGATTGCAGAGGATCAAAAGATCAATGGAATCATCCAGTTTTGAGGTAAAGTGGGTGGTATCCAGTTTAAAACCGCTTTCCTCCTTGAGCGGATAGTAGACGGTCGTCCCTCCACCGAGAGAAACTTCTCTTTCATATTCGGAATAGGTAGGTCCTAAGATCATGGCTTTCTTTGGATGCTCGATCTGTATAAAAAGGGAGATCAGTTCGGTAGAGCCGTTGCCGACAATGATGTTTTCTTTTTCTGTGCCGACATAATCTGCCATGCACTGACGCAGGGAAGAATATTCCCGGTCAGGATAAGTCGTGATACAGTCGATATGTTTTGCCAGATGCTCCCGCAACTTCGGTGAGATACCCAGGGGATTGACATTGGCTGAAAAACTTACAATATCTTCCTTGCGGATACCGTAGATCTGCTCTATTTTTTCTAAGTCGCTGCCATGGAAATGGTCTTTATGTGTAAGCATGCTTTCCTCCTGCAAAGGACAAAGTTTATTGCATGTCCTTCTTAAATAGTTTATAATTCATTATAGTCTTTTTGCGTCGAAAATTGCAACCGACAGAAGACAAAACGGCAGGAAAAGGGTGTCATATTTGGCGAAAACGAATCTGGCTGATGTCAGAAGATAAATTTGACAACAGAAGGCCGCAGATAGCATTTTCAGAGGAGACAGTTACCGTGCGTGGCAGGCAGGGAGAACGCTTACAGGGTGAGTTTTTCATGCACTCTACCAATGAGGTCTCTATCCGGGGAATCGTCTATTCTTCCAATCCATATGTGCGCATCGTAAAGCCGCAGTTTGACGGGATGGAAGCAACGATCCGTTTTGAAGTGCTGGGTCAGGATTATCAAGAAGGGGACAGGCTTACCGGTTATTTTACCATTGTATGTAACCAGAGGGAGTGTCGCCTTCCTTTTGATGTGCAATTTGAGGCAGACCGCCTGTATGCATCTACAGGCGAGATCGCAAGTTTATCCGATTTTGCAAGTCTTGCACAGGGACATTGGGCAGAAGCCATGCAGTTGTTTTATTCGCAGGCTTTTGAAAAGTTCATTGCAAGACAGGAAAAGGCAGTCCGCATGGTCTATACCGGCTATCGTAAGGCTTTGCCGTCTTCAGCCAATTTAGAAGAATTTTTAGTGGCGGTGGGCTTAAAAGATGCCGTCGATTTTACGGTGCGCGAGCGCAAGGAAGAATTTTACCGCGTGAGCGAAAATCGCAAGGAGACCTTAGTGGTTGCCAAGAATACATGGGGCTATATTGAGATCACAGTGGAGAGTGACAGTCCTTTTGTCACTGTGGAAAAAGATCTGATTACGACAGACTATTTTCTTGGTTCTACCATGCTTCTCAATTATTATATACACAAGAACCGCATGCACGCGGGCATTAACCGTGCGCGGATCACATTCTCCTGCAAGGGAACGGTGCGTGTCATTGACATCATGGCGACCTTTGATCAGGAAGATGAAAAAAAGGAATTTCCATGGCGCAGGGATAAAGAGTGTCTGGCAGATTTGACGGATACCTACAAAGCGTATCGTTTCCGCCAGATCACGACAGGCGAGTGGTGTGATGGCTCGGTACAGATCTTAGATGAACTGTTAGAGCGCCGCCCGAATAATGCATGGTATCGCCTGATGAAGGCGCAGTGCCTGATCGTGGGCAAAAAGCGGCAGGAGGCACTTTGGATCATTTCCGATATGAAGCGGGAGATCGCAGACAAGCAGAGCGTTCTCTGGGCATATCTTTTGTATCTCTGCACCCTGATCGAGCAGGAAAAGTCCTATGTCGACCGCCTGACAAAAGAGATCGAGACTATCTTTCGAGAGCACCCGGAGGATGTCAGACTCTTCTGGTTTTTATCTTTTTTGCGGGAAGAATATATGGAAAATCCGGCGCGGAAACTCAAAGCCATTTTACAATGGATCGAAGCAGATAACGATACACCGTTTTTATATATTGAGGCATATGCCATGTATGTGCAGGATCCTTATCTTTTGCATGCCTTTGATGCGCATGCGACCAAGATCTTATACTGGGCAGCAAGACATGTGACCTTTACCAAAGATGTGGCAATGCAGGTCTTGCATGTGATGGAAAAGGTCAAAGATTTTGATCCGCACATTTTCTTGATCGCACAGAAGGCATACGAGGTGGAGCATAGCGAGGAAGCCTTTTCTGTTCTGGTATCTTATTTGTTGCGCAACCAGATGTTTCAGGAAAAGTATCTGGACTGGTATCGCGAGGCAATCCGTCTGGATCTGCGTCTGAGCGGCTTGTATGAGGCTTATATGCTTTCCATGCCGGACAACAGTACGGAAGAACTGCCGCAGATGGTGACTATGTACTTCCGCTATAGTTGCAATCTGCCATATCAAAAGAAGGCACTTCTTTATGCCAATATCATTTCGGAAAGACGCAAGGCACCGGGGCTTTATGAGCAGTATCTGCGCAACATCGAAACTTTTGCGATCGAGCAGATGAAAGCCAATCGCATGAATGACAATCTGGCGATCATCTATCAGAATGTTCTGGAGATGGGCGTAGTCGATGAGGAGATGGCGCATCTGATCTCGGGCATGGTCTTTATGAAAAAACTGGTCTGCCTTTATCCGGACATCACCCGTGCATTTATCTATCAGGAGCAGTATGAAATGCCGATCGTGATCCCGGTACAAGACCATCAGGCATGTATTCCGATCCTGCCGGGACAGTACCGGTTACTGCTTGAGACGGGGAATGGCACCCTGATCAGCGATCACAAGGCATACACCCTACAAAGGCTTATGTACCCGGAGCGTTTTATCAAGAGGCTGGAACACTTGTCACCGCTTTCCCTTCCTTTTATCCTTGCGGATTTTGCGGAGAAAAAAGAAGCGGAAGACTATACCTTGGATGATGTAAAACGCATGCAGGTATTTTTGGATTCTTCGCTGGTTTCCAAGCGTTATAAACAGGAAAAATACAGTGCATTTATTGGCTTTTTACAGGATCATTGCAGGGAAGAAGTCTTAGAAGAACATTTTGCAAAGCATGTGGACTTTGGGCAGTTGGATGCAAGAACCAGAGGTTTTGTGATCTCCTTATTCATCCAGCGGCAGGACTATGAGAGAGCCTATGCCCTCATGCAGGACTATTACGGATTGCAGGTGGATGACCGCCTGCTCTTACAGATGTGCACCGAAAGGCTGTTGACGACTGAATTTGCAGAAGATGAATTTTTACTTTCTTTGTGTGGCTATTTATTGGGACAGAAGCAGACTTCACCGGCAACGGTATCCTATCTGGCAGAAAACTATGTGGGACCAAGCCCGGATATGATCTATCTCTGGCAGGCGGCAAAAGCAGAAGAAATGTCCGTGGTGGCGCTGGAAGAAAATATTTTATTCCAGACCTTGTATGCGGAAAACTGCATGGAGGAAACGGCGGCTATTTATGCTTCCTATCTGGCGCGTGGCAAAGACCGCATGCTGATCGAGGCTTATCTGAATTACTGGGCGCATGCATATATGCTCTCAAAGGAACATGTGCCAGACAAGTTGTTTGACTATCTTTCCTATTATTTTGCAAAAGGCATCGAGTTAAAGGAAAGTTGCAATCTGGCATACATGAAATATCTATCCGGCAAGGATACCTTGGATGAAAAAGAGTTTGCCCTTTTGGATCAACTCTTGCAGTATTACATCTTGCGGAATGTCTATTTCCAGTTCTACAAGAATGTCGATCATAAACTGATCATCAAGTATCATCTGTATGACAAACATTTTGTGGAATACCGGGGCAATCCGGGAGAGCGGATCACCATCACCTATCGTTTTGATGATGGGCAGCCGATCACGGAAGAAATGATCGAGATGTACGAGGGAATCTTCGTCAAGCAGTTCGTTGTCTTTTTCGGAGAGACCATTCATTATGCCCTGTATGCAGATGCGGTAGCAGACCTGCCGGTATGTGCGGATGACCTGACCATTTCCAGTGATCTGCAGGAGGGCAATCTGGATCGCTACGATCTATTGAATGCCATGCAAAATGCCTACCTCTATCATGAAGACGGGCAGTTGTTGGAACTGATGAAGCAGTATCAGGGCTTGGATCAGGTGACAAAGGAACTATTTACGACAGTATAAGAGGCACTTATGGAACAGGAGAATGTGGGCTTGTATCTTGGTATGGATATCAGTGAAAAATATACCATGATCAGCATTTACCAACAGCATATGAAAGAGCCACAGACGATCAGCACGATCATGGGCAGCGAGTCCTATCAGATCCCGACCGCCCTTGCCAAGAAAAAGGGCGTTGGTCAGTGGTTCTTCGGACGCGAAGCAAAAGTGCGCGTTAAATCCGGGGAAGCGCTTGGCGTAGAAGATCTTCTTGATAAGGCGAGAGTTGGGGAAGAAGTCTTTTTGGAGCATGAAAAGTACGCGGCGAGTGATCTGCTTGCCATCTTTTTAAAGCGTGTCCTCTCTTTGGCAGGAAGCGCCCAAGCCATGATGCCTTTAACAAAACTTGTCATCTGTCTGGACAAGGTCAGTGTGGAATACATGGAACTCTTTTCGGCTATCATGGTAAAACTGGGGATCGAGACAGACAAACTGCTTCTGATCGACCGCAGGGAAAGTTTTTACTATTATGCACTGAGCCAGGGACCGGAGACCTTTTTACATGATGTAGTCATGTTTGACTATACTGAGTCGGATATGGTGTCCTGCCGCTTGCGGCGTAATATGCATACGACACCTCAGGTCATCAACTTAGATCAGAAAAATCATGGCAAACTCTTAGACCAAAAGGACGGCGAGTTTCAAAAGATCGCCCAGGATGTGATCGACGGACAGGTCGTTTCGGCGGTTTATCTGATCGGAGATGGTTTTGACGGAGACTGGATGAAGGCATCTTTGCAGTATCTTTGCCATACCAGAAAGGTCTTTGTGGGAAAGAATCTTTACTCCAAGGGCGCCTGTTATGCAGGCTTTATCAAGGATGGGAAGCAGGATTGGCCTTTTGTCTATATCGGAGACAATGAACTCAAGTTAAATCTCTACCTCAAGGTCTTGGTGGGCAATGAAATGCAGTTTTTTACTCTGATCACAGCTGGACAGTCCTGGTTTGACGAGGTGGGCGAATGTGAGGTCATTTTGGACGGAACACCGGAGATCGAGGTCTGGATCCAGCGTCCGGAGAGCAGGGAGGCTCACGTAGAACTTTTGGAATTGACGGACATGGTAGAAAGAGAACGCAGGACCAGCAGGCTTCGTATTACGGCAGAACCGATCTCTGACCGTAAGATCAAGATCACGATCCGTGACTTAGGCTTTGGGGAGATCGCACCATCGTCCAACCGTACATGGGAGCATACCGTCTGTCTGGAAGAATAAGGAGGCATCCGATGGGTGAATTGATTTTATGTAGACAATCCATAGCAGCCAATCCTTATTTTATCGAGGATGGCGCGCTGAATGTCTATTCTTTGGAAGAATTGAGTTATTATATTGCACACAATGTTTATCTTTTAAATGCAGAATTTGCATCCAAGGAACTCTGTCTGTGGATCGGCGGGGAACTGGGGGCACGCGATCTGGAAAAGCAGTTATTGGATACCCTATCCAATCAGGCACCGTTGCATATTTTTATCGGACAGATTCTAAATTACAGTGGTTATCTGACCAGTGTGGAGATCCGTGACCTGCTGCAGGCGATAGCGTCTTTTGAGAACAAGAGTCCGACAGAGTGCCAGAAAATGCGGGCAGACCGCCTGATGGAAAAAGATAAGATTGTGGATGCTATTTTTGAATATGAAAAGATGTTAGATGACCCGGCGGTCACACATGGACCGACCGCTTTTGAAGGAGATATCTGGCATAACTTGGGCGTTGCCTACGGAAGGTTGTTTTTCTTTGGCGAGGCATCCCTCTGCTTTGAGGAGGCTTACAAGCGCAACCACAAAACGCAGTCGCTCCGGTCTATGCTGGCGGCACTGCGCTGCAACAAGGATCAGAAGCATTTCGACGAACTGGTAGACAAATACTTTATCCCGCAGGATATGGTAGATGAGATCTGCGAGGAAGTCACCATGCTCAGTACCCTCGAAGAGATCCATGTTTTCGATGAAAAAATACAAAAGGCACTTGCGACCGAAACGGGCAGATCACAGGTGATCGGATCTATTTTGAGCAGTTGGAAAGTCGATTACAATCACTTGTGTCGCATTTAAAAAGACAGCAGCTGGGAGAAAGGCATGTTATTTTTTGGAAAGAAACGAAAAAAAGAACAGGAGATCGATGAGGCTTTTGCCAAGGTATATCAGGAGATCGAGACCATCGACAACTGGAATGATCCCAAGAAGTTGGAACACTACATTTTGGATTCCTGTGAGCAGATCATTGCCTTGACCAAAGAGATCGAGGAAGAAAAGGCAGAATACCGTGTTGTCACTTCCTATCTGACGGATATCCAGACCATTGAGGGGCTGCCGGATGAGACCAGACAGGCAATCCGGGAAGCGGCATCCAATATCGAGCAGTTGAATGCTGCGCGTCAGGCTTATGAGAATGC
>ERZ773170.2111-NODE-2111-length-12818-cov-6.371621_pt1 | contig 12818 bp, 10 predicted proteins | sample MGYA00581002_ERZ773170 | MGnify/ENA primary metagenome ERZ773170 (study PRJEB29015, sample SAMEA2737811) | human gut metagenome | biome: human gut; feature: human-associated habitat; material: faeces | place: China | collected 2012 ... | reverse complement strand
GTATGCAGCAGAACGGTCTACCTTTGTACAGTCTTTACCGGAGAAAGCCCCACCGCCATGACGTGCATATCCGCCATAAGTATCTACGATAATCTTTCGTCCTGTTAAACCACTGTCTCCATGTGGTCCACCGATTACAAATCTTCCTGTTGGGTTAATGAAGAACTTTGTATTCTCGTCAACCATATCTCGTGGAAGAATTGCATCAAAAACGTATTTCTTAATATCTTCATGAATCTGTTCCTGTGTTACATCCGGATCATGCTGTGTAGAAAGAACAACAGCATCTAAACGATCTGGCTTGCCATTCTCGTCATATTCTACAGTAACCTGTGTCTTTCCGTCTGGTCTTAAGTAAGAAAGTGTACCATCTTTACGTACCTTAGTAAGTTGAAGTGCCAACTTATGAGCCAAAGAAATCGGATAAGGCATGTAATCTTCTGTCTCGTTGGTAGCATAACCAAACATCATACCCTGATCTCCGGCACCGGTATCCAGATCATCTGTCAAAGAACCCTTCTTTGCCTCTAAAGCCTTATCAACACCCATAGCAATATCTGCTGACTGCTGGTCTAATGCAACCATAACAGCACAGGAATTGCCATCGATACCCTTCTTACCATCATCATAACCGATATCAAGAACCGTCTTACGAACGATTGCAGGAATATCAAGTTGTGCCTTTGTGGTTATCTCGCCTGTTACAAGTACAAATCCGGTACATGCTGCTGTCTCGCAGGCAACACGGCTCATTGGATCCTGTTCCATACAAGCATCTAAGATTGCATCTGATACAGCATCACAGACCTTGTCCGGATGTCCTTCTGTAACAGACTCTGAAGTAAATAATAATTTTTCCATTTTCTTCTTCCTTTCTGTATTACCCTTTGGTTCCTTTTTAACGCCTTAAAAGAAGCATTAAAAAAATCCGCCATAAGCGGATTTAATTGTCTAAGATAATCAAATCCCTTATTGTTCGAGTTACTCGCTCAGGTAGGCACCTTCCATCTTCCGGGGTTGCCGTGGTTTCATCGATCCTATGTATCTCCGCCACTCTGAATAAGAGAAAATACGATATGGAATTTTCAAATCTGTGACTTTCATCAGTGATGACTTTACACCCCATATGGGTATTTGTCAAGAAATCCCCCTATACAATTCCTGCATTTTGTAGTCGTCCCCTAGTCTTACCCCGCAATCTGTATATATTTGCCCATTTTGGCATTTTTCTTTGGCTTTCGACGCAAATCGTCAGAAAACTATTGCCAGATGGGAGATATTACATATATAATATTTCTGTGTGTATAATTTTCTTTCATTTACGAAGCAATTACACACCTTTGGGGGAAGAACATAATATGATAAAAGTAAGCGTAAACCGATTACAAGCCGGCATGGTCGTTGCCAAGCCGATCGTTACAAAAAGAGGACAGACCATCGCATCTGCCGGGGCCAGTCTGACATCACAGTTGATCGCCAAGTTATCCTTTTACCGGATCCAGACCGTTATGATCGATGAAAATTCGATCCCACAGGAGATCCGCGAACAGGCAGTCACACTGGAAGTTGCCGAGCCAAAGCCAGAGGCTCCTGCCCAAAAGCCGGTCGCAAAACCGGTCACAGAGCAAAAGACAGAGACTCCGCACCCGCAGGTCCATCCGCTCGAGACAACGTCGCATAGACAGCGCATACAGTCTACGCCGCAGTTTCAGGCATTTCAGACCTCTTATACACGCAATATGATCTCTCTGAAAGAGGATTTTGATCTCATCATTGCAGGACAGGTTGACAGTGCATGTGACCATCTTCTGTCCGAGGCAGCATCCTTATTTGCTTCCAAGACTTCCTTGGAACTTTTTGACATGATACATACCATGCGTTCTGTCGATGATTCCGTCTACGCCCATTCTTTGAATGTCGCTTTGATCTCCAGAGCCATCGGTAAATGGATGCAGTTCTCCAAGGAAGATTTGAACACCCTGACCTTGGCAGGGCTTTTACATGATATCGGCAAAACCCAGATCCCTCCTGAGATCTTAAATAAACAGGGAAAACTGACCGATGAGGAATTTGACATCATCCGTTCCCATGCCAAACTGGGACACAAGATCTTAAAGGACACCGACCTGGATCTTCGTATCAAGTTGGCAGCCTTACAACATCACGAACGTTATGACGGATCCGGTTATCCACGCGGTCTGGAATCCGATGAAATCGATACTTTTGCTTCCATCGTTGCCATCGCTGATGTATATGATGCCATGACGGCAGCACGCTCTTACCGTGCTCCCAAATGTGCTTTTCAGGTCATTGCCGCTTTTGAAGATGACGGTTTCCAGAAGTACAACCCAAAAGTCATCTTTACCTTTTTGCAGCGTGTGGCAGCCTGCTACAACAACAGCCGTGTCCTTCTAAGTGACGGCACCGCCGGACAGATCGTGTATCTCAACAAAAATACCTTATCCCGTCCGATCGTCGACACTGTCGAGCATGGCTTGATTGACTTATCCCAGTCTGCCAACAAGGATCTGTTCATCAAGGCGATCCTTTAACATTTCTTATAAAATCAAAAACGGCTATCTTTATCACATACATGACAAAGATAGCCGTCTTTTTATCTTTTGATCTAGGAAACCCGAAGCATAAACTTCTGGATCTCTTTTTCGCAATTTGTCCGTTCGATCTGTGCGCCCAGACTGCGCAACTTGATCTCGAAATCCTCATAACCGCGCTGGATGAAATGAATATCTTCCACGATGGTAATGCCATCTGCTGCAAGCCCGGCGATCACAAGGGCTGCACCTGCACGCAGATCCGGTGCACTCACGCGCGCACCTGTGTATTCCTTAATGCCACGGATAATGGCAATATTGCTCTCCACCTTGATATCTGCTCCCATGCGGGAAAGTTCATCCACGTACTTGAAGCGGTTCTCAAAAATGCTCTCGGTAACGGTAGACGTACCATCCGCCATACCAAGCACAACCGTCATCTGCGGCTGCATATCTGTCGGAAATCCCGGATACGGAAGCGTCGTGATCTGGGTATGAGTCAAGCCCTTGTTGGCAACAATACGAACAGCATCATCAAATTCCTCGATCATACAGCCTGCCTCGATCAACTTGGCAGATGTAGCTTCCAAATGCTTTGGAATAACATTTTTGATCAGGACATCACCCTTGGTCGCTGCTGCCGCGCACATAAAGGTTCCCGCCTCGATCTGATCCGGAATGACAGAATAAGATGTCTTGTGTAACTTTTCCACACCTACGATACGGATCACATCCGTACCTGCACCACGTATATTGGCACCCATGCTGTTTAAGAAGTTGGCAACATCTACGACATGCGGCTCCTTAGCGGCATTTTCGATCACGGTCTTGCCCTCGGCAAGTGCCGCTGCCATAAGTACATTGATCGTAGCACCGACAGATACCTTATCCATGTAGATATGGCTGCCTACCAGATGGTCTGCCTTTGCAGAGATCAAGCCATAACTGATGTCCACATCAGCGCCCAGTGCCTTGAATCCTTTGACATGCAGGTCGATCGGTCGGCTGCCGATCACGCAGCCACCCGGCAATGCTACTTCTGCTCTTTTGTATTTTCCAAGTAAGGCTCCCAGAAGATAATAGGAAGCACGGATCTTTTTGATGTATTCATAATCTACGTTCAACTGTCCGATGGTTGATCCGTTGATGCGCGCTGTGTGTCGGTCTACGCGCTCTACCACTGCGCCGATATCGCTCAAAGCATCCAGCATGATGTTGATATCCCGCACATCCGGCAGATTATCTATGGTCACTGTCTCATCCGTCATAATGGACGCTGCAAGAATTGCGAGCGCTGCATTCTTGGCACCACCGATCTCTACTTCCCCTACGATCGGATTTCCCCCCTTGATTACGAATTGTTCCATATAATACCTCGTTACTCATTTATTCCAAAGGCTCTCGCCTATATTTACCCATTGATAAAAGACATTATAGCACATACTACATCATATGCACCAGTAAATCTTGCGTCACTTGAAAAAGTCAATCTATTTGCCACATACAAACTGACTGCGATACAATTTCGCATAATATCCGTTCTTCTCCAACAATTCCTGATGATTTCCCTGTTCTAAGACCTTACCGTCCTGCATATAGAAGCTATCGCCAGATACTTTGTATGCGTCCGCTAATTTTGTGATGTAGTGAGTTGTCCCGTCGCTGTCTGTTTCAGCGATTGTCTTTGTAACCCATGTACGAGTAGCTTCGGCAGGGAGATTGTCTTTATTATAGAAGCCAGCATAATACTTCCATGTAAATTCCGCGCCTGCTAGAGAAGCGTTCCCTTGCGGATTGTTTTTCTGTGTTTCCATGTCAATCTTGAAAAGCTCAATCAAAGTGTCCGTTACTTTTGGCGTATCAGATACTTTCAAAGTCGCTGTCTTTCCAGCTTCAACCTTTAAGGAATATACAGTTTTATCTACCTTATATCCTGCTGGTGCGGATAATTCCTTGATATAGATTGTGCCTGCTTTTACCTCTACAACATCTGTATTTCCGTTTTTATCAGTCGTAAGGGTGGCAAGCTGTTTTGTGCAGTCCTTATCAGCAAAGACACCGTATGTTGCACCAGCAATAGAGTAATTTTCGTTACCGTCTGTAATGCTGGTATTACTGGAAGTCTTTTGCAGTTTCGCATTTCCGACATTCAGCTTCGCCCAGAATTGTCCCAATTCCTGCCCCTCGCCAGAGTAGATATAACCGCCACATTCATAGCGTCCTTTATTCTCTTTGACAAAGGCTTTTGCACCAGCGAAAACTTCGTCCTGCGTTGCCTTTGGAATTTCATCATAAGAAGCTCGCACGTTATCACATTGCCAGCCAAGATGTACGCTCAATCTCTGCCAGACTACACATTGTTCCAACAGATAGACTTGCTTGTAGTTCAGTTCCTTGTGAGCTTCGCCATACTGTTTGACATACTCTAAGGATAACGCCACATCTGAAATCTGGTCGGCACTCATGCGTGAGCTTGCGTCAGCTCTGGTCTTGTAGCCATTCTTAAAATCTGTATTGATGTCGATACAATAGGCAGTTTCGCCCTCAACTTTCATCATGCCTTCATTGAATGTAGAACCAATAGAACCGTCATTCATTACTTTTTCAATGATACCGACACGCTCTGCACTTTCCGTCCAGTATTGCTTACTTTCTGCATGAACGGGTGTAGTCGGTAAAGCAGTAACGACAGTTGCAAGAGCTAAGAAGCCCGTACACAATCGTTTCCATGTCTTTTTCATAAATCTAATGCTCCTTTCATTTTGGGTAAAAAAATAGACGCTCATTTCTGAACGTCTACATTACTGAAAGGCTTGTCCTCTCACACATATTCTATTTTAATAGGTACAACAGTTGCCTTTCTCCTTGTATTTTCGTTGTTTTCATCACTTGCGTTATCTACAACCTCCATGTCCTGCATCAAGCATAATAGAATAAGGCATAGTTATTTCTCCGTTGATGGATCTTTTCTATATATTATATGAAAAACAGGCAGAAAAGGTCAAAGCCGGTGAGGAAAGGAACTGACAGAATGAAAGGAAAAGTGCTGGCAGAAGAAAAAGCTGATCGAATACAAGGAAAGAGTTTTCAAAAACCTATGGATTTTGTGGGAAATACATATTAAAATAAAATCCAACAGGAAGGGAGATGCGGAAATGATTTACTTGGATAATGCGGCAACTACGATGCGGAAACCACCACAGGTAGTGCAGGCTGTGGTGAAAGCACTGGAATCAATAGGAAATGCAGGAAGAGGGGCATATCATGCGTCTTTGGATGCATCCCGGATCATCTATGATACAAGAGTAAAACTGGTAGAGTTTTTTGGCGGAGACCATGCGGAGCAGGTCGCGTTTACTGCAAATTCAACAGAAAGCCTGAATCTTGCCATCAAAGGACTCTTTTATCCGGGCGATCATATTATCACAACAGCACTGGAACATAACTCGGTTCTGCGTCCCTTGTATGAAATGGAAGAAAAAGGAACAGAACTGACAATTCTGAAGAGTGATGAAAAGGGATGCATTTCTTATGAAGAGATGGAAAATGCGATCCGTGAAAATACCCGGGCGATCATTTGCACGCATGGCTCAAATGTGACCGGGAATCTGCTGGATCTGACGAAAATCGGAAAAATAGCAAAGAGGCATGGACTACTCTTTATCGTGGATGCGTCTCAGACAGCAGGAGTATTTCCAATCAACGTAAAGCAGATGCAGATCGATGTTCTCTGCTTTACCGGTCATAAAGGACTGCTTGGACCGCAGGGAACAGGTGGACTTTATGTAAAAAAGGGGATTGAGATCCGTCCGTTGAAAAGTGGCGGAAGTGGAGTACAGTCATATAGTAAAAGGCATCCCCGGCAGATGCCCACTGCTTTAGAGGCAGGGACATTAAATGCACATGGGATCGCAGGTCTGCACGCAGCACTGGATTATCTGACGGAAACCGGGATTGATACGATCCGTGAAAAAGAACAGGCATTGATGTGGGAATTTTATGAAAAAGTCAGAAAAATTCCAGGGGTGATCGTATATGGCGATTTTTCCGGGAAAGAACGCTGTCCCATCGTGACACTTAATTTTGAGGATGTTGATTCGGCAGAACTCAGTGATGCCTTATTCACAGAGTATGGGATTTCAACAAGACCGGGAGTTCACTGTGCACCGCTCATGCATGAGGCACTGGGGACAGTGGGACAGGGAGCGGTACGGTTCAGCTTTTCCCACTATAATACAGAGAAGGAAATTCTGACAGCAGTAGAGGCACTGAAAGAACTGGCAGAACTATAAGAAAGATGCTTTGCGAGTCATCGCGTAATTCAGAGAATCTGCCGCAGGCAGCTTCTCTTGCATACTTTGGTAATAAAATACAGCACCTGGTGGAAATAAATCCACTACAGGTGCCGTATTTTTATATCAGAGGCTTACACTTCATGTTCGGAAGAAACTTTCTGCTCAGAAGAATCATCAGAAGAAACGGCTGCAGTCTCTGTATGCGTATCAGAAGCAGTTACATCGGATTCCGGTAAATAAATATGAACGCTTTCTACGCGGTTCTTATCCAGTTTTTCAACGACGAGCCGGATGCCATCCTCCGTCATCACTTCATCTCCGGTCGCCGGGAGACGATCAAGATGTTCGATAATAAATCCGCCGAGAGAATCATAATCTTCGGACTCCAGCCTTGTATTCAGATGATCGTTCACATCATCCAGGCTCATAGAACCTTCAATGATATATTCCCGGTCAGAAATCTGCTGAACCAGTTCATCTTCTTTTTCATCATACTCGTCGTGGATCTCACCAACGATCTCTTCCAGGATATCCTCCAGTGTGATGAGTCCTGCCGTTTCGCCATATTCATCCAGCACGATGGCAATATTAAAGGTAGAATCCCTCATCTCAACGAGTAATTCAGAAATATTTTTATATTCGTAAGTGAAATGCGGCTCACGAAGAAAATCTCTCATATGAAACTCGGTATTTGCATCATAAAGAAGCAGATCCTTCATATTAATGATACCGACGATGTTGTCCTGCGTTCCCTCGTAGACCGGAAGACGGGTAAACTTATCTTCACGGAAAATATCGATCAGTTCTTCATAAGTATTGTCTACACTGGCAAAGGTGACATGGACTTTTGGAACCATGATATCTTTGGCATTGGCATCTCCCAGATCAAATACATTGTAGATCATTTCCTTTTCATCGGATTCAATCACGCCATCCTCGTGGCTGACATCTACGATTGTACGAAGCTCTTCTTCAGTCATTGCATTATTCACGGCATCAGGATCAACATGCATGATCAGCATGATCACACGGGAGAATAAATTAATGATGAAGATGAAAGGTGTCATGACCGTCATAAAAAACTTGAAAAATGGAATATAACGGAGCGTGACCTTCTCTGCATTGAGCGTTGCATAATTCTTCGGGGTAATCTCTCCGAATACGAGGATCGCAACAGTCAGTACGGCAGTTGCGATACTGACCATATAACCGCCAAAATGATAGGCAAGTGAAGTAGCAAGCGAAGAGGCAGAGATGTTCACGATATTGTTGCCGATCAGTATGGCACTGAGCATCTTCTGGGTATGATTCTCCGTAATATCAAGAACCATGGCAGCACGCTTATTTCCCTCGTCTGCAAGGGAACGGAGACGAATCTTATTCACCGCCATCAATGCTGTCTCGTTAGATGAGAAAAATGCTGAAAGGATCAGCAGGATAATCAATATAATCAGTTGGAAAGTGTCACTCGCGTCCACTTGAAATAATCACTCCTTTTGTATGATAAAAGTCAATTTAGATATACTCAATCAGTATACACTTTTTTCAGCTGATTTGCAAGTGGCAGCACAGTCTGGCGAGTGTGACCTGTTATTTTGGAGCTGTTCTTTTGCAAAATGATGCAGATTCTGCTTTGAGTCACTTTTCTCAGACTATTTTATGAAAAGGGTGGCTTTACTTTAAATGTGGCGTGGTGTATGATGTTTACAACACTTAACAGAAAAGAAATGGAGTAAAAATATATGGATTTATACAGCAGTCTGTGTACGATTACGAAGGAAGAAAATATTTTGAGAGACGAACCGATGTGCCGACATACGACTTTTCGTGTGGGCGGACCGGCAGATTATTTTGTTACGCCACAGTCAGTGGAAGAAATCCGGGGGACACTTGCATTATGCCGGAAGGAGAATGTTCCTTATTATATTATAGGAAATGGAAGCAATCTGCTTGTCGGTGACGGTGGATTCCGGGGAGTTGTTCTTCAGATTTTTAAAAAGATGAATGATGTCCGGGTAGAGGGTGAAAGAGTGACTGCTCAGGCGGGAGTGCTTTTGTCAAAAGTGGCAAGTGCAGCATACAATGCATCACTGACCGGTCTGGAATTTGCAGCGGGGATTCCGGGTACACTGGGCGGAGCAGTACGGATGAATGCAGGTGCTTACGGAGGTGAGATGAAGCAGGTGCTGGAGAGTGCAGTTGTCCTGACGCAGGAGGGCGAGCTTCTGACGATTCCGGTGGAAGAACTGGGACTTGCTTACCGTACCAGTGTGGTAGAAAAGAAAGATTATGTGGTGGTAGAAGCAACACTCAGACTGAAAAAGGGTGAGCAGGCAGCGATCCGTGAGATGATGGATGATCTGAAGCAGCGGAGAGTGACAAAGCAGCCGCTGGAATTTGGAAGTGCAGGCAGTACATTTAAGCGTCCGGAAGGCTATTTTGCCGGAAAGCTGATCGAGGATGCGGGACTGCGGGGATTTCGTATTGGGGATGCACAGGTTTCTGAAAAGCACTGCGGATTTGTTATCAACAGGGGAAATGCTACAGCAGCCCAGGTCTGCGAGCTGATGCAGGAAGTTGTAAAGAAAGTGAAAGAGACTTCCGGAGTGACGCTGGAGCCGGAAGTGAAAAGGATAGGAGAGTTTTAGGATGCGTTTTGTTATCGTTACGGGAATGTCGGGAGCAGGAAAGTCTACGGCTCTGAAGATGCTTGAGGATATGGGATATTTTTGCGTGGACAATCTGCCGATCCCGCTTCTTCCGGGATTTGTCCAGATGTTGCAGAATACAGATACAGAGATGAAAAAAGTAGCTTTGGGACTGGATGTGAGAAGTGGACAGGATCTTTCCGGACTGAAGGAAAATCTGGAAGCAATGGATCGTGACCGGATCGGATATGAGATCCTTTTCCTTGATGCGAATGATGCAGTACTCGTGAAGCGTTACAAGGAGACGAGGAGGCAGCATCCTTTAAGCGGATCGGGAAGAGTGGATACCGGAATTGCGAAAGAAAGAGAAAAGATTCTTTTCCTTAAAATGAAGGCGACTTATATTTTAGATACCAGTAAAATGCTGACCAGAGAGCTTCGGATCGAGCTGGAAAAGATCTTTGTGGATGGACAGAGTTTCTGCAATCTTTATATTACGGTTATGTCGTTTGGGTTCAAATATGGGATTCCGCAGGATGCGGATCTTGTCTTTGATGTGCGTTTTCTGCCGAATCCGTATTATATTGATACATTGCGGGAGAAGACCGGGAATGAGGCGGAAGTGCAGGATTATGTGATGCAGAATGATAAAGGAAGGATTTTCCTTGATAAGCTGAAAGACATGATGGAATTTCTGATCCCCAATTATATTCTTGAGGGAAAGAATCAGCTTGTGATCGCAATCGGATGTACCGGAGGAAAGCACAGATCAGTTACACTGGCGAATGCACTTTACCAGCTTCTGGATCAGGAAGAAAGTTATGGGGTGCGTATCGAACATCGTGATATCGGGAAAGACAGCATCACGAAAAGAAAGTAAAAGGTGGGAAAAATGTCGTTTTCCGGTAAAGTAAAAGAAGAACTGGCAGGAAATATCAGTCCGGCAAGACATTGCCGGATCGCAGAACTGGCTGCGTTTATAGGAATGTGCGGAACGGTTGCAATCAACAGTTTTGACCAGTACAGCATAAGAATCCATACAGAAAATTTACTTGTGGCAAGAAAAGTCTTTACATTGATCCAAAAAACCTTTAATATAAAGGCTGATGCCTCTGTAAGAAGGAATATCAGTAAGCAGACTGTGTCCTATGCAGTTGTGATCCGCAGGCATGAAGATGCACTGAGGATTCTGCAGGCAACAAAGATGACGGAAGAATATGAGGATAATGGAGAGAGTATTCATGCGGTAGATCCGCTGATCGTACAGCAGACCTGTTGTAAGAGAGCATTTTTGAGAGGTGCCTTTCAGGCATCGGGCTCCATGAGTGATCCGAATAAATCTTATCATTTTGAGATTGTCTGTTCTACAGAAGAGATGGGAAAGCAGGTCTGTACTCTGATGCAGAGTTTTTCAATGGATGCAAAGACGGTTCTGAGGAAGAAGTCTTATGTAGTTTATCTGAAAGAGGGATCGCAGATCGTAGATATATTGAATATCATGGAAGCACACGTTTCTCTGATGGAACTTGAAAATGTCAGGATCTTAAAAGAGATGCGTAATACAGTAAACAGAAAAGTGAATTGCGAAACTGCCAATATCAATAAGACTGTATCAGCGGCAGTCAAGCAGGTTGAGGATATTACATATCTGAAGGAAACAATTGGTTTTGAGAATCTGCCGGAAGGGCTTGTGGAGGCTGCTCTTGCCCGCCTTGCAAACCCTGATCTGACATTAAAAGAGCTGGGAGCTATTCTGAATCCCCCTGTCGGAAAGTCCGGTATCAACCATCGACTGCGTAAGCTGAGTGAACTGGCAGATAAAGTGAGGCAAGAACAAGGAGGATTATTATGATTAAAGAATCTGTTGTAGTAAAAGCTGACCCTGGATTTGATGGACGTCCAATCGCACTTCTTGTACAGGAAGCAAGCCAGTATGCAAGTACAGTGTATATTCAGGTTGGAGAAAAGCATATCAATGCGAAAAGTATTATGGGGATGATGAGTCTGAACCTGATCGGTGGTGAGGAGATCACTGTCGTGACAGAAGGGGAAGATGAGGAAAAAGCAGCAGAGGGAATCAAATCTTTTTTTGCAACAGTAGGATAAGTTCCTGATAGAAGAGAAGTTAAGAGGGTTGTGCTGGAAAGTGCAGCCTTCTTTTATCTTAAATTTGGAGGTCTGTGAGTATGAAGAAGATGTTATTTATTTATAATCCTAATTCAGGCATGGGGCTTCTGAAGCCGAAGCTCTCAGATGTGCTGGATATTTTTGTGAAAGGCGGATATGAAGTAACGGTCTATCCGACCCAGAAATATCATGATGCCGTAAGAAAGATGGCAGAATACGAGGAGCAGTATGATCTTGTGGCATGCAGTGGAGGAGACGGAACGCTGGATGAAGTTGTTACGGGGATGATGAAGCGGGAGGACAAAGTACCGATCGGATATATCCCGGCCGGAACAACGAATGACTTTGCAAGCAGTCTTCATATTTCCAAAAATATGCTGGAAGCGGCAGATACAGTTGTGAATGGAGTGCCGTTTGCGTGTGATGTGGGAGAGTTTAATGAAGATTACTTTGTCTATATTGCAGCATTTGGACTATTTACAGATGTTTCTTATGAGACGAAGCAGAGTATGAAAAATGTGCTGGGACATCTGGCATACATATTAGAGGGAACGAAACGTATTTTTAATATTCCTTCTTATCGGATCAAAGTGACCCATGACGGAGAGACCATTGAAGATGAATTTATTTACGGAATGGTAACCAACTCCCGTTCGGTGGGGGGATTTAAAGGAATTACAGGAAAGAATGTAGTCTTTGATGATGGGAAATTTGAAGTAACACTGTTCAAGACACCAAGGAATCCAATGGAACTGAACGAGATCCTGGGGGCGTTGGCACTGAGAAAGATCAACCCGAAGCGGATGTACTCTTTTAAGACAAATGAGGTTCATTTTGAGACAGAAGAGGAAATTCCATGGACGTTGGATGGTGAATTTGGCGGAGTGCATGAAGAAGTAGTGGTAAAAGACTGTCAGAAAGCACTTGAGATCATGGTAAAGCCGGAAGTCATTGAGGATGTCTCCGAGAAAAAAGGAACAGAATAAAGCAGAGGATAGTATCGAGCTGAAAAGGAAGAAATTTCAGAAAATATACCAATATAAACTGAATTGAAGAAATTTTTAAAAATATTAAAAAAAATGAAAAAAGTACTTGCATTTTAAAAAAAAGTACTATATAATCATACTTGCTTGTGACGAAAGAAAGTACAGGCAAGTAAATATGGCTCCGTGGTCAAGCGGTCAAGACGCTAGCCT
>ERZ773170.2098-NODE-2098-length-12877-cov-61.074481_pt1 | contig 12877 bp, 7 predicted proteins | sample MGYA00581002_ERZ773170 | MGnify/ENA primary metagenome ERZ773170 (study PRJEB29015, sample SAMEA2737811) | human gut metagenome | biome: human gut; feature: human-associated habitat; material: faeces | place: China | collected 2012 ... | reverse complement strand
AGCTCTTTACTGCAATTGAGATTGCCATTGAGATTGCTTGCGGATTTTAGGTTTTACAAGAGCTATCGCAAATAAGAATCCTAATAATGACGGAACTTTCAGAGGAGAATTTGCTGATGAAGCCATCATTCACACACCAGATAGTTTATACGAAAAAGCACTTGTAGTTTTCGGATCATTGTATACGGTAACCGATGGAACACGTGTGGGTAGCTTAAAAGACAATTTCTTTTATAGAGAAAACGGGTATACCTACAAAATATATCCAAATGCTTCCTATGCAACTATCGCAGATATTCCTGATGAAGAGACAGTAAAGTTTCCCGCAGAAATAATATGTTCACAAGTCTCTTATCCAATAACTAACTTTGAAAACGACAAATATACAAGTTACAAAAAAAACTTAAGGCACATATATTTCACCACATTCTTTAAGGCAAACATCAGCTGCAATTATAACGCAGTAACAGCCCATGTCCCAGAAAGCCTATGGGATCAAGCGATTAAAGATGGTGAGTACGGAAAAATCACAGACGAAAAACGTTTGGCTTTGGACAATACAATCCATAACATAATAGGAAGCGTCAATAATCCTCAAGGCTTCTATGATGTGGATGGTGACGGCAATATGGAAGTTTTTGGTGTAAAAAGCAACAAGAGCGAAAATGGGCGATATTATACCTTATTGGTCACTACAACCAAAGGCGATGTAAAAAGAGACTCTGAAAGAATTTCTTCCTATTTTAAAATGGGCATGTATGATAAAGAGGGATTACCTCTTATCATAGAAAACAATCCTTTGAAAGTATTTAGTTATGCCGAAAACAGATATCTTTTAGAAAAAGAAGGCGTAATGAATACAACACAAGCTGACATTAATGGCGATGGCAAAAAAGAAATTCTACAAGGACCAGACAATGGATATAAAATTATTGACTGGAATAATCCTTATTATCGAATGACAAAAGATGGGACTTTTGTTACAGACAAACTAAATGTCACTTCTGATACGACTGTTGTCAATTCGATGATGCTGGATGACTATACTCCGAACTCTGGTACAATAGAAAAACCAAGTAGTTATAGTGGTTCTGCTACTGGCATTGGTTATCCTGGACAAGGTATGTTTGTTGAAGCCAAACCTGCTCCAGACTGGAACGACTGGCAAGAGTATGACAATATTACTTCGGAAACATCTCAAGCCAAGCAAGTAATAACCAATAATGGAAAAGCCACACGCGCCATGGCAATATCATCAGGCTATCTTTCTGCTGCAGATGTCAATGGCGACGGTATGATTGATTTATATGATGGCAACAACATCTATTATAATTTAGGCAGAAACAAGTTCTTTAAGAGTCCTCACAAAGGAACTATCTATTCTGCCGACCTAACTGGCAACGGTCTTCTCGACTTTATCGACTTTGGCAACAAGCAGGTTGACCTCTACCTCAGCATGGCAGAGAACAGCGACATGCAGGTAAAGACATTGCTTAAGAATACCGCCATCAGCAACACCTTCTTTGGTGACTTCGACAAAGACGGAGATGTGGACATTCTCTTTGTTATCCCAGGCAGCGACTATACCATTTTCCAATTCTACCGCAATGACGGAAATGGTGTGTTCAAGCCGAAGGATACAGACCTTGACGGTGCTTATACTTGCATCGCCTGCAACGACTATGATGGTGATGGTCTTTATGAGATTCTTGCCAAGAACAATGACACTCAGAAGGAAAACTATGTTTTGTTTAAGCTAAACAAGAACTGGACAGTAACAGCCACCAACCTCACAGAAGACAAAAATCCCTCTGTTGAAGCCATCGGAGATTTCTGTAATAATGGTAAAATGGAATTAGTAACCTACAACTTCCGTTATTACATCTACCAAGAGATTCCAAACAACAAGGTCAACACTCGTCCTGAGAAAATGGAGAAGCCTTCTGCCGTAGCCTACGCAGACGCCGGCAAGCTCAAGATTTCATGGACCCGTGGCAAGGACGCAGAAACATCAGCTTGCGATTTGACATACGAACTCCGCATCGGAAGCGAAAGCGGTAAGGGAGACATTTATTTCGGCAAGTCGAATGCCGATGGCACACGTCGTGTCTTGGAAGACGGAAACATGGGTCGTGCCCTCAAATACATGTTTGACACCAACAATCTGAGCGAAGGTAAATATTATATTGCCATTCAAGCCATAGACGCAGGTGGATTAGGTGGTCCTTGGAGCGACGAACTCGTGTACGATCACAAGCTTTCAGCTCCTGCCATCAACAATCTTAGTGAAGGTTATTGCACATCAGACACAATCACATTAACCGTACAGAATCCAAGGAATGATGCAACCTATGAGTGGTCTCTAAGTAATGGCACAGTTATTTCACAAAACGATAATGGTAGTATAGTACAAGTAATATTCGAGAATGCAGGTGAGCAGAAAGTTGGTCTTACTATGACCTTAGGCGAAAAGCAATATCAGACAAAGGAAGCCAAAATTATTCTGGCACCTTTCAAGTATGAACCTCTCAAGGCTGCGGATTCAGACTATCAGCTATTCACCGATGCCAATCTACAAATAGAATATCTTGATATCAACCAAGATGGTATCGCGGAAGTATATTCTTATTGGAGAGCCCCATATTCGGATAAAAAGGACCAAATGGGTTTCTTCGAGAGGAGCGAAAACAATACATGGTCAAAAGTCAGAAAGACATGGAATTCTGATTTGAGGCATAACACAATTAGAATATGCGACATCAATCATGATAGCTATCCTGATTTTGTCACAGATGAGACTAAAGGTAATGTATTCTATAATAGTGGAGAAGGTGACAAAACCTTTGAATACGAAACAACAGATACTAACTTTGACCAGGTAGGCAAGTTTTATATAGATGTAAATAATGACGGAAGACTGGGTACATGGGTGGATAATTATTATTCATATGATTATTCTGGAGCTGGATTATACACCCAAGAGGAAAATTCCTACAATCTAACACACCTTCCTTATTATATCTATGGTGGAATCTTTGACTTCGACCGTGATGGTGGTATTGATTTCTGGATAAAAAACATAAATCATGACCGTCAAAAGGCAGAATGTCTTGTATACTTTAAGACGCCAGGTATTAGTAATACCTTTACGACAGAGGGAAAAGTATTCTACGAGAACGATCACAAATTCTATATGGCAGGCTTCGCCGACTTCAATAACGATGGTTATGTAGATGGTTACTACTTCGACAAACCCGAAGGACAAGACTATTACAACATGGTTATTGTCAAGGGTAAACCGATGAGCGAGTGGCCTTGCAAGGAAACTATTGTCATCCCTGTAAAATCAGATTATAACATCAAATTATTAGATTTTGATAACAATGGTTATCTCGACATTTGCGACGGAAATTCCATTTACTTAATGGACCAAGGTTTCAATTATATCGAAATCAAAGATATAGAGAAACAATATGGCATTTCACAAAAAGGTAACAACATCAAGATCTTCGACGAATACCACTGGCAGCCTCTTACCCCAGGCGCTTATCCTAACGGTTACAAGTCGAGCATCAAGAACGAGGCACCTTCTGTTCCTGCCCATGTGACAGCTACTTCTGTACCAGAGGGCTTGTTGCTGAAGTGGGACGATGCTACTGACGACCACACTCCATGGATGCAGATGCGCTATAACGTGAGCCTGAAGATAAAAGGCAAGACTGGCGAGAATGCCTTTGTGCTCTCTCCGATGAACGGATTGAGCGACGAGGCAGCTATTTGCTCGGGCGTTTACTATCGCAAGGCAACACAGCTCATCGTGCCTAAGACAGCCTTGGTGAACGGAACGACCTACGAGTTGCAGGTACAAGCCATTGACCTCATGGGTGAGCACTCTGCTATGACCAAGCCTGTGGAGGTGACATACAACGCAGAGAAGATGATCATAATAGACGATAATGAGCATTATACAGGATTGGCTTATTATGGCAAGTGCACCAACGTCACAGGCAATGCCTTCACTATCGACCCAGGAGAAGGCGGCACCGTCCTACAGCACAGCGACGGAGGCATCTTCAGCCTCAAGTGGAACACCCCTGGCGTGAAGACCATCACCTTCAAGGATGGCAACGACGTGATAACCAAGCTGGTGAACGTCAAGCTTTTACCCGATTTGACTATCAACTTGCCAGAGCGAGTGATGCTCAACACTCCATTGACTGTCAGGGTGCCAGAGAGCTTCCAGACAGGAAAATATGATGACTTCGGTTTCAAGGAGAGCGAGGCTTACAAGGCCATATTCGAGAAGGGCGACACCATCGCCACCATCGTATTCAAGGAGGTGGGCGAACAATCCCTACAGCCATACGTCAAGATAGAAAAGGACCTCACTCTTTCAGAACAGTTCAAGACTATGGTTATAGACGAGACCATGCCTGCAGCCGAGATCAAGAACGTGGAGTCGAACGACAAGTACTATCAGGTAAACTGGAGCACCGACGTGCCAAGCATGGTAAGCAAGGTGGAAGTGAGCCGAGAGACCAATCGTCTGAACCAGTTTGAGGTGCTCGACATCGTGCCTGTAGGAAATGCCACCTATGTAGACTTGACCAGCGACAACCGAGTTCAGCCTCAGCGTTATCGCATACGCCTCATCGCAGAGAATGAGATGCAGCACAGCGACTACTCTGCTGCTCACAACCCACTGCATGTCATGATCAACAAGACAGCCGACAAGAAGGGCAACAACCTGATGTGGAATGCCTACGAGGGCTTGGAGGTGACGAGCTACATCATCATGAGAGGCTCGTCGGAGAAGAACCTGAAGGCCATTGCCACCATTTCGGGCAGCCAGCAGAACTATACCGACTATGATGCACCGGCAGGCGTTTCCTACTATGCCGTGAAGTTTGAGACCAACACCTCGGCAGGAGCCAAGGGTATGGGCAGAGTGGCGGCATCAGAAGATGTTTCCTCAAATGTCATCTCGTCAGAGGAAGCCATGCCTACCACACAGGCAACAACCCTCTATGCAGGAACAGTAGAAAGCATCGCCAAGCTGAGCAACAGCCAACAACAGCTCCACATGGTAGCTACGATTTTGCCTACTTACGTCACATTCAACAAGGTAAGCTGGAGTATCGTCAGCGGAGGCGAATATGCTTCCATCAGCCAGAGCGGATTGCTGACAGCTAAGGGAGGCAAGGGTGATGTCGTGGTAAGAGTCGTGACACTGGATGGTTCTAACCTGAGCAGTGAGATCACCATACCATGCGATGTGAATATCCTGGCAAGCGACATCGACGTGCGTGCATCAAAGAAGACGGTTGCCGTGGGCGACTATCTGCTGCTGAATGCTGTACTCACTCCGAAGAACACCACCATGAGCGAAGTGACCTGGAAGAGTGAGAATACCGACGTGGCAACCATAGACGAGAATGGCATTCTGAAAGCCATCAGCACTGGTACAGTCAAGATTACGGCTACGACAAAGGACGGAAGCAACCTGAGTGCCTTCATCAAGATCACCGTAACAGAGGCTTCAGGAATCCATGGTGTCACCATAGAGGATGAGAACGAGAACACTGAGTTCTACGACCTTGAAGGAAGAAAGATTCAAACCCCACAGAAGGGACGCGTCTACATCACCAACAAGGGACAGAAAATAGCGTTCTGACAACACAACGAGTGGTGACAAGCCACTCCTACAAACTGCAAATGACCATGACCGGAGAGCAATCTCGGTCATGGTCATTTCGTTTATAAGGGGCTCAAGTTGAGTAAGAATTTTATCAGAAAGAGAAGAAGAGGAGTCGGGCTATTTGCCTGTTTCCTTGGGTGTGCGTTTGTCACGACGATAGCTGCGATAGTCGTCGAGAGGAATCTCCTTGTCGGGCTCCACCAGCTCGCCCTGACGTGGCAACTCAAACTTCATGTACTTGATGTTGAGTCCGCGCTCTATCCACATACTCTCATAGTAAGTCTGGATGGAGAGAATCTTGCGTGTCACGTCGTCAATGCCCTCATGATGATAGAGGTCTTCGGTACGGAAGAGCACAGGCAGATGATTCTCCTGCACCATATAGGTGGTATAGGTGAAGAGGAAATTGGAATCAGTCTTGAGATGGATGATGCCGCCATCCACGAGGAAGTGGCGATAACGGTTCATGAAATAAGTGGAGGTAAGACGCTTGCGAGGATTCTTCATCTGTGGATCGCTGAAGGTAAGCCATATCTCCTGCACCTCGTCCTGGACGAAGAAGCGGTCGATGATCTCAATGTTGGTACGCAGGAAAGCCACGTTCTTCTGTCCTTCCTCAATGGCTTTCTTGGCTCCTGTCCACATACGGGCGCCCTTGATGTCTACTCCGATGAAGTTCATCTCTGGATAGAGTTTGGCAAGTTCTACGGTATATTCGCCCTTACCACATCCCAACTCGAGAACGATGGGATTGTCGTTGTGGAAATACATCTCACGCCATTTGCCCTTCATCTCGAAAGACACGTCGTCTACCACACTATAAGGGTACTGGAAGACATTCTCGAATGCCTCCATGTCTGCAAACTTTGCTAATTTTCCTTTGCTCATGTATCTGTCTTTGTTGTTTTTGCGTGCAAAGTTACAGATTTTTTATGAAAAAAGGGCACTCTTGCCAGACTTATCTGACATGAGTGCCCTTAACTTCTGCAAATAAGGAATGTTATTCGATAACAACTGTGGTCCAGCCATGCTTGTCCTCGATGGTGCCATACTGAATACCACGGAGGGTGTCGTACAGGTGCTTGGAGATAGGACCAGGTTTATCGCCAAAGTTATAGCGCTTGCCAGTATCGAGGTCGTCGATATAGCTGATAGGACTGATTACCGCAGCAGTTCCGCAGGCACCAGCCTCCTCGAATGTATCGAGCTCGTCCTCTGGAATCTGTCTGCGCTCCACCTTCATACCGAGGTCTTCAGCCAACTGCATCAAGCTCTTGTTGGTGATAGATGGGAGGATAGATGTACTCTTAGGTGTCACGTAGGTATGGTTCTTGATGCCAAAGAAGTTGGCAGCACCACACTCGTCCATGTACTTCTTCTCCTTGGCATCGAGATAGAACTCGCATGCATAGCCCTTCTCGTGAGCAATATTGTTGGCTCTGAGAGAAGCAGCATAGTTGCCACCCACCTTATATATACCTGTTCCGAGAGGAGCAGAGCGGTCGAAATCACGAATGATGACGTAAGGGTTAGTAGAGAAACCACCCTTGAAGTAAGGACCTACAGGAGTGACGAAAATGAGGAAGCAATACTCTGTGGCAGGATGAACACCCACCTGTGCGCTGGTACCGATGAGGAGCGGACGGATATAGAGTGTAGCACCACTCTCATAGGTAGGAATCCACTCCTGGTTGAGTCGAACCACCTTCTTTACCATTTCCTCAAACATCTCAGTAGGTACTTCAGGCATCATAATGCCACGGCATGTACTCTGCAAGCGAGCAGCATTCTCATCCATACGGAATACGCGCACCTTGCCGTCAGGACAGCGATAAGCCTTCAGGCCTTCGAATGCTTCCTGTCCATAGTGAAGGCAGGTAGCAGCCATGTGCAGTTTGAGATACTCATCAGAGCAAACTTCTATTTCGCCCCATTTTCCGTTGCGATAGTAGCAGCGAACATTGTAATCGGTCTGGCGATAGCCAAACGACAGATTAGACCAATCCAAGTCTTTCATAACATTTACTTTTTTAATGTTCTACTTATATTTAGCTGCAAAAGTACAAAATAATCCGTTAATCTGCAACTTTTTTGTCTAATATTTAGTAAAATAGTCAGCTTATTGAAGTTTCGCATGTCAAGGAGTTATCTTTTTGAGGAGTTAAGAAGTTAAGGAGTTATCGCTCCCTTCGGTCGCTGAGGAGTTAAGACAACAGCTTTTGTGGACTTGAAATCAAACATTGCCCTTCAAAGCATTTGTCTTAACTCCTTTAACTCCTTAACTCCTTTAACTTCCCCCTATTCTTCACTCAGCAACTTTTTGATTTCCTCGTCCGTCTTAGTGAGTTTATCCTTGCAGAGTTTCACCAAAACCTTGGCACGCTTCAGTTGTTCGGACAGTTGGTCGATGTCCAACTCATCGCGCTCCATCTTGTCCACGATCTCCTCCAATTCGCAGACCGCTTTTTCGTATTTCATTTCATTGTTTTCCATTGTTTGTATGTTTTAATGTTACTATTCCACTTTCGACTTGACGGTGCCTTCGGCGAATCTCGTAACGATAACGTCACCAGATGTCAACAGCGAAGCCGAGCGAATACTCTTGCCGTTCTTCAGCGTGATACTGTATCCGCGCTTCAAGAGCAGTTCCGGGTCCTGCGACCTGATGCGCTGTTCCAGCATCTGCAGGCGATGACTCTCACTCATCATCTTCCTTTCGAGGACAGGCTGCACATTCTGCGAGATAATCTCCAACTTGCGTTGCGCATCAGCCACCTTAGACAGCACTTGCTGCGAGAGACGGTTCATCAGGCGGTCGATATATGCTCCCTGGCGGGTCTTCACCAAAGAGAACTGCACAGGAATACTTTTGTTCAGACGGTCAAGGCGCATCTTCTCCACTTGCAAACGGTGCTTCACGTTTTGTACAATCGTTTCCTGCGCCTCCATCACCCTGGCATACACATCCGTGAGGTGCTGAACCAGAAAGGCGGCAGCAGCCGTCGGCGTCTTCACCTTCCGGAAGGAAATCATGTCGAGAACACTCTCGTCTCGCTCATGTCCTATACCTGTGATTATCGGCAAGGGGAAGTTGGCCACATTCTCTGCCAATGCAAGGGTGTCGAAGCCAGAGAGATCGCTGGTAGCACCACCGCCACGGATGATGACCACACAATCCCAATCCTCATATTCGGCATCAATACGGTTGAGGGCAGCGATGACACTTTGCTCTACGCCCTCGCCCTGCATAGTAGCAGCAAAAAGGCCCGTCTTGAACTGCAAGCCATAATCGTTGCCGGCAAGTTGATTACAGAAATCGCCATAACCGGCAGCCGTGGCACTCGACACTACCGCAATGCGCTGGCAGAACATCGGGAGAGCCAGTTCCTTCTGCAAATCGAAGACACCTTCTTCTTTCAGCATTCGGATGATTTCCTGTCGCTTGCGAGCCATATCTCCCATCGTATAGTTGGGGTCTATGTCGTCGACGATCCATGAGAAGCCATAGTTCTCGTGGAACTGGGCATGCACCTTGAGAAGGACCTTCATTCCGGCATGAAGTCTTTGTCCTGTAATCTGCTCAAACTGCGGGCGTATGCTTATCCAGCGGTTACGCCAGCAGGCAGCATGAGCCTTGGCTATGGGTGTATTGGAGCGTTCTTCCTTCTCTATCAGTTCCATGTAGCAATGACCTCCATACCCCTCGCGCACCTCCGACAGTTCCGCCTCTACCCAATAACTGTCGGGCAGAGTCATCGAAAGTGCATCACGAACCATCGAGTTCAATTCATAGAGAGATAATCTTTGCTTCATACTCTTATATTTTTGGCACTGAATTATTTTTTTTCTCCGTGCCTACTTAATCGCTTTCCCTGTCAGGTAAGCTTTCCAGAAGTCGGGCACACCATATCCATAGATATTATCGGGATGCTGCTGATTATTGCCAGCCAACCTGACGAGTTTGATGATCTGTCGGGCAGACTTGTGCGGGAAAGCCTGCCACAGACAAGCCACCATACCAGCCACGAGGGGCGAGGAGAAAGACGTGCCATTGTCGTTGATAATGCTTCCACGTCCTGTTATGACAGAGGTAGGACTTCCCATCGCCATCACATCGGGCTTGATGCGTCCGTCGGCAGTAGGACCGACAGCACTGAAGGGAGCATTGACACCTTGCGGATTGACACTGCCCACAGTGATAATATCCTTGGCATCGGCAGGAAAGTTGATGCGTTTCCAGGTTCCCATACCGTCATTGCCAGCCGAATTGACGCAGACAATACCTTTGTCTGCCAACATAGAGGCAGTATGCGAGATGAGCGCCGTCTGTCCGTCCTGCTCGGCATAACGATGACTCGTAGAGGCATCATCGAAATCATGATATCCCAAAGAAGAATTGATGACGTCTACCCCCACACTGTCGGCATATTCGGCAGCCTCGGCCCAGTAGTCTTCCTCGGCAAGACTCTCCGTACGCTCGTCCTCGCAGCGCACCAAGAGATAGGAGGCCTCGGGAGCCACACCTACATAATAATTCGGCGCATTGGCAGCCATGACAGAAAGCACCATCGTGCCGTGCTCCATCTCTGAGAAGATATTATCAGAGGGAGGAACCACGAAATCCTTCAGTCCAGCCAGCCGGATGCCATGAAAAGCTGGAATCTTGTCGACATTCATAAAGCCCCCATCGAAGACGGCTATCATCATGCCCTTGCCACGAAACCCACTATCGTGCAGTCGCTTGCCACCCAAAGATGAAATCTGCGCATCGGCCGAACCATAAGCCTCGCCATTGCTCTCCCAGGGACTCAGTTCCTTACGGAAGGAAGTACGTTTGCGCTGACTCACCGAGTCGGGCGAGGCAAAGACCTTCACCTTACGCGTAATAAAGGGCAGTTCCTGCAGTCGCCTGAGCTGCTTTTCCTTATGAACACGCACCAGCAGGGTGTTGTTCCACTTGCTCCTCCCCACAATCTCTACCCCGGCTTGGCTCACAGCCTCCACATAGGCAGGAGCCACAGGCAGGTCGGTAAGGTCGACTGCCAGCTTCTGTCGCTTGCGTCTTTCGATTGAGCGTGAAGAGAGAAACTCCTCAGGTCTGTCGATCGAGAAGGGGTTATGTTCGAGGTCTTTGTCCTGCAGATAGATGCGGTACATCAAGCACTTGCCACCCGGGAAAGACACCAGGTTGGTGTCAGCTATGCGGGCAGGAGCCAGAATGCCCCATGCCACCAGCAGGAATATAAGTACAGCTCGTTTCATTTGCTTCGAAAAAGGATTTAGTCACAAGATGCAAAAGTAAGTTTTTCTTGCGACATAGCCAAATGAAAAGTCATATTTTTGTCCATTTGTCATCATCGAGGCAACTTTTTCGTACAGAACGGACAAGGTATCAATATTTTTTTGTAATTTTGCAACATGGAAAATAAGCAAGCGACATTAGAATTAGGCACCAAGCCTGTGGGTAAATTGCTTATACAATATGCCCTTCCCGCCATGATAGCGATGACGGCAGCCTCGCTCTACAACATCGTAGACCGCGTGTTTATCGGTCAGGGAGTAGGAGCCATGGCCATCTCCGGTCTTGCCATCACCTTCCCCTTTATGAACCTCACGGCAGCCTTTGGAGCCGGTGTCGGCGTGGGAGCCTCAACAGCCATCAGTGTGAAACTGGGCCAGAAAGACTACGCCACAGCCCAGAACATATTAGGCAACACGATATCGCTTAATCTCATCATCGGTATCGGACTGAGTATCATCTGTCTGCTCTTCCTCGACCCCATCCTTCGGTTCTTCGGAGCCAGCGACCAGACGCTCATCTATGCTCACGAGTACATGGTCATCATCCTGTTGGGCAACGTGGTGAGCCACATGTACTTTGGTATGAACGCCCTGCTCCGAGCAGCAAGCAAGCCACGGCAAGCCATGTATGCCACCATCTTCACGGTGGTGATGAACGTGATACTGGATGCCCTCTTCATCATCGTCTTCAAATGGGGAATACAGGGAGCCGCCATTGCCACCATCCTGTCGCAGCTGATGGCGCTGTGCTGGCAATTCAAACTCTTCAGCAACAAGAGCGAGCTGCTCCACTTCAAGAAAGGCATCTACAAACTGAAGCGCAAACTCGTAGACAACATTCTCGCCATAGGCATTTCGCCGTTCCTGATGAACGTGTGCGCCTGCATTATCGTCATCTTCATCAACAACCAGCTGGTGCGGTTCGGAGGCGACCTCTCCGTGGGAGCCTACGGAATAGCCAATGGTATTGCGATGGTGTTCATCATGTTCGTGCTCGGCGTCAACCAAGGCATGCAACCTATCGCCGGTTACAACTATGGCGCGCAGAAGATAGACCGACTGATGCGCGTGCTGAACCTCAGCATCCTTGCAGCCACAGCCATCATGGTGACGGGCTGGCTGATAGCCATGTTCCTACCCTATTATTGCGCACGACTGTTTACTACAGACAAGACGCTGATAGACTTGGGCATCAAGGCCATCAGAGTGGTGATGGTCTGCTTCCCGGTCATCGGATTCCAGATGGTCATCACCAATTTCTTCCAGTGCATCGGAAAGGTAAAGATCAGCATCTTCCTCTCCCTGTCGAGACAGTTGCTCATCCTCCTGCCGCTCCTGGCATTCCTGCCGATAATATGGGATATCGACGGCGTATGGTACAGTATGCCAGTCTCCGATTTCTCGGCTGCAGTCATTGCCGGAGTCGTGTTGATGAGATACACGAACAAGCTGAAGAGAATGCACAAGGAGAACGAGAAGTTAAGAAGTCAAGGAGTTAAAGAAGTTAAGGAGTTAAGGAGTTAAGGAGTTAAGGAGTTAAGACAAATGCCTTGGAGGGCAATGTTTAATCTCAAGTCCACAAAAGCTATTGTCTTAACTCCTCAGCGAGCGAAGGGAGCGATAACTCCTTAACTCCAGAACTTACTAAAGTTCAATTCAACAAATATACATTCTACAAAAAATAATACCTTATGACTAAGATAATTATAAACGTGGGCCGACAGATAGGCAGTGGCGGACACATCATCGCAGAGAAATTGGCAAAGGATTTCGGTTGCAAGTGCTACGACCGTGAGCTGCTCAACCTGGCAGCCAAGGAGAGCGGATTCTCTGAGAAATTCTTCGAGCAGAACGATGAGCAGAAGGGATTCTTCAAGT